>OGIH01001107.1_pt1 | contig 16106 bp, 9 predicted proteins | sample 1571721 | NCBI WGS metagenome assembly OGIH01 (sample SAMEA2582068, study PRJEB24529) | metagenome | biome: Human gut stool | place: China | collected 2011
ACGGGCGAGACGGGTATAGTCGGTCAGCCCGTAGGGGATGCCTTTGATGCTGTTCTGTTCCATAACTCAATGGTATTACTTAGATACTTAAAATACTTATAAAAGTCCGTGGCAGCAAAGATAACACTTATTTTGCTATCTTCCTGCCACGGCTGATACTTATTTATTCCTGTTTCCAAGCATGGTAATGAATTAAATGGGTACTTCGTGCACATCTGCCACAGCCCGTCCGCTCGGATCATTTTTCCCTTGCAATGTGGCATCCCAGGCGAGTGCTTCAGCAGTAGAGCAAGCCACGCTCGGCACACTGGGCACGCTTCGGGCAGCCGACTGACTGGGGAAGTGTTCTTCGAAAATGCTACGATAGTAATATTCCTCCTTATTCTGTGGTGGATTGATGGGAAACCGTTCGGCAGCATGTTCCATCTGATGGTCGGTGACGGCGGCAGAAGTAATAGCCTTCAATGTATCAATCCAATTGTAACCGACGCCATCGGAGAATTGCTCTTTTTGCCGCCAGGCAACACTTTGAGGCAGCATATCTTGAAAAGCTTCGCGCACAATGCGTTTCTCTACTTCTTTGCCCGGACACATCTTGACGGCAGGGCTGAGGTTCATTGCCACATCCAGGAATTCTTTATCGAGGAAGGGAACACGACCTTCTACACCCCAAGCAGAAAGGCTCTTATTCGCACGCAGACAGTCGTACAGGTGCAACTTGGAGAGCTTACGGATCGTTTCTTCGTGGAAAGCCTGCGGTGTGGGGGCTTTGTGGAAGTAGAGATAACCACCGAAAACCTCGTCAGCACCTTCACCACTAAGCACCATCTTGATGCCCATAGACTTGATGACACGTGCCAACAGGTACATCGGTGTGGAAGCACGAACAGTGGTAACGTCGTATGTTTCGATAAAGTAGATGACATCACGCAAGGCATCGAGCCCTTCCTGAATGGTATAATTGATTTCATGGTGAACAGTGCCGATATATTCCGCCACTTCACGGGCTTTAATCAAGTCCGGTGCACCGCGCAGGCCGACGGCGAAGGAGTGGAGTTGAGGCCACCAGGCTTCGCTTTGGTTATCAGTTTCGATGCGCTTGCGAGCATATTTCTTGGCAATGGCGGAGATGACGGAAGAGTCGAGACCACCACTGAGCAGGACACCGTAAGGAACATCGGACATTAACTGGCGTTGCACGGCAGCTTCAAGGGCGAGTTTTACGCTGTTGATTTCTGGTTGGGTAGCCCGGCGGGCGGTGGTGTCATTGGCTTTGACGGCGGCATAATCGGTCCAGGGGCGTTGATACCAACGATGCATTTTCCCTTCACGTCCCCAGAAGTAATACCCGGGCAGAAATGGCTCGTAGGGGTCACAGAAACCTTCGAGGGCTTTCAGTTCGCTGCCTACGTAGATATGTCCCTGGTCGTCACGACCGATATAAAGAGGGATTACCCCGATAGGGTCACGGGCAATCAGATAATCGTCTGCTTCCTCGTCGTAAATGGCAAAGGCGAAGATACCGTTCAATTCTTCGAGGAAATGAATGCCTTTATCCTTATATAATGCGAGAATGACTTCACAGTCCGATCCTGTACGGAAAGCATACTTGCCGGCGTAGCGGGAACGGATTTCCCGATGATTATAGATCTCACCGTTGACGGCAAGGATTTGCTTGCCATCCGGAGAATACAATGGTTGTCCGCCACTTTCCGGATCGACGATGGAAAGACGTTCGTGAGCCAGGATGGCACTGCCGCCTACATAAATACCACTCCAGTCCGGTCCGCGATGACGGATTTTCTGCGCCATTCGAAGCGCTTTGTTTCTCAATTCCTGGGATTGAGATTTGATATTGAAGATACCTACGATTCCACACATAATGCTTAGTGATTAGGGGTTAGTTGCTCAAATACTTGTCTATTCTCTCTGCCACTCTCCGTCCGTCCGCCAGTGCATGTACCACAAGGCTGGCACCACGTGCCGCATCACCTGCTACGAACACATTTTCCGGAAATTCAGGCTGTTCCGGTTTCAGGAAGCCCATGGCCAGAAGCACCATATCGGCGTCTATCACTTCCTTCTTTCCGGTAGGCTTCATGGTAGGGCGTCCGCCATCCTGAGCCGGAATCCATTCCACTTCTTCCACCCCTACACCGCAGACTTTTCCATTCTTGCCAATAAACTGATTGGATGTCAGCGACCAGCGGCGCGTGCAACCTTCTTCGTGACTTGAAGTCGTCTTCAGCACAATGGGCCATTGTGGCCAAGGAGTAGCGTCATTGTGACCTACGGGAGGCTGTGGCATGATTTCAATCTGTGTTACACTCACGGCTCCCTGGCGGATACTCGTACCGATACAGTCTGATCCTGTATCACCGCCACCGATGACGAGAACCCGTTTGCCCTTGGCATTTACCAGACGGTCTTTGGGGAACGTTTCTCCATCGAGGATATGATTTTGCTGGGACAGCATTTCGAGGGCAAGATAAATACCTTTCAGTTCGCGTCCGGGGATATTGAGGTCGCGTGCCTGCGGCGTCCCGGTGCAGATGCAGTAGGCATCAAAGCCGGCAGGGAGGTTCTGTACATCTACCGTTACGCCCATTTCGAACTTGATGCCTTCAGCTTCAAGCACTCCCATCCGGCGGTCGATTACTGCCTTATCGAGTTTAAAATTAGGAATACCATAGCGCAGTAATCCGCCGGGCATGGGTTTGCTGTCAAAAAGAGTCACTTCATAGCCTTTAGCATTCAGCCGGCAGGCAGCGGAGAGTCCCGCAGGACCTGCACCGATAATGGCAACCCGCTTTCCATTATGTTGGGGCTGGATGGGCACGATGTAACCTTCGCGAAAAGCCGCTTCGGCAATAGCCGCCTCGTTTTCACGAATAGTGACAGGCTCATCGCACGAAAGCTTCAGTACACACGACTTTTCGCAAAGTGCCGGACAAATACGTCCGGTAAATTCGGGGAAGTCGTTTGTGGCGGCGAGCACTTCGTATGCTTCGCGCCATTTACCTTTATAAAGCGCATCCTGAAATTCAGGTTGTTTATTGCCCAATGGGCATGCCCAGTGACAGAAGGGTACACCGCAATCCATGCAACGTGATGCCTGGAGTTTACGTTCGTGACTGTTTAAAGTTTGCTCCACCTGACTGAAGTCGGTGATGCGTTCGTGGACAGGACGGTATCCCGCTTCCTGTCGTGGTATGTTTAAGAATGCTTTTGGATCTGCCATTATAGTATTGTTTAATTTGACTATCTTAATTCCCAAGAGGAGGAGAGTTGAGATGATGCTCTTGGTTCTGTAATTTTTAATAATCTCTCTGCATCTCTGCAATCTTCTGTTGCAGTTTCCGCATTTGCTCCTCTTGTAGTACCTTCTTGTACTCGATGGGGACTATCTGGATAAACTCATCCACATATCGGTTCCAGTCATCAAGCATAGTGCGTGCCAGGTTGGAGCCTGTATAGAGGTAGTGCTGACGGATGAGTTCGTGCAACTCTTTACGATAGGAGGCTTCTTCGATGAGGCTTAGTTCCACCATTTCCATGTTACAGAAATAATCGAAGTTTCCATCCTTATTCCACACGTATGCTACACCGCCCGACATGCCGGCTGCGAAGTTACGCCCTGTTGAACCGAGGACTACCACACGACCGCCCGTCATGTACTCGCAACAATGATCGCCTACACCCTCTACTACGGCAATGGCACCGGAATTGCGGACAGCGAAACGTTCGCCTACGCGTCCATTGATGTAAACTTCACCACTGGTTGCGCCATAGAGCAAGGTGTTTCCTGCAATCGTATTCTTTTCGGCCTGGAAGTTAGAGCGTACCGGAGGCAATACGGCAATCCGTCCGCCCGAAAGGCCTTTGCCGAGGTAATCGTTCGCTTCACCTTCCAGCTTGAAGTTAACACCCGGTACAAGGAAGGCACCGAAACTTTGTCCTGCAGAACCTTTGAACTTTACGTTCAACGTATGTTCCGGCAGTCCCGCTTCACCGTACTTCGCGGCAATGGTGCCCGAAAGCATGGCTCCGCAAGCGCGATCCGTATTGGCAATCGTATATTCCAGTGAGATTTCTTTCTGGTTTTCCAGAGCTTCGGCAGCGGCATGCAGCATTTCAACGTCTTTTACGTGGTCGATGCCGTGTTGCTGGTCGATGGTGTGGCGGATGGCTGCACCATTATCGACGCGTGCCAGTATTTTGTCGAAAGTAATCAGGGATTGCTTAGGGGATTCGTTTTCTGACTTGCGGATAATAAGATCCGTGCGTCCTATAATGTCATCCATACGTTCCACACCGATTTCGGCGAGATATTCCCGCACTTCCTGCGCCAGGAAAGTGAAGAAGTTCACCAGGTATTCGCTGCGTCCGTGGAAGCGCCGGCGAAGTTCCTCGTTTTGCGTTGCCACACCCACGGGGCAGGTGTTCTGATGGCATTTGCGCATCATGACGCAGCCCAGTACAATCAAAGCACTGGTTGCAAATCCGAACTCTTCGGCACCCAGCATCGCCATCAGTACGATGTCACGACCGGTTTTCAGTTGCCCGTCCACCTGCAACATCACTTGCCCGCGCAGACCGTTCAGTACAAGAGTTTGTTGCGTCTCGCTTAGTCCCAGTTCAGGAGAGATACCGGCATAGCGGATACTGGAGGCAGGAGAGGCGCCCGTACCACCTTCCGCACCGGAGATGACGATAAGGTCTGCTTTTGCTTTGGCCACTCCGGCGGCAATGGTTCCTACACCGCTTTCGGCTACCAGTTTCACACTGATCTTGGCATGAGGATTTACATTCTTCAGGTCGAAGATCAACTGTGCCAGGTCTTCGATGGAATAAATGTCGTGATGGGGCGGGGGAGAAATCAATGAAATGCCGGGAATGGAATGACGTGTTTTCGCAATCACCTGGTCTACTTTAAAGCCCGGCAACTGACCGCCTTCACCCGGTTTGGCCCCTTGTGCCACTTTGATTTGTATTTCATCGGCGTTCACCAGATACTCCGTTGTTACGCCGAAACGTCCCGAAGCCACCTGCTTGATGGCACTACGCAGACTGGTTCCGTCTTCGCGGGGCGTAAAGCGTGCGCTGTCTTCGCCTCCCTCACCTGTGTTGCTGCGTCCGTGAATCCGGTTCATGGCAATGGCCATTGCCTCATGCGCTTCTTTGCTGATAGACCCATAACTCATGGCACCCGTCACAAAGCGGTGCATTATGTTTTCTATCGGTTCAACCTTATCTATAGAAATGGGGGTACGGCGGAAATCCAGAAAGTCGCGCAGGAAGATAGGCGCTTCTTTTCTGTCTACCAGACTGGTGAATTCTTTGAACTTCTTATAGCTGCCCAGGCGTGTGGCAAGTTGCAAGGTAGAAATGGTTTCCGGGTTCCAGGCATGTTTTTCTCCGTCTTTACGGAAAGCGTACAAACCGTTGTTGGGGAGTAATCCGTCTACCTGTGCGGCAAAGCCTGCATCGTGGAATGCTATTGCATCGTGTGCCACTTCATCCAGCCGGATACCGCCTATTGTGGATCTCAACCCGCCGAAATAAGCATTGCTGAGCTCTTCACTCAAACCTACGGCTTCGAATATTTTCGCTCCCCGATACGAGCGGATGGTACTGATACCCATTTTACTCATAATCTTGAACAGTCCCTTGCAGATGGCTTTGATATATTTCTTTTCGGCAGTGGCATAATCCAACTGGATTTCTTCCTTCGCCACCAGCTTGTCGATCACGGCGAATGCCATGTAAGGGTTCAGGGCGCTGGCGCCAAATCCCAGTAACAGGGCTGCGTGCATCACCTCGCGTATTTCACCGCTTTCCACTACCAATGCCGTCTGTACACGTTTACCCACGGAGATAAGGTGGTGGTGTACTGCGCTTACTGCCAGTAGGGAGGGGATGGCCGCATGAGTGGCATCCACATCACGGTCGCTCAATACAATGTAGTTCACCCCTTCGCTGACGGACTCTTCTGCTTGCTTGCAAAGTGCTGTGAGTGCTTCCTGCAATCCGGCACGCCCCTTTGCCACTTCAAACAGCAAGGGTAGTTTCACCGTTTTGAAACCTTTGTAGCGGATGTTGCAAAGAATATCCAGTTGTGCATTGCTCAGGATGGGATGGTTGAGGCGCACCATCTTGCAATGGCTTTCGCTGGGTGTCAGGATGTTCATGCCCACGGCGCCGATATATTCCGTCAGTGACATTACCAGTTCCTCGCGTATCGGGTCGATAGGCGGATTAGTGACTTGTGCAAACTGTTGACGGAAGTAGTTGTACAGTAGTTGCGGCTTATCCGAAAGCACGGCAAGCGGCGTATCATTCCCCATTGAGTTGATAGGCTCGGCACCTGTGGTACACATCGGAACGATGAGCCGCTCCACATCTTCCTTGGAATAGCCGAAGGTGCGCAGCATCCTCTCGTAATCGGGCACAGTGTGCGCTACCTTACGGCCGCTTTTCAGCTCATCCAGTTCGATGCGGTTCGTTGCCAGCCAACTGCGGTAAGGCTTGGCTTCGGCCAACTGTTTTTTCAATTCTCCGTCGTAGTAGATTTCGCCTTTTTCGGTATCTACCAGTAGTATTTTACCCGGTTGCAGGCGTCCCTTTTCTTTGATGTCTCCCGGTTCGAAATCCATCACGCCTACTTCGCTGGCCACTACCATCATGTCGTTGTGCGTAATCAGATAGCGTGCAGGACGCAATCCGTTACGGTCGAGCATACCGCCTGCAAAACGTCCGTCGCTGAACAGCAAGGCGGCAGGGCCATCCCAGGGTTCCATCAGGATGGAGTGGTATTCATAGAATGCTTTCAGATCTTCGCTGATAGGGTTCTTTTCATTGAAAGATTCCGGCACCAGCATGGCCATGGCGTGCGGCAGGCTGAGGCCTGACATAACGAGGAATTCCAGAACATTGTCCAGTGAGGCACTGTCGCTCATTCCCGGCTGAATGATGGGGCGCATCTCCCTGATGTCGCCCAGGATGGGAGAGGAGAGCACACTTTCACGGGCTTCCATCCAACCCCGGTTGCCGCGGATGGTGTTGATTTCGCCGTTGTGAGCCAGGAGGCGGAACGGTTGTGCCAGTCCCCAGGTAGGGAAGGTGTTGGTGCTGAAGCGGGAGTGCACCAGTGCTATGCCGCTGGTGAAGTAGGGGTTTGTCAGATCGGGGAAGTAGCCTCGCAGTTGCAGTGAAGAGAGCATACCTTTATAGATGATGTTCTTCGTGGATAGGGAGACAACGTAGAAATCCTCGCGCGTGGCAATATCCGATTTGCGTACTTTGTTTTCTATTCTTTTTCTTATGAGATAGAGTTTACGGTCGGCTGTCTCGCTTTCCGTAAATCCGGTGATGAAAATTTGTTTGATGTCCGGTTCGTTGGCAAGAGCCGCTTCTCCCAGAATTTCTGGACAAGTGGGCACATTGCGCAGGTGCATCAATGTCAATCCTTCTTTTTCAATCTCTTCGATGATGATACTTAAGATAGCACCTTGGTCTTTCTCGTCTTTCGGCAGAAAGAGAAGACCTGTACCGTATTTCCCTTTTTCGGGGACAGGAATACCCTGCAAAAGAATAAACTCATGCGGGATTTGCAGCAGGATGCCGGCACCGTCTCCGGTTTTGTTATCCGCACCTTCGGCGCCCCGGTGACGCATGTTCTCCAACACCTTCAATGCAGACTCCACCAGTTCGTGTGACTTGCCTCCGTGGATGTTCACTAACATACCGACACCACAAGCGTCATGCTCGTTCTCTGCATCATACAAGCCCAACTGCCTGGGCTGTCGTTGATATACAGGATGTTGGCTTTCTTCCTTTCCCTGTTGTCCGGCTTTTCTCTTTGTTTCGTTGTTAAAAAGTTTTTCTTTCATCTTTTTAAGTTTACTTTATTCTGTGGTAATACCTGTTATTACTATCAAAATGTTTGGCAAAAGTATTAATTTAATTTCAAATTGGTATAATAATGCGGGTTTTTGTGACTTGCAAAATATCTGTTTATTGGAGCTGTGTTTTAAATTGAAATAAAATACAGGCTTTTGTGTTTTAAATTGAAATAAAACACATAATTTGCATTGTGTATTGTAAGTATGACTTTCCCTTGTTAGAGAAATTGTCATATTGCCATAATGCCAAATAGCCAAAAGGGAAGTGCATGACATTTTTTTCGTTTCATCCTTATCCGGATATAGCCAAGTCCGTACCAACTCCGTGTCAAGTCCATACCAACTCCGTACCAAGTCTGTTTCTATAGACACGGAGATGGTACGGACTTGATACAGCGTTGATATGGGATTGACGTGGATTTAGTCTCTTTATCCATTGGCAGAATTGATTTCTTTCTTTCGGTTAGGGTTATGAATAAAATAGGTACGCGGACTACACGGACAAAGCTGACAAACGCGGATTTTATAAGGCTGAAAGCCTGATATTACATAGCGTAGGGCAACGCCCTACGTGATTATGTATCTCTCTATTTAAGCCCTGAAAGGGCGCAATCAAGCATACACGCTTTATCTCGCCCTTTCAGGGCTCAGAAATGGGGATGTATATTACGTAGGGCGATGCCCTACGCTATATAATGCAAGCCTTTCAGGCTTAAAAATCAGCCCGCTAACTTATCATTTAGCTCATTATTTTTCCGTAATGAATTAATTCCGCCAACGGATTAAAGTTGTATTTCTTAATAAATGAACTTGTAAAATAAATTAGCTTTTATGCTTCTTGTTTTGTTCGAAAAGAAGAAAAAAGGTGATAGTTAAGTACATAGAAAATCTTTTTTATTCTTTTAAAAGTTTGTATATTAGCGCCTTGAAGATACTCGAACATGTATTTTATTTTTGTTTTAAGTGTCTCTAACCCTAAGGTGTAAAAAGTAATATGATCGAAAAGAACAAGAGTTTAAGTGTATTTCTCCTTCATTTCTTAGAGCGTTTAAATGGATGTGAATCCATTGAAAAGAAAATCACGGAATCATTGACGGATATTTGTACTTTCTATAAGTTTAAAAAAGGATTTGTCTATCAGACCGATGGTTTTCGTTATTTCTTCCTGAAAGAAACGGTTGGAAATGAAGACCATTCTCTGAAGCGTCGCTTTGAGATGAGTGAAATGACCAAAATACATTCCGATCGTATGAAGGTCAAGAACCGTCCTTTTTATGCCAGTAGAAACGATGACAATTCCTTAGTTGACATTGACGTTCTTGATTTTCATAAAACAGATTCCTTGCTGGTCCGTCAATTTGAAGATAGTGAAGGAAAGATTATCGGGTTTGTTGGATTTGCTGATAGGGAGGACACAACTCCTTTCACGGATGAGGAATTGCAAGCCATTTATCTTCTGCTGGGGGCGCTTTCTAAAGAAGTGGCCGTTCGTGAGTATAAAGAACGGGAAGTGCGGGCAAGCAATACGCTGGGTAGCATCATGAACAATATGGGAGTCGACATTTATGTGAACTCTTTTGATTCTCATGATATGTTGTATGCCAATGCGTCTATGGCGGCTCCGTATGGTGGCATTAAGCATTTTGAAGGAAAGAAGTGCTGGCAGGCCCTTTATACCGATAAAACGGGCGAATGTGAGTTTTGTCCTAAAAGACATCTGATCGACGAAAACGGTCTACCTACTAAAGTTTATTCCTGGGACTACCAACGCCCGTTCGATCAATGTTGGTTTCGTGTATTCAGTGCGGCATTTCCCTGGATAGACGGTCAGATGGCACATGTCATTACTAGCGTCGATATCGATCATCAGAAAAAGATAGAAGAAGAATTGATAATAGCCAAGGATAAGGCCGAAAATCTGGATCGCTTGAAGTCCGCCTTTCTGGCTAACATGAGTCATGAGATTCGTACTCCGTTGAATTCCATAGTTGGTTTCGCAAGTATGCTTGTTGAGGAGGAAGATAAAGAAGAGCGTCAAGGCTATATTGAAATCATGCAAGAGAACACGGAATTGCTCTTACAATTGATATCCGACATTCTGGATTTATCCAAGATAGAGGCGGGAACACTCGATTTCAACATGGGATATTTGAATATCAGGGACTTCTGTGAAGATATATTGCGTGGTTATGAAATCAAGGAAGATAAGCCTGTACCGGTTGTGCTGGCTTCCGGTCTGCCCGATTATCGTATCTATACGGATAAGAAACGTCTGATGCAGGTTATCACCAACTTTATAAATAATGCTCTGAAATTCACCAGTAAGGGGCAGATCACTCTGGAGTACCATTTTAAAGAGGGTGCCAATGAAATAGAGTTCTCGGTTACGGATACGGGTATCGGCATCGCACCGGATGCGGTGGGGCAGGTTTTCGACCGATTTGTGAAACTGAACACATTCTCCAAGGGCACCGGCTTAGGGTTGTCCATCTGCCGGAGTATCGTGGAGCACCTTGGTGGCACGATTGGCGCCGAATCGGAAGTAGGAGTCGGGAGTCGTTTCTGGTTTACGCATCCTTGCGCGGAATCGGCCTGATTATGGAGTAGTCTATTATTTATGAACTAAATTTATAAGCTAATGAGAAACAAAACGTGGAAGTATCTGGTTGTTACATCTGCAATATTCGTGTTATCAGCTTGTGGCGGAGGCACAAAAAAGCAAGTAAATGAGGATGTAAGTATGGATAGTGTAAATGGGGTGTGCGATGGCCTGAAGACATTGCAACTGGATGAAGTGAAAGTTACCTGGATACAGGATAATGCGAAAGAGCGCTTGATGGAAAGAACGCTTTTCGCGGATGCTGACGATAGTCTAATAGAGAGTTTGAAACTACAAGGCGGAATACCTTCGTCCATGAGTGCTTTTCTGGTGGAAACGGGTGGAATCCGAATCCTGTTCGATACGGGCATGGGAGCACCGGATAGCCGTCTGTTATCGGGTTTGGCTTCTTTGGGAGTTACCCCTTCCGATATTAAATATTTGTATCTTACCCATTTCCATGGCGATCACATCGGTGGAATGATGAAAGGGGATAGTGTTGTGTTTCCTGATGCTGAAGTGTATGCATCGAAAGTGGAATATGATGCCTGGCTCAAGATGCCTGCCGACAGGAATACGCAAGTGTTGAAAACGATGAATGCTTATAAAGACCGTTTGCATTTGTTTGAGTTTGGAGAAACATTGCCGGGTAATGTCGTTGCGATGAATGCTGAGGGACATACTCCCGGGCATACCGTGTTCCAGGCGAACAAATTGTTGGTGATTGCCGATCTTATCCATGGAGCCGCTCTTCAGTTAGAGCATCCCGAAATCTGCGCTACGTATGATATGGATAGGGAGAAGGCGGTGAAATCACGTAAGTATTTCCTTCAATATGCCAAAGACAATGGTTTGACGATGGCAGGTATGCATTTGCCGGCTCCGGCATTCAAATAGTATTTTCCAAATTGGTACTAACAGGGGGTGTTTCTTCACCCTCTTTTGATTTTTCCAAAGTTTTCGGACGCTTCATAGGCGAGGGCTTCTTTCCGTATTTACGTTCTTTTTCCCAAGCGGCTTTCCGGGCTTGGTATGCTTCATATTGTTTTTCTAAATAATTGTCGGCCATAATGTAATCGTTTAAAATAAAGATGCTTATCGTTGGGTAGGCAATGAGAACTCTTGCCAGTCGTACTCCTGTCCGTTTTCATCGGCTACGGCAACGCGTATGATGACTTCTCCCGTCTTTATCCGTTCTCCGGCGCTGATGCTGGCGGTGTATTTCACGCCTTCGCGGGGAGCGATTTGTTCTATCATGACGGATGGCGAGATATAGACGTGCTTCATACCCGTGACTTCCGCCACTACCGGCACCACGTTGAAGGCGGTCCTGTTTCCCTCGTTCATAATTTCGAAGACGACTTTGCAATTCTCACCCGCATTGATTACGTGGTCGCGGCTATCGTCAATGAAACGTATATTGCGTATCTTCAGGTTGTTGATGGCGGAGGGGCGCGCTTCCGGTCGGGAATTATAGGTGGGCTGGGTTCTCTCTACCCGGTAGCTGTATTCTTCCGTTTGTTTGGGGGCGGTGGCGGCATTGGCAATGGCGGCTCCGGCAATGGTTCCCACAATAGTGCCGATGGCAGAACCACGGTAACCTCCTCTCCATCCTCGGTTGTTCTCGCCTATCAGCCCGCCGATGGCGCCTCCTACATTGCCTCCGATGGCGGCTCCCGCCAATACGGCGCCCGGGTCACCCGCCGCCATGCGGTTGGTGCTACATCCGCTACACAATATGGCTAATGCCAATATCCCTATAAAATGCATGCTAATCAGTTTCTTCATATCAAAATCCTATTTAGTATGTATATGCGCATTAGAACTCTGTAAAGGTATGGATAAAATTTTGTTTGCTGAAATGCGGCTTCTGTTTTTATTGTTCACTTTGGCTGGAAAAGGTGGTTTTATTGAACAAAAGTTCTTTAGAATATTGTGGGATTGAAGGATATAGTCTATTTTTACGGGAAATAAAATGTAAGGACTATGAGTACTTTTCGTTCCATAGAAGAATTAGTGAAGAGCCTTGAACGCGAGAGAGAACTACTGAAAGAAATGTTTGCCAAGCGAAAGTCGCTTTCGTTTCGTTATGATTATGCGCTTGAGATGACAGAGTATAAAGAAGAGCGTATCCGTTATCTGATCGACTACGGTGTAATACGTGACACGGGTGACTTTCTTGAAATGGAAGATCTCTATCTGAAGTTCTTTGAAGACGTGTTGGAAGTGAATGAAGAAATCAACGTGTCTTTTGTACAGGACTATCTTACCCGCCTCAATGAAAATATAGATTATTACCTGAAAGAGAGTAATGAAAAGCGCAAGTATAATTATCAACGCGAAGTGAAACGCTGCCTGAAAAACATTGCCCTTACCACTGTCCGCAATGTAATGGACCTGAAAAGGAACATGGATAATACTTATAAGAATGAACCCAACTACCAAATAAAAAAGGCGAAGTTGATGAGGTTAAGTGAAAAACTTAAGAACATCTCTTTGCTGATAACTAAAAGTGAGGAGCTGATTGATAACCAGCAACCGGTCTTTTTCCGCGTAGCCATGGATGTGCAAATGCGGAATGTGGTGAGCGACGTCAAGCTGCAATTGAACGATTCTTATCATAATCTGCTCGAAATTCACCGGCAGATTGTTCATTACCTGAACCTGATAGACTATCAGAACCGTATCTTTGAGAAGATAAGGAAACTGAAGTATCTGAAAGACCAGTTCCTGTTGGAAGAGAACACGACTATCCGGCAAGTGGTTTCGCAACGTCATCCGTTATGGATGGAACCTCAGACCAACTACCGCATAAAATTGTCGATAGATTATCTGCGAACTTCGGATGAGGCTTTTCAAGCCGTCAGGAAGTTGGCAGCACAGCAAAAGAATAGGAAGCATGGTCCGAAAAATCTGGCTGAAGCTATTCCCGGAGGGTATCTGGATAATCAGTCGCAACAGATTGACGCGATAAACTTGCGGGAAGTGTACAACGCTTTTATGGCCTCTGGGATGCATCTGTTTAGTTTCGTGATGAACTATCGCTTTCGCAAGGAAGTATCCCGTGGAGATAAACTGATTTATTTTTGTCAGTTGGCTTCCCAATATGCTGATGAACTCAATTTTACGGAAAGCTATGAGTGCTCGGGCAATGTGGAATATCCTTTGATTTACGCCAAATAAAACTTTTTGAATATGAAATATACTGAAGAGATTTTCAATATACTTAGTAAAGGAGGGTTTATTTCCTCGAACAGTATTTCCACTCAGGTGAAGCGTTATTATGATGCTATTGAAGAAGACTTACCCGATTATTATGAATATTATCAGGGAATCGGACTTTATCTGGAAGGGGGAGACGGTTACTATCATTTTACGCGCAAAGAGGCGAAAGTGGATTTGGAGCGCAAATTGGAGGCTGCCTTGAAATGGATTGATTATATGAGTTTCTTGAAAACCTATCATTCGGCTTTCGGTCCCGGATTCCTGTTTCGTGCGGCTGATATTGAAATTCAGATCGGTTGTGATATGGAGTTGAAGGAGAAAGCTTCCAAACTGTTCTCCGACAAAAAGAAGCATGAGGAAGTAGTGGCTAAACTGATTAATGAACTGGAAAAGATGGGATTTATAGAAAAGGAAAATGAAGTGGACGGGACATACAAAGTGCTGACAGCTTTCCATTACATGGAAGAATTGATTGACTGTATCACTATATCGGAGGAGGTGCAAGATGAGATACCTGAATAAGATTATTTTTCTGAACAGTGCCCATATTCCTTATGCAGAGGTGAAACTGGATGGTAATGTACATTTCATTGGTACGCAGGGAGTGGGGAAGAGTACATTGCTCCGCGCTTTGTTGTTTTTCTACAATGCCGATAAACTTAAGCTCGGCATCCCCAAGGAGAAGAAGAGTTTTGATGCATTCTACTTCCCATACTCCAATTCTTACATCATCTATGAGGTGATGCGTGAGAATGGAGCCTACTGTGTGGTGGCTGCCAAATCGCAGGGGAGAGTAGCTTTCCGTTTTGTAGATGCTTCGTTTGAGAGGGACTGGTTCATCAATGAACATAATGAGGTGTATCCGGAGTGGGGGCGTATCCGCGAACGTATCGGTGGAAAACGCCAGATTACCTCGCAAATCACCGTCTACGAGATGTATCGTGACATTATCTTCGGCAACAACCGTAAGCAGGACATGATTCCTTACCGGAAATTCGCCATCGTGGAAAGTGCCAAGTACCAGAATATTCCGCGTACCATACAGAACGTCTTCCTCAACTCTAAGCTGGATGCCGATTTTATAAAAGATACCATTATCCGTTCCATGACCGATGAAGAGGTTTTTGTTGACTTGAGTTTTTATCGAAGCCAGATAAAAGAGTTTGAGCAGGAGTATAATGACGTGATGCTTTGGTTTACCAAAAACAAGAATGGCGAGATTCCCGTGCGGAAGATAGCGGATAAGGTGATAAATTCGTATCGTGACCTGATTTATTCTCACAAACAGATAGATGAGGAACGTGCCGAGTTGAACTATGCTGAGAAACAGGCGTTGCAGGAAATCCCTCATATCAGAGAGAAGATAAATAAAGCGGAGGTTGAACGTGAACGGTCTATCCGGCTGATTGATGAATTGAGAGAGAAATATAATAAGGAAAGAGATACTCTGGTTAGTGGCAAAGGTGGCATTGAGACGTTGTTGAAGCAGGTGCATGAAAAACGACTCCATTATGAACAAATCAACATAGAGGAAATCATAAAGCGGGTGGCACAGGAGGGATTACAAAACGGAGAATTGGCACGCATCTCGGCCATGAAGGAAGAACTGACACGGGCTTATCAGGATGTGCTGTCCAAATACAGTTCGTTGTTTAAGAATCTGGATGCCGATTTGAGTTTGTTCGAAAATAATAAGCAGACTCAGATTCTCGAAAAAAGATCATCTGTTGCCGAACGTCAGGAGAAAGCTATGGCACAGTCTCGCGCTGAAGAGGATAAAGTGCGGGCGGCGTCTGAGGAAAAGCTGCAAACGGTGGAGCAACGATTGGCACAACTGCGTAGCGAGGAGATGCAGATGAAATTGAAGCAGCAGAAAATGCTTCATGAAGAACACTATAAGAAAGAAATATCTGATTGTGAAGCTGGCATTGATGAATTGCGCAGAAGGGATAAGGAACTGGATTTGCAGATACGCCGGCAGCAAATGGACATCGGTCAACGGAGGAATGAATGTGAGCTAAAACGCAAAGAGTTGGAGATGGCGGCTCAGAGAAGCATGGATGCAGTGCGTAGGGAAAAGGCGGATGTTGAAGAGCAGTTGCGCGCATTGGATGCATTGATAGAGAAGCGGAAAGGTTCTTTTTGCGATTGGCTGGAACAGCATAATCCCGGTTGGCAAGAAACGATAGGCAAGGTGGCGGATGAAGAGTCGGTGTTGTACAATCATGAATTGAATCCCCGTTTGACGGATGATGCCGGGACTTTATTCGGTGTTTCATTGAACTTGTCGGCCATTGAACGAAGCATCCGTACTCCCGAAGAGATGAAACAGGAACGGGCAGCGAAGCAGATCGTTTATCACGAACATTGCAACCGAC
>OGIH01001112.1_pt1 | contig 16022 bp, 15 predicted proteins | sample 1571721 | NCBI WGS metagenome assembly OGIH01 (sample SAMEA2582068, study PRJEB24529) | metagenome | biome: Human gut stool | place: China | collected 2011
AAGGTGACCGGCATTGTCGGTTTCCGAAACAAGGGCCTGGTCATCCAGGAGGATGAGTTCGGCGCCTGCTGCGATGAGTTCATCATCATGACCGACGACGGTTCTTACGGCGATAAGGGTGTTGTTACCGCCCCGCTGGAGCAGAAGATCGTCGATGGCGCCAACTTTGATGAAGTCATCACCATCGGACCGCTGATTATGATGAAATTCGTCGTCAAGACCACCAAACTCCACAATGTCAAGACTGCCGCCTGACCGTGGGCGGCGAGACCAAGTTTGCCTGCGTGGACGGCCCCGACTTTGACGGTTTTGAGGTCGACTTTGACGAAGCTATGCACCGCGGCACCATGTACAAGCCTTTTGAGGCCCACGCCCGCGAGGCCGAGTGCAATCTGCTGAAACAGGAGGTGCAGTAATTATGCCGAATATGGACCCGAAAAAGTGCCCCATGCCCAGCCAGGAGCCGAATGTCCGTAATAAAAACTTTAAAGAGGTCGCCCTCGGCTATACCGAGGAGATGGCCATTAACGAAGCCAAGCGCTGCCTGCAGTGCAAGAACCACCCCTGCCGCAGCGGCTGCCCTGTTGAGATCGATATTCCCGGCTTCATCAAGCACGTCGCCGAGGGTGATTTTGAGGCCGCCTATAACGTGATTGCCCAGTCCAGTGCGCTGCCCGCCGTCTGCGGCCGTGTCTGCCCGCAGGAGAGCCAGTGCGAAGGCTCCTGCGTTTTGGGAGTCAAGGGCGAGCCGGTGGCTATCGGCAAGCTGGAGCGCTTCGTCGGCGACTGGAAAATCGAGAATGCCGACAAGATGCCCGCTCCCGACATCAAGCGCAACGGACACAAGGTAGCGGTCATCGGCAGCGGTCCTTCGGGACTGGCCTGCGCGAGCGACCTGGCCCGCATGGGGTATGAAGTGAAGATTTTCGAAGCGCTGCACAAGGTCGGCGGCGTATTGGTGTACGGTATTCCCGAATTCCGTCTTCCCAAGGAGAAGATCGTAGCCAGGGAGGTCGAGGCCGTGAAGAAGCTGGGTGTAGAGATCGAAACCGACGTGATCGTCGGCCGCACCGTGACCATCGACGAACTGATGAACGAAGAGGGTTACGAGGCCGTCTTCATCGGTTCGGGTGCCGGCCTGCCCCGTTTCATGGGCATCCCGGGCGAAAACCTGAACGGCGTGGTTTCGGCCAACGAGTTCCTCACGCGTACCAACCTGATGAAGGCTTACGATACGCATTACGATACACCGATCTATGTCGGTCAGCGCGTAGTGGTGGTCGGCGGCGGTAACGTGGCGATGGATGCCGTACGTACGGCTAAGCGCCTGGGGGCCGAAGCGACCATCGTATATCGCCGCAGCGAGAAGGAGCTGCCCGCCCGCGTGGAGGAGGTCCACCACGCCAAGGAGGAGGGGATCGAATTCCGCATGCTGACCAATCCGACTTCGATCATCGGCGACGAGAAGGGCTGGGTCGTAGGTATCAGTTGCGTCGAGATGGAGTTGGGCGAGCCCGACGAAAGCGGACGCCGCTCTCCGATCGAAAAGGCCGGTTCGGATTTCGAAATTCCGTGCGACGTGGTGATTATGGCGCTCGGCACTTCGCCGAACCCGCTGCTCAAGATGACCACCGAAGGGTTGGAAACCAACCGCAAGGGGTGTCTGGTGGCCGATGAAAAGGGTGCGACTACCCGTGAAGGGATCTTCGCCGGCGGCGATGCCGTAACCGGAGCCGCGACGGTCATCCTGGCCATGGGCGCCGGCCGTAAAGCCGCCAAGTCCATCGACGAATACATCCGTCAAAAAAAGCATTAAACGCTTGCAAGATATGAGGAAATTTTGTTTCGCCGCATTCGCTGCTGTGCTCATCGGGACGACGGCTTGTACACCCAAAGCTCCGGAGCAATTCACGGGTAAGATCGTCGATGGAACGATGAATACCGTCACGGTAGAGTCCCCGGCCGACGGAAGAAGGGTGACTTTCACCACGGAGGATGCCGATATGCAGGAGGCTTACGGCCTGCTGCTGGGCAATACGGCGACCGTTACCTACCGGGGGAAGCTCGGCGAGACGACTCCGGCTTTGAAGGTGGTGACCGATCCCGCCTATGTTACGGCCATCGGCCGCTGGGTGGAGCCCAATCCGATCGACCCCGAGCAGGAACAAGGCATTGAAATTCGAGTAAACGGCGTCGCCGCTTCGATCAATATGCTGACTCTGCGCTACGAAGCTTGGGAATTGGCGCCCGAAGGAGATCGAATTATCTTGAGCGGCGTATCGGAAGGAAGCGGCGGGCCGTATCCTTTCGAGCAAACGGCTGAAATTATCGAGATGGACGGCAAGCCGGCCCTCAAGATCGATGCGGTCGTTCTGACCAAAAAAGATCTGATCTAAATTGGATGCCGTTTCATATACGGCTTGGTTCGATAAAAAACTCACGCTTGAAAAGCGTGAGTTTTTTTATCGGGTGCCGGAAATCGGGATTCGGAACCAAACAACGGAACTTCGTCGGGAAGGAGTGCGGAAACAGGTAAAAAATGGGAGCAAAGGGAATCGACGAAACGATAAGCCGAAATTACTCCGTTTTACCGACCAACCGCTCGACCCGGTCGAGGATCATCTGCGGTTCTATGCTCCAGATACAGCGGTAATCGCCATATTTACAGGGTTTCTTTCCATATACGGAGCAAGGTCGGCAAGCGAAATCGGTCTGCAAGACACCTTCCTGTCCGAACCCGTAACCCAGAAAGCCGAGCCCGGGATGGGTCGCTCCCCACACCGACACGGTGGGCGTAGCCATGAGCGAAGCCAGATGCATCACCAGCGAATCCATCGACACCACGCAATCCAGGTTGGAAATGAGGTTCATCTCATCCCCCAGCTTTATCTTGCCATACAATGCCGTGACGTTCGGATAGAGCGCCTCCATGCGGCGGGCGAATTCGGCTTCCTCTCCGCCGCCGCTGTGGACGAAAACCCGGTCGAAACGCCCGCTCAACAGACGGACGGCTTCGGCGCTCAACTTTTCGGGATAAGTCTTGCCCGGCTGGGCGGAGAACGGCGCGAAACCGATCCATATACCCTGTTTTTCTCCCATGGGATTGGGTCGGGGGCGTTTCTCGGCCGGCCGGGGATCGGGAAAGTCGAATCCCAAGCGACGGAAGACGTCGCAATAACGGATGACGGTGTGTTTCAAAGGTTTCACACCTTCCGAACCGCGTCCCAGCCGCATGTATTTTTCGATCCGCCCCTTGTGAATTACCGAAACGGGAATCCCCCGCAGGTGGAGTGCCGCACGCACCATCTTCGAACGCAGTACATTGTGCATGTCGGCCACCGCGTCGATCTTCAACTCGGCCGCTTCGCGGGCGAACCGAATGGCGCCCCGGATACCCCGGTGCGTGCGGCGGGTTTCGATATCCAAAAAATCGACATCCACCCCTTCGAAAAAGGGATGGAACAGCGATTTGGTCGCAACGGTCACCTTCACCTCGGGATACGCCTCCTTCAGGGCGCGGAGCGCATGGGGCAACATCGCCACATCGCCCATCGCCGAAGTACGGATCACGAGCAGGTGCCGGGGCAGCTTTTTATTTTTTCGCGGCATAAAGCACGGGATTGAGCGCCGGATCGTTATACATCTTCATCTGTTTGTAGGTCTTCATGTATTTACGTCCGGCTTCAATATCCTCGATCAACTCCTCGATCGCAGTCGAAAGATCAACCTGCTGCGACAGCAGCACATCGAGTTTTTGCTGGCAGGCAGCGCGATGCGCCTCGTCCACATCCTTGCGGAGCACCTCCTGACGCATGTGGTAAATCTTCAGGGCCAGGATCGAGAGGCGGTCGATGGCCCAGGCCGGGGTTTCGGTATTGATACGCGCCCCCGGCTGCACGTCTATATTCTTATACTTATCGAGCAGGTAGGAGTCGATGTACTCCACCATGTCGGTGCGAACCTGGTTCGACTTGTCGATGCGGCGTTTGATCTTCAGCGCCTCGACCGGATCGATCCGGGGATCACGGATAATGTCTTCCAGGTGCCACTGCACCGTATCCACCCAGTTCTTCATATAGAGCAGGTGGTCGATCGTTCCCTCCGCATAGGGATTCGAAAGCTGATGATCCACGTCGTCGTAACGATGGTAATCGTCGATCGCCTGGGCGAATATTTTATTCGCATTTTGAGTAAACATAGTCTATCCTTTTTATTTTGTAATTATCCGAGGAAACGATTATCTTTGCAGAAGATAGGATATATCCAAAGCCGGTTCGAACAAGTTCGGCTTGCCGATCGGCTTTCACTGTCTTTGCATACAAAGATCAAACAAAGGTAATGAATTTTTATCACAAAGCAATATCCCTGGCGGGTTTTGTATTACTGACCGTCCTCCCTGCGCAGGCTCAAGTGCGGCAAACGCGGGAAGAATACATAAACAAGTACAAAAAAATAGCCGTCGCCCACATGGAACGCTACGGGATTCCCGCCAGCATTACCATGGCCCAGGGCATCCTGGAATCCGATTGCGGCAACAGTTGGCTGTCACAGGCTTCGAACAACCATTTCGGAATCAAGTGCAAGCGTAACTGGACGGGCGACGTGGTCTATTACGACGACGATGAAAAGGGCGAATGTTTCCGCAGCTATCCTTCGGTCGAGGCGTCCTATCAGGATCATGCCGAATTTCTCGACAGCCAGCCGCGCTACGACTCGCTCTTTTCCTATGCTCCCAACGATTATAAAAGCTGGGCCCGGGGGCTGAAGGCCGCCGGTTACGCTACGGCTCCGGACTATGCGCAGCGACTCATCCGCATCATCGAAGAGAGTAAACTCTACCTGCTCGACCGCGAGGACGGACTTACCATTTACGGAGCGCAAACCGGACACCTCACCGACGACTGGTTCTCGGGCCAAAGCAACGTCGATCAAGCCGCAGCGATCGCTTCGGGGGCAGTCGATCCCGACGACTACCGCGTGACGGTCAATGCCCATAAGGGTTACAACGTCTATCGTACCAACGGCGTGAACTACATCCTGGCTCACGACGGAGATACCTTCGAGAAAATTTCCCGCGACTTCCGCATTTCGGCCCGCAACCTGCGTAAATTCAACGATGTAAGCAAAAATGCCCAGCCCGTTGCCAACGAAGTGATCTACATCGGCCGCAAGAAGAAGCGCTGGGACGGCAACGTTCTGCTGCACACCGTGCGCGAGGGCGAAACCCTCTGGTCGCTCGGACAGTCCTACGGCATCCGCACCAAATCGCTGGCACGTCTGAACAAACTCAAGGAAGGCGATGCGCTGACTCCCGGTACAACGATCAAGATACGATAATCAATCCTTCGATATAGCATGGAAAGCATACCCCTGCGAAAGAAAATCCTCGAAACCATCGTAAGCAAATCGACGCTCAAACAGAAGGTTTTCGACAACACGTTCGCCACATTCAACGACCTGAAAGAAACCCTGCTGGAGATGGCTTCCGAAATGGACGACCAGTTGGACGGACTCCTCGACCGGCGCGTGCGGCTCGAATACCGTGACCGGGGCAAGTTCGAAGCCCAGATACAGGTGGCCAACGACCTGCTGATCTTCCAGATGCACACCGACGTCTTCGAGTTCGGCTCCGACCACCTCATCTGGCAAAACCCCTACGTGCAGGCCGACCGCGACAACTCCTACTGCGGGCTCATCAACATCTACAACTTCCTGTCCGACTCGTTCAAATTCAACCGCAACGCCGACGAAGGTTACCTGATCGGCCGCATCTTCATCAACCGCGAACGCCGCTACTTCGCCGAAGGCAAGCAGCAGAACTCGATGCGGGCGATGGATTTCGGCAAGTCGGAGATCGGCCAGGAGGCGCTGGTCGCGATTCTCGAATCGGCGATCGGCTTCGCGCTGACCTTCGACCCGCTGATGCCGCCCTACGAGGACAACAAACGCGTGACGGTCGACCAGTTCAACACCAAGATGGACAACTCGAAATTCGTCACGGGCAAACGCCTCGGCTACGATTTCGAAGTAGAGGACATTTAAACCCGATTCCCACGTGAAGGCACAACTTTTCACACTCCTCGCAGCCGCAGCGGTCGGCACAGGTACGGTACAGGCGCGGGGCGAATATGCCGAGATCGCACGCCTGCGCTCGATGAACGAAACCGTCCGCGGCATCCGTTCGATGGCCGACGGCGAACACTATACCATCCTCGAAGGCAACAACATCGTCCGTTACGGCTACGCCACGGCAGGACAGGGCGAGAACATGCTCCCCAAGCCGACGGCCAACCTCGTCGTCACGGACTACGCCTTCTCGCCCGACGAACGGCAGATACTCATCGCCTCGGGCGCCAGGCCGATCTACCGCCATTCCTACACGACCGATTATTTCCTGGCCTCGGGCAACAGTCTGATGCCCATACTCCGCGAGGCCGAAGCCCCGCGCGACGCCTCGTTCTCGCCCGACGGCAAGCTGATCGCCTATTCCGACCGCAACGACCTCTATGTCTACGATACCGCGGGCAAGCGCACGCGCCGCATCACCGACGACGGGGCGTGGAACTCGGTCATCAACGGCACCACGGACTGGGTCTACGAGGAGGAGTTCGGCTTCACCAGAGCCTATGCCTTCTCGCCCGACAGCCGCCGCATCGCCTACCTGCGTTTCGACGAATCGGAAGTGCCCCTGATGGAGATGATGCGCTTCGACGGCAAACTCTACAACAGGGCCTATTCGTTCAAATACCCCAAGGCCGGGGAGCGCAACTCCACGGTCGAAGTGTGGGTCTGCGACCTTGCGACAGGGGCCCGGGAGCGCATCGACACGGGCGGCGAGGCCGACCAGTACATTCCCCGCATCGGCTGGACACCCGACGGCCGGCTCTACTACTTCCGCCTCAACCGCAGGCAGAACACCTTCGAGGTGATCCTCTGCGAGCCCAACGGTGCCCAGCGCACGATCTATGACGAACGCTCGCAGCAATACGTCGAGCGCGTGAATGACAAGACCGTCACCTTCATCGACGGCGACCGCTTCCTCGTGCGGCAGGAGGGACACACGGGCTACATGCACCTCTACCTTTACAGCATCCGCAAGGGGTTGCTCGCCCAGGTAACCAAAGGCGACTGGGAGGTGACCGACGTGATCGGCACCGACGGCAAACGGGTCTGGTACCTCTCGACCGAGACCTCTCCGCTGCGCCGCAACCTGTACAGCGTACGGCTCGACGGCAAGGACAAGCGCCGCCTGACGACCGGCGAAGGCTACTACGCCATCGCCCCGAGTGCCGGGATGAAATACTACATCTCGACCTTCTCCAACGCCACGACCCCCAACCGGGTCGAGGTCTGCGACAACGAAGGCAACCCCATCCGCACGCTGGCCGACAGCCGCAAACTCCGCGAAGAGCTGGCGGTCGTACAGCGCCCCGTCCGGGAGTTCTTCACCTTCACGACCGAGCGCGGCGACACGCTCAATGCCTACATCGTCAAGCCCCGCGGCTTCGATCCCTCGCAGCGCTACCCCGTGCTGCTGACCCAGTATTCGGGGCCCGGCTCGCAGTCGGTAAGCGACCGCTGGTCGCTCGACTGGGAGGATGCGCTCACGGACAAAGGCTACATCGTAGTCTGCGCCGACGGCCGGGGCACAGGGTTCCGGGGCGAGAAGTTCAAGAAATCGACCTACGGGCGCCTCGGGGCGCAGGAGGTCGAAGACCAGCTCTCGTTCGCCCGCTACATGGCCGCGCAGCCCTACGTCGACCCTGCGCGCATCGGCATCTACGGCTGGTCGTACGGCGGGTTCATGGCACTGGGCTGCGCGATGAAAGGCCACGGACTATTCCGCATGGCGATCGCCGTGGCTCCCGTCACTTCGTGGCGCTACTACGACTCGATCTACACCGAAATCTACAACAACCTGCCGCAGTACAACGCCGCAGGCTACGACGACAATTCGCCGATCAATTTCGCGCGGATGCTCGACGACCGGCGCACGCGGCTGCTGATCATCCACGGCACGGCCGACGACAACGTTCATTTCCAGAACAGCGTGGAGATGGCGCGCGCCCTGAACCGCTGCGGCAAGCAGTACGACATGATGGTCTACCCCGACCAGAACCATTCGATGCAGCCCGACGACACGGCCAATGTCCGGCAGAAGATGATCGAATATACGCTCGAACACCTCTGAACCGCCCTGTCATGGAACGGATCGTTTATATCGGGACACCCGTCGGCAGAGTCGGCATCGCAGCTTCGGACGACGCCGTGACGCGCATTTTCTTTGCGCACGCATGCGGCCCGGCGGAAGAACAGGCACCCGAAGGCACGCCCGAGGCATTCACACCCCTGCTCCGGCAGGCTGCGGCGGAGCTGACCGAATATTTCGCAGGCAGACGCCGTGCCTTCACCCTCCCGCTGGCGCCCGAAGGCACCCCGTTCCAGCGGGCCGTATGGGATGCCCTGCGGACGATCCCCTATGGCGAGAGCCGCAGCTACAAGCAGATCGCCGCACAGATCGGCCGTCCGACGGCCTGCCGCGCCGTGGGCATGGCCAACAACCGCAACCCGATCGCCATCGTCGTTCCCTGCCACCGCGTAGTCGGCAGCGGCGGCACTTTGGTCGGCTATGCGGGCGGGCTGGAGGCCAAGGCCTACCTGCTCGGCCTCGAACGGGAAACCGAGGGCTGAAAAACCGCCGCCCTGCAAACGGGAAGATGGCCGGCCAACTTCCCGTTTTCGGAATGCACATTCCCAAAAGCACCGCGGAATACCGCACGAATAAAGGGGGGGGCACTTGCTAAAGCAAGTGCCCCCCTTACCCGTCGTCCGTCCGTCTAAAGCCCGAACGAGAATACGTTGATACTGTCGTAAACCACGCTGAAGACACCCAGCAGCAAGACCCCTGTCATGCAGAGCGCAAGGCTGAGGCGCGTATAGCGGTCGCTGCGCAGCGGTGCGATCGGCTCTTCGTTGGGCGTAATATACATCGCCTTCACGACCAGCAGGTAGTAATAGAGCGAAACCACCGTATTGACAAGCGCGATGAACACCAGCAGGTGGAAACCACCCTTGAATGCTGCTGCGAAGACGAAGAACTTCGAGAAGAACCCGGCAAAAGGCGGGATGCCCGCCAGCGAGAAGAGCGCCAGGGTCATCATCAGCGCCAGCTTGGGATTGGTGCGGTAGAATCCGTTGTAATCCGCCAGCGCGACCTTGCCGCCGCTATGCTGTTCGACGGTCGAAATGATGCCGAAGACGGCGAGGTTGGCCGCCATGTATACCAGCACGTAGAACACGAGCGAAGTCATCCCGATGGCACTGCCGCCGATCACGGCCAGCATGATATACCCGGCCTGCGAGATGGACGAGAAGGCCATGAAACGCTTCAGGTCTGTCTGCCGGATGGCGAAGAGGTTGGCAACCGTGATCGAAAGCATCGTCACGGCATAGAGCAATGTCTGCCACTGCCCGACCATCGGGCCGAAGACCTTCATCAGCACGGTCATCAGCACGAACGCCGCCGAGGCCTTCGACACGACCGAGAGGTAGGAAGTCACGGCCGTCGGCGCACCCTGGTAGGTATCAGCCGTCCAGAGATGGAACGGCACGAGCGAAATCTTGAACCCCAGCCCGGCGAAGAAGAAGACCATCGCCATGACCTGCAACGGCGACCCCGTAATGCGCGCCGCCATATCGTCGAAATAGAGCGTCCCCGTCGTCCCGTAGAAGAACGAGATACCGTAGAGCATCAGACCGCTCGCGAACAGGGCGCAGAGGATGTATTTCGCACCCGCTTCGGCCGAATGGTGCTTGTACTTGTCGAACGCCACCAGGCAGGCCATCGGCACCGAAGCCAGTTCCATGCCCAGGAAGAAGAGCAGGAAATTGCCCGCCCCGACCATGAAATACATGCCCAGCAGCGTCGAAAGCAGCAGGATGTAGAATTCGCCCTGTTTGTGGGCCGTGTCGTCGCGCCGCAGCCACGTACCGGCCTGCAGGCAGACGATGAGCGCCCCGATGGCCAGCACGCTCTTGACGACGGTGTGCATCGGCACATAGCAGAACATGCCGCCGAACACCTCGCCCGCTGTCCCCGGGACGACATTGGCCAGCACCTGCACCGCGAGCAGCCCGCAGGCCACCGCCGAAAACCAGCGTCTTCCGCGCTCCCCGGCAATCAGGTCATAGAGGAACAGCAGGACGATCACCGCGATGAGCGTCACTTCGGCCTGCATGTACGAGAATATATCGCTGTAATCCATAGTCGATTAATTCATTAAGTGTGTAATGATCTCCGAGACGCTGCCCCGGATCATGTCGCTCACCCACAGCGGCGCGAGCCCCATGCCGGCGATGGCGACGACGAGGCAGACGACCGACAGCCGCTCGTCCCACGTGGCGTCCGAAAGCTTCAGGTGCTCGGGATTGTCGCACGTGCCGTAGAGGATTTTCCCGACGACGCGCAGGATGTAGACCGCCGTGATGACGATCGACGTGCAGGCGATGATCGTCACCACGCGATGGAACGTATCGTTGTCCATGAACGCGCCGTTGAAGATCGTCATCTCGGCGACGAACCCGTTCAGGCCGGGCAGGCCCAGGTTCGCCAGGCCCGCGATGACGTAGCCCACCGCCAGAAAGGGCATCACCTTCATCAGCCCGCTCAGTTCGCGCACGTCGCGCGTATGCGTGCGGCCGTAGATCATGCCGATCAGCGCGAAGAAGAGCGCCGTCATCAGGCCGTGGCTCAGCATCTGCAGGACAGCGCCCGTACCCGCCGTGGTGTTCATCATCAGGATGGCGAACAATACCAGCCCGCAGTGCGACACCGACGAGTAGGCGTTGATGTATTTGAGGTCGGTCTGCACGCAGGCCGCGAAGGCGCCGTACACGACCGAGATCGTCGTCAGGGCGATGAATATCCAGCTCAGCTCGTGCGCCGCTTCGGGCATGAGGTACATCGCCACGCGGAAACAGCCGTAGCCGCCCAGCTTCATCAGCACGCCGGCATGGAGCATCGACACGGCCGTCGGCGCCGAAGCATGGCCGTCGGGGCTCCACGTATGGAAGGGGAACAGGGCACCCAGCACGCCGAACCCGACGAAGACCAGCGGGAACCAGATATATTGCTGCGCCAGGGGAATGTTATGCAGCTGCGCGATCTCCAGGATATTCATCGTCGTGGCTCCGGCACCGAAGTAGATGCCCAGGATGCCGATCAGCAGCAGCGCCGAACCGCCCATGAGCATCAGCGTCAGTTTCATGGCGGCATACTCCTTGCGGCCGCTGCCCCACACGCCGATCAAGAGATACATCGGAATCAGCGCCACCTCGTAGAACATGAACATCGTGAAGAGGTCGACTGAAACGAAGAACCCGAAGACGCCCACGCTCAGCAGGCAGAACCAGAGGAAATACTCCTTCACCTGCGTTTGCATCCGCCACGAGGCGAACGTCCCCGTAAACACGATGATGGCCGACAGCAGCAGCATAGCAACCGAAATGCCGTCGACCCCCACGGCATAGTGGATATTGAGCGGCGCATACCACACATGGCTTTCGGTAAAGAGCATGGCGGCCTGCTCGCCCGCCTCGCGCAGACCGAGGTAGCGGAACACCAGCACCACCGCCAGTGCCAGCAGCAGCGAGGAACCCGCCACCATCACGGCACGCACCTGCCGCGCGGACTTCGAGAGCCAGAGCCCCAGCATCATCAGCACCGGGATGGCGGGAAACAGTGATAACATATTCATAACAGCTACGTTTTAGCAGATTAAAAGCAAGAAGATCGTAAGGCCCAGCGCACCGCCGAGGAACCAGATGCAGTAACGCTGCACGCTGCCGCTCTGCATGTCGCGGATGAGCCAGGCGGCGCCGTTGGCGCCCCAGGCGAGGAGATTCATAAAGCCGTCGACCACATGGCGGTCGAACCACGCAATGGGCGTCGAGATGCAGGCGAAAATCACCCGGTGGGTGATGAACTGGTAGACCTCGTCGATGTAGAAACGGTGGTAGGCCGCCTTATGCAGCCCCCTGAAGCGCGTTGCCAAGGCATCGGCCACCGTCTGGCGCTCGCGCCGGTACATCCACGTAGCCAACGCGATGGCCGCGGCAGCCACGCAGAGGCTCACGCCCGCCACGCCCCGGTCGATATGGATCGCATACGCCGTCCCGTCGCTGCTGACCAGCTTCCCGAAAGGAATGAACCCCGCCACGCAGGTCACTGCGGCCAGGAACACCAGCGGCAGGGTCATCGTCAGCGGCGCCTCGTGCGGCCTGTGCGCCGCATGCAGTTCCCGGTTCTCGCGTCCCCAGAAGATGTTGTAATAGAGGCGGAACATGTAGAACGCCGTCAGGCCGGCGATCCCGGTCATCACCCACCCCATCACGGGGCTGAAGGCGAAGCACGCCGTCAGGATCTCGTCCTTCGAGAAGAAACCGCTCAGGGGCCAGATGCCCGCGATGGCCAGGCAGGCGATGAGGAACGTCGCATGCGTCACGGGCATGTATCGGCGCAGGCCGCCCATGGCCGACATCTCGTTGGAATGCACGGCATGGATGATGCACCCGGCGCCGAGGAACAGCAGCGCCTTGAACATGGCGTGCGTGAAGAGGTGGAACATCGAGGCCATGTACCCCAGCCCGCCCGTATGGGGATCGGCCGAGGTGCAGACGCCCAGCGCCACGATCATGAAGCCGATCTGCGAAATGGTACTGAACGCCAGCACACGCTTGATGTCGCTCTGCACGCAGGCCACGACGGCGGCATAAAGCGCCGTAAAGGCCCCGATATAGGCCGTCCAGTGCAGCACCTCGGGCGCATAGCCGACAAAGAGCGGGAACATGCGCGCCACGAGGTAGACGCCCGCCACGACCATCGTCGCGGCATGGATCAGCGCCGACACGGGCGTGGGCCCCTCCATGGCGTCGGGCAGCCAGATGTGCAGCGGGAACATGGCGCTCTTGCCCGCGCCGCCGATGAACATCAGCCCCAGCGCCAGCGGGATCATCGCACCGGCGGCAGCCAGCAGCTGCACGTCGGGCGTGAAGGAGAACGTCCCGGCATAGTACCCGTAGAAGAGGATGCCGACGAGGAACCCCAGGTCGGCGAAGCGCGTCACGATAAATGCCTTCTTCGAGGCCGCGACCGCCTCCTTCTTCGTGTAATAGAAACCGATGAGCAGGTAGGAGCTTACGCCCACCAATTCCCAGAAGAGGTACATCTGGAAGATGTTGGTAGCCACCACCAGCCCCATCATGCTCATCGTGAACAACGACAGGAAGGCATAGTAACGCTGAAACCCCCGCTCGCCCTTCATGTAGCCCAGCGAGTAGACGTGCACCATCAGCGAGACGGTCGAGATCACCACGAGCATCATCACCGAAATCGGGTCGAGCAGGATGCCCAGGTCGATATGCAGCGTCCGGCTGATCGGCAGCCATACCGTGTTCCACGGCACGAGCGTGGGGAACACCCCCGCGGCGTCGCGCCCTGCGGAAAAATACTCGAACGCCGTACAATAGCTCAGCAACGCCACTACGGCCAGCACCGCCGTGCCTATGGCGCCCGCGACGACGGGCTTGAGCTTCATGCCGGCCAGCCCCAGGAAGAGGAAGCTCAGCAGCGGCAGCAGCAGGATAAGGATCGTATATTCCATAACAATCGTTTTTTCAGAATCGTTACCACTTCATTTCCCGCAGGCTCTTCACCCCGATGTTGCGCAGGTTCCGGTAGATGTTGATGATGATGGCGATTGCGACGGCCGTTTCGGCGGCGCTGATGCCGATGGCGAATAGCGTGAAGAAGAATCCCTCCAGCTGTTCGGGGAACAGGAAGCGGTTGAATACGACGAAATTGATGTCGACCGAATTGAGGATCAGTTCGACGGAGATCAGCATCGCGAGCAGGTTGCGGCGCGTCACGAACCCGTAGATTCCCACGAACATCATGATCGTGGAGAGGACGAGGTAATATTCCATGTGTATCATAGTCGTACTCTTTTTAGCGTTTGCGTGCGATGAGGATTCCGCCGACGATGCAGGCCAGCAACAGGATACTGATGACCTCGAACGGCAGCACGTAGCCGTATTTTCCGCTGCTCATCAGCGCGTGGCCGATCGTCTGCACGTCCAGTTCGCCGTGGACGAAATGCGACGGCATGAAATCGTGCCGGAGCGTCACGTAGAGGCATACCCCGAGGCTCAGCAGCGTCGCCGCCAGCCCCACGAACAGCTTGTAGCCCTTTATGTCCTCCGACTTGTCGCCCTGGCTCGAGGTCAGCAGGATCGAGAATACGTACAGCACCGTAATGCCGCCGGCATAGATCAGCAGCTGCACGGCGCCCAGGAACGAATAGTTCAGCTGGAAATAGATGCCCGCCGTACCGAACAGCACGAACAACAGGTAGGTCGCCGCGCGCAGGATACGCTTGGTCGTCACGGCCAGCACGGCACTCACGGCCGTAAAGACCGCCAACACCGTAAAGACGATTAATTCGAGTGTTATCTCCATGGCTTATTGTTTGTTCAGGGTTTTGACCAGCTTCCCGCGCGTGTATACCGCGTGTTCGAAATCGGTCGAGAAACGGATGGCCCCCGTCGGGCAGGCGTTGACGCACAGATGGCAGAACATGCACGACCCCAGGTCGTACTGGTAAAGCACCAGGCGGCGTTTCGACTTGCCCGTCTCGGGATCGGTGACCATCTCGGTGGTGATACGGATGGTTTCGTTGGGACATGCCGACTGGCAGAGGCCGCAGGCGATGCACTTGTTCTTCCCCCCGGCATCGTGGGGCATGGTCAGCTCGCCGCAGAAACGGTCGAACATCTTGAGCGTGGCCCGGTTCTCGGGGTATTGCTCGGTGACCTTCTTGGTGAAGAACTCCCGCCCGGTCACCTTCATACCCGTCAGCAAGGTTCCCAACCCGTGGAAAAGTCCTTTGATATAGCTACTCATGACTAAAAATGCAGTTTAAATACGACGACGATGACCATCAGCAGCAGGTTTGCCAGCCCGATCGGCACCAGGTATTTCCATTCCAGCGTCAGTATCTGGTCGATACGCAGGCGCGGGAAGGTCCACTTGATCCACATCAGCAGCCACACCACGAAGAACGCCTTGCCGAAGAACCAGACGAAGCCGGGGATGTAGTCCATGGCGGCATTGAAGCCCTCCCAGCCGGGGATGTGCAGCGGCATCCATCCCCCGAGGAAGATGGTGGCCGCAACGCCCGAGACGACGAACAGGTTGACGAACTCGGCGACGTAGAACAGGCCGAAGTGCATGCCCGAATACTCGGTGTGGTACCCTGCCGTCAGCTCCGACTCGGCCTCCGGGAGGTCGAACGGCCCGCGGTTGACCTCGGCGTTGCCGGCGATGAGGTAGATCACGAAGGCGATCAGCGCCGGAATGTGGCCCTTGAAAAGGAACCACCCGTCGGCCTGCCGGGCCACGATCTCGGAGAACTGCATGGTGTCGGTCAGCACGATGATCGTAAGGATCGAGAGGCCGATGGAAAGCTCGTAGGAGATCATCTGCGCACCGCTGCGCATGGCGCCGATGAGCGAATACTTGTTGTTGGAACTCCACCCCGCCAGCAGAATGCCGACCACGCCGATCGACGAGGCGGCCATCATAAAGAAGATGCCCACGTTGAAATCCAGCACCTCCAGCCCCTTGTTGACCATGGTGGAGGAATCGATGGTGATCTTGCGTCCCATTGTCCAGTTCGGATGACGCAGCGCATCCTCCACCTGAATGTGTGCCAGATCTTCCGGCTTTTTCCCGCGGAACGGTCCGCCGGACGCCGTGAGAAGAATCTTCGCAATGCGGTTCCCGTTTTCTCCCTGCAGCGACTGGAAAATAGCGCTGTGCTCGCTGTCGACCGGCAGAATCGGCACGCCGCATTTTTTTGCCAGCGGCATAATAATATGGCCTGCCGTCACAAGCGTCTCCTTGTTCGCAAGTGCAATCTTTTTCCCCGCTTCAATGGCTGCAATCGTCGGTCTTATGCCGAGCA
>OGIH01001119.1_pt1 | contig 15941 bp, 9 predicted proteins | sample 1571721 | NCBI WGS metagenome assembly OGIH01 (sample SAMEA2582068, study PRJEB24529) | metagenome | biome: Human gut stool | place: China | collected 2011
GGGGTAAAGCGGTATTTGCGGCCGGAAAAAAAGTTTTGGCAAATCCGGTTGTTTTTAAAACGGGTGATTTAGGTGCCTTAGGCGGCAGAAATAAAGAAGTCACTTGGGCTACGATTCTCGAAAAGGCTATGATTAAGTGGAATCAGATCTATCAAGGTAGTTCTAATGTCGGTGGTATTGGTACTGAATATGTTTCTGCTATCTTTACCGGCGACGGGGAAAGTGTAGGTTTCGGTGCAAATGCATTGATTGCCGAAGACTTACAACGCGCGGTGGAAGTGTCGCTCAAACAGGGTAGACTGGTGATCGGTGGTTTTACAAGAAGCGGTGAACAGGTAGATCAAAATTGGCAGACGACCAGTGGGCATGCGTTTACGTTTATCTTGCCGGATGATAATACTCATCTTTTCAAGATGCGGAATCCTTGGGGAGGTACTACTGACGGTGTGATGAAAGTGAAGGATGACGGACGGATTCCGCCGATGATTGACTTACGTATTTGTGGGCGGGGAGCAGCAAAGAATTATGGAGTGGGACCGGACTTGGGAGGATATATACCTAATTTCTAATTTCAAATCTTAAAAGAAAAACATCATGAAGAAACTTATTTATATAATGTTGTCGTTGTGTTGCCTGGTTTTTTATAGTTGTGGCATGACGGAACCTTGGAAAGACTGGGAACATGAAGGTGACATGAGTGCAGACCGCTTGCGTCCTTCAGAGGTAAAAGAACTACTGTGTGCGGCAGACGGATGGAAAATGATTTATCAAGGAGTAACGTTCTACTTTCAGTTTGATGAAGAAGGAAATGTAGCATCGGATTCAGACGAAACGTTGTTGAAGAATGAGGTTGGAACAGATTATTCTCTGGATTTCCAGGGGGAAAAAGCGGTGTTGCTTACCTTGCTGAATGGAGGAATGCTACAATATTTGAACGAAAACTCGGAGACGACATTTGTCATTACGGGGTATTCTGATTCACAAATTACAGCTGTAGGACAGACGCATGGCAAAGAAATGATCTTGACTCCGGTCTCAACTGCAGCTTTGCAACAAGCTAAGGAGAGAAAACGATTGGCCATTATTGCTTATAATAAAGCACAAGCCATGGATTTGCTTAAGGGAGAGTTGAATAATGGTGTATTTCGTAGGTCATCCTCTTCTTTCCTTGCACACTATTTGATTATTTGCGACGAGAGCAATAATTGGAAAGTGAAGATTTCTGCAATAGATAACGGTGTGGTAAAACACACAGAGTATCCGATGATAATTGATACAACGAATGATGAAAATGCAGTGTTGACTTTGGGTAGCAATGTGACGGTAGATGGAATAAGTTTAAATAAACTCTATTACAACTATTTGAATGGTGAAATTGAAACTGACAATGCTAATGTTGTATGTGATACTCGGAAAGCCTCTGATATTGCAGCATGGTATGCAAATGGTTGGAAGACCCATATAGTAGATCAGGATGAGATTCATGCAGACTTTAAGGGAATCTTCCACTCTGGTGTGGAGTTTGATGATCGTAATCCGAGGAATTTGATTGCTTGTCCGTGGAGTGGTATGGGATCTTATATTGGCTTTGCGGTTACTATGACAGCAGATAATGCTACTGGTCGTATATTCATCAGCTTGGGCGAACCATATGATTTATTCGGATGGAATAATAATCCGGCTGATTATAACCGTGTACAGCAGGATTACAGTAAATTCCTCTCTTTCTGTGTTTCGGAAGACGGCTTCTATTGGAGTTATGATGACAACGACAGTATGGTGTATGTGCTAAGTGCTACAGGCGAGCGTTGGTTTAGAATGAAGAAGTAACCAGTCTTTGAAAAAAGCAAGAAAGTAAACAGAACATAATCTCGATTACTTTCTTGCTTTTGTTTTTGTTTGTACTCTATTTGTATTTTCTTATGGGCAATTATTTGATTATTAGTAATTTAATTTGTGCTCTGTTTGACTCCTAGTTCTCTACTCTGACATTCTCGCCCGGACGTGCTTTTTGTCACGTCAGAGTATAGTTATTAATTTTCTATTGCGTTAATTTGTAACGTGAATAATAACACTCGCTAATCTAATATTAATAGTTTAACTCTTATATCATGAATAAACAGAAACTACTGTCTATCACAATGACTCTATTGTTGGGAGTCTCCTCTATCTTTGCGCAAAAGCAGCCGGTGGATTACGTGAATCCCCTGATGGGAACCGACTCCAAGATTTCGCTCTCCAACGGAAACACCTATCCTGCCATTGCACTGCCTTGGGGGATGAACTTTTGGATGCCGCAGACCGGAAAGATGGGGGACGGTTGGGCTTACACGTATGCTTCTGACAAAATCAGAGGTTTCAAGCAGACCCACCAGCCCAGTCCCTGGATCAATGACTACGGACAGTTCTCCATTATGCCGATGACCAAACAGCTGAAGATTGATCAGGACAGCCGTGCTTCCTGGTTTTCGCATAAGGCAGAGAAAGCAACTCCTTATTATTACAGTGTTTATCTGTCAGAGTATAACATGACAACGGAGATTGCCCCGACGGAGCGTTGTGCGTATTTCCGTTTTACTTTCCCCGAAGCGTCCGATGCTTATGTGGTAGTAGATGCTTTCGACCGTGGTTCGTATGTGAAGGTGATTCCCGAAGAAAATAAGATTGTAGGTTATACGACACGTAACAGTGGCGGTGTTCCGCAGAATTTCAGGAACTACTTTGTGATAGAGTTCGACAAGCCTTTTACATTTAATAAAGTATGGGCGGACTACCATCTGGTAGAGACGCATCTTGAACTGCAATCCAATCACGTAGGTGCTGCCATCGGTTTTTCGACAAAGAAAGGAGAGCAGGTGCATGCCAAAGTGGCTTCCTCATTCATCAGCCCCGAACAGGCGGAACTGAATCTGAAAGAAATCGGAAACAAGACATTCGAACAGACCAAGGAAGCCGGACGTAAAGCTTGGAATGACGTACTGGGACGTATCAAAGTCGAAGACGATGATGAGAACCGGATGCGTACCTTCTATTCTTGTCTGTATCGTTCGGTATTATTCCCCCGTATGTTCCACGAAGTGAATGCGAAGGGTGAAACGGTACATTACAGCCCTTATAACGGTGAAATCCGTCCGGGATATATGTTTACCGATACCGGTTTCTGGGATACGTTCCGTTGCCTGTTCCCGTTTGTCAATTTGATATATCCTTCAATGGGAGAGAAGATGCAGGAAGGACTGTTGAATACATATCTTGAAAGCGGATTCTTCCCCGAATGGGCGAGTCCGGGACATCGTGGCTGTATGGTCGGAAACAATTCGGCTTCCGTAGTGGCAGATGCTTTTATGAAGAATGTGACCAAAGCGGATGCGGAGAAAATGTATGAAGGTTTGCTCAAAGGAGCCAACAGTGTACATCCGAGAGTTTCTACAACAGGGCGCCGTGGATACGAATATTATAATAAACTGGGTTATGTGCCTTACGATGTAAAGATTAACGAGAATGCGGCGCGTACATTAGAGTATGCATACGATGACTGGTGCATCTACCGAATGGGTGAAAAGCTAGGGCGTCCGGCAGAAGAACTGGAACTCTATAAGAGCAGAAGCCAGAACTACCGCAACCTGTTCGACCCTGAAACAAAACTGATGCGTGGCAAGAACGCCGATGGCACCTTCCAGACTCCTTTTAATCCGTTCAAGTGGGGGGATGCCTTTACCGAAGGAAACAGCTGGCACTATACGTGGTCTGTATTTCATGATGTACAGGGACTGGCCGATTTGATGGGCGGCAGAAAGATGTTTGTCAGTATGCTCGATTCTGTGTTCAACCTTCCACCGATATTTGATGATAGCTACTACGGAGGTGTGATTCATGAAATCCGTGAAATGGAAATTGCCAATATGGGTAACTATGCGCACGGCAACCAGCCTATCCAGCACATGATTTACTTGTATAACTATGCAGGCGAGCCCTGGAAAGCCCAGTACTGGCTGCGTGAAGTGATGAACCGCCTCTACTTTGCCACTCCCGACGGTTATTGTGGTGATGAGGATAACGGACAGACTTCTGCCTGGTATGTGTTTACCGCTTTAGGCTTCTATCCGGTATGTCCGGGCAGCAATGAATATGTGATGGGTGCTCCTTATTTCAAGAAAGCGACGATCACACTGGAGAACGGCAAGAAACTGGAAATCTCCGCCCCGAAGAATAACGATGATAATCGTTATATTCGTTCATTGAATTATAATGGCAAGAATTATACAAAGAATTATCTGAACCATTTCGATCTGTTGAAAGGCGGTCGTCTGGTGTTTGATATGGATAACAAACCGAATAAGGGAAGAGGTATCAACGAATCAGACTTCCCGTATTCATTCTCTCGTGACGCAAAGTAAGCTGATATGAATAATTTGAGAAAGAAAGTATTGATGATGACTATGGCGGCGGTAACCTTGTCCGCCGTAGCTCAGCAACCGGTAGATTACGTTAATCCGATTATCGGAACCAATGGTATGGGGCATACTTTTCCCGGTGCTTGCACCCCTTTCGGATGGGTACAGCTGAGTCCGGACACAGACACAATTCCACATAATGTGAATGGAGCTTATCAGAAGAATGCGTATGAATATTGTGCCGGTTACCAGTATCGGGATAAAACCATCGTAGGTTTCAGTCACACCCACCTCAGCGGCACGGGACATTCCGACCTGGGAGATATATTGCTGATGCCTGCTGTCGGCGATGTAAAATTGAATCCCGGACGGGCGGACCATCCGGAAGAGGGTTACCGTTCGCGCTTCGATCATGCCACAGAGAAAGCGACACCCGGATACTACGAAGTGATGCTGGACGACTATGGCATTAAAGCGCAACTGACAGCTACTCAACGGACGGGTGTACATAAATATACCTTCCCGAAAGGAAAAGATGGTCATTTGATTTTGGATCTGGTGCATGGTATTTATAATTATGACGGCAAAGTATTGTGGGCAAACCTGCGGGTGGAAAACGATACATTGCTGACAGGATACCGCATCACCAACGGATGGGCACGTACGAATTATACCTATTTTGCCATTTCCTTGTCACAGCCGATCAAGGATTACGGATATAAGGATAAGGAAAAGGTATTGTACAATGGCTTTTGGCGTCGTTTCAAGCTGGAGAAGAATTTCCCGGAAATCACTGGTCGAAAGATCGTGGCTTACTTTAACTTCGATACCGCTAACAATTCGGAACTGGTTGTAAAAGTGGCATTGTCGGCAGTCAGTACGGAAGGGGCCATTAAGAATCTGCGTGCCGAGGCTTCCGGAAAGAGTTTCGAACAGTTGGCGGAAGCTGCACGGACAGACTGGAACAATGAACTGGATCATTTCGAAATAGAAGGTACACCGGATCAGAAGGCGATGTTCTACACTTCGCTTTATCATACCATGATTAATCCGTCCGTGTATATGGACGTAGACGGTTCCTATCGTGGTCTGGATCATAACATACATCAGGCGAAAGGATTCACTAACTATACTATATTCTCACTTTGGGATACATATCGCGCGGAACATCCGTTCCTTAACCTGGTGAAACCGGAACGCAATGCGGATATGGTGGAATCAATGATCAAACATGAACAGCAGAGCGTGCATGGCATGTTGCCGATATGGAGCCTGATGGGAAATGAGAACTGGTGTATGAGCGGTTATCATGCTGTGTCTGTGCTGGCGGATGCAATAACCAAAGGAGTTTTTTCAAATGTGGATGAGGCATTATCGGCGATGGTTAGCACATCTACGGTACCTTACTATGAAGGTGTAGCCGATTATATGAAGCTGGGATATATCCCGCTGGACAAGAGTGGTACGGCAGCTTCCTCTACGTTGGAATATGCATACGACGACTGGACTATTTATCAGACAGCCTTGAAAGCCGGTAATAAAGAGATAGCGGATACTTACCGCAAACGTGCTCTCAACTATCGTAACATCTATGATACAAGCATCGGTTTTGCCCGTCCCCGCTACAGTGACGGCACATTCAAAAAAGAGTTCGATGTGTTGCAAACTTACGGCGAAGGCTTTATCGAAGGTAATTCATGGAACTTCTCCTTCCATGTACCGCATGATGTGTTTGGTATGATCGACCTGATGGGAGGAGAAAAGACATTCGTACAGAAACTGGACGAACTCTTCTCCATGCATCTGCCGGAGAAGTACTATGAACATAATGAGGATATTACGGAAGAATGCCTGGTAGGTGGATACGTACATGGCAATGAACCGAGCCATCATGTACCTTATTTGTACGCATGGACCTCCCAACCGTGGAAAACACAGTACTGGCTGCGTGAAATCCTGAACAAGATGTATAAGAATGACATCAACGGACTGGGTGGAAATGATGATTGCGGACAGATGTCGGCATGGTATCTTTTCTCTGTGATGGGCTTCTATCCGGTTTGTCCGGGTACAGACCAGTATGTCCTTGGTGCTCCCTATCTGCCCTATCTGAAGCTGACACTTCCCAACGGAAAGACACTGGAAATCAAAGCGCCGGGCGTCAGCGACAAGAAGCGTTATGTACAGTCACTGAAACTGAACGGCGAGTCTTATGATAAAATGTACATCACACACGAGGATATCCTGAAAGGAGGCGTATTGGAATTTAAAATGTCGGCATCGCCCAACAAACGTCGTGGAGTATCGGCGCAGGACAAACCTTATTCATTAACTAATGGAATCAATTAACAGCATCAATAAATAATCAAGAAAAGAATATGAAAAAGAGACATTTGGTATATGCAATTGCCCTGATTGTGGGCATGGGAGCTTGTGCGGCAAGTGCGAAGAAGCAAGCTGAAGCAAAACCGGACGTATGGAAAAGCTACAATGTAGGAACTGTCTTGTTCGAAGATAAAGCTTCGGAAACAAAAGGTTCAGACATTTATCACCGGATCATTCCGGATGCGGAGTCTTATATCAAAGAGCAGGCACGCACTGTATTGGCTACTCTTTATAACTCACCGGAAGACAGCATAACTCCGGTGAACAAGATACATTATACACTGGAAGACATCGAAGGAATTTCTGCCAAAGGCGGTGGTAATGGAGACGTTACTATCTTCTACAGCACACGGCATATCGAGAAATCATTTGCGGAAAACGATACGGCAAAGCTGTTCTTCGAAACGCGTGGGGTACTGTTGCACGAACTGACACACGCCTATCAGCTGGAACCGCAAGGCATCGGCTCTTACGGAACCAATCGTGTATTCTGGGCATTTATTGAAGGAATGGCAGATGCCGTACGTGTAGCCAACGGCGGATTCGACGGACCGAATGCCCGTCCGAAAGGAGGAAACTACATGGACGGTTATCGGACAGCAGGTTATTTCTTCGTCTGGTTGCGCGACAATAAAGATCCTGAATTCCTGCGTAAGTTTAACCGCAGCACACTGGAGGTGATTCCCTGGTCGTTTGACGGAGCTATCAAGCATATCTTGGGAACAGAATATAGCATAGATGAACTATGGCATGAATATCAGGTTGCTGTAGGTGATATACAGGTGTAATATACGATTGGATATGGTTAATAAAGTTGGTAGAAAAAGGTTGTTTTTGGTTTGGTCGTGTCTGGTGAGTATCTTGCCGGGCATGGCTCAAACTGAAAAGCTGACGGACTACGTGAACCCGTTTGTCGGTACGGATGGTTATGGAAATGTTTATCCCGGTGCACAGATTCCTTTCGGAGGAATCCAGATAAGCCCCGATACGGACAGCCGCTTCTATGATGCAGCTTCCGGATACAAATACAATCATCTGACATTGATGGGATTCAGTTTGACGCACTTGAGCGGAACAGGTATTCCGGACTTGGGCGACTTTCTGTTTATCCCCGGAACGGGAGAAATGAAACTGGAACCCGGTACTCATGAAGATCCCGATCAAGGCTATCGTTCGCGTTACTCACATGATAAGGAGTGGGCGTCCCCCAATTATTATGCTGTGGAACTGGCAGACTATGGAGTCAAAGCCGAAATGACTTCCGGTGTGCGTAGCGGTATGTTCCGTTTTACTTATCCAGAGTCGGATAATGCGTTCATCATGATTGATATGAACCATACGCTCTGGCAATCCTGCGAATGGTCGAATCTGCGAATGATTAATGATTCGACTATCACCGGATACAAACTGGTGAAAGGGTGGGGGCCGGAACGTCATGTGTACTTCACGGCTACTTTCTCGAAGAAGTTGACCGGACTGCGCTTTGTACAAGACAAAAAGCCGGTTATTTATAACACTTCCCGATTCCGCAGTTCTTACGAAGCCTGGGGAAAGAATCTGATGGCTTGTATCTCCTTTGATACAAAGGCAGGAGAAGAAGTGACGGTGAAAACAGCCATCTCTGCAGTCAGCACAGACGGTGCCCGGAATAATATGAAGGAACTCGACGGATTAACTTTCAACGAGTTAAGGGCGAAAGGGGAAGCCCTTTGGGAAAAGGAACTTGGAAAATATACGTTGACTGCTGACCGAAAGACAAAGGAAACGTTTTATACTTCCGCCTATCATGCCGCTCTGCATCCGTTTATCTTTCAGGATTCGGACGGGCAGTTCCGCGGACTAGACAAGAACATAGAAAAAGCGGAAGGATTCACGAACTATACGGTGTTCTCTCTTTGGGATACCTATCGGGCTTTGCATCCCTGGTTTAACTTGGTTCAGCAGGAGGTGAATGCGGACATTGCAAATTCTATGTTGGCTCATTACGACAAGAGTGTGGAGAAGATGCTTCCTATCTGGTCTTTCTACGGCAACGAAACCTGGTGTATGATTGGCTATCACGCCGTATCCGTATTGGCGGATATGATCGTGAAAGAAGTGAAAGGCTTTGATTACGAGCGTGCATACGAAGCGATGAAAACCACAGCGATGAATCCGAACTACGATTGCCTTCCGGAATATCGTGAAATGGGCTATGTACCATTCGATAAGGAAGCGGAGTCAGTGTCAAAGACACTGGAATATGCTTATGATGATTATTGCATCGCACAGGCAGCCAAGAAATTAGGCAAAGAAGACGATTATCATTATTTCCTCAACCGTGCTTTGTCTTATCAGACCTTGATTGATCCCGAAACGAAATATATGCGCGGACGCGACAGCAAAGGTGACTGGCGCACTCCGTTTACTCCGGTTGCCTATCAGGGTCCGGGATCGGTACATGGCTGGGGTGATATCACGGAAGGATTCACGATGCAATATACCTGGTATGTGCCGCAAGATGTGCAGGGATATATCAACGAGGCCGGTAAGGAACTGTTCCGCAAACGCCTGGATGAGCTTTTTACGGTAGAACTGCCGGATGATATCCCCGGAGCACATGATATACAGGGACGTATCGGAGCCTATTGGCATGGAAATGAACCTTGCCATCATGTTGCATACCTCTACAACTACCTGAAAGAACCGTGGAAATGTCAGAAGTGGATACGTACCATTGTCGATCGTTTCTACGGAAATACACCGGATGCATTGAGTGGTAACGACGATTGCGGACAGATGTCTGCGTGGTATATGTTCAACTGCATCGGTTTCTATCCGGTGGCTCCGTCCAGCAATATTTATAATATCGGTTCGCCATGCGCAGAGGCTATTACGGTCCGGATGAGTAATGGAAAAAACATTGAAATGACAGCGGACAACTGGTCGCCGAAGAACCTGTACGTGAAGGAGCTTTATGTCAATGGTAAAAAGTACGATAAGTCCTACCTGACGTATGATGATATCCGTGATGGAGTGAAACTTCGTTTTGTGATGAGCAGCAAGCCGAATTACAAACGGGCGGTGTCCGATGAGGCTGTACCTCCTTCGATTTCCTTACCGGAGAAGACGCTGAAGTATAAATCATCAATTGGGTTTTAATAAGGTTAGGTATTAAGATAAAAATGGAAAGGATGAGGCTGGGCTTCATCCTTTTTTTAGAACTGATATCCGATACTTATAAAGAACGAATGCATATAGTGGGATTTCAATATAGTCCCGCTTGTTTTACTTTTTGCTCGAAAACCATTCCTTAAATTCCGCTACCCGTGCTTTGCTTACCAATATCTTCTCTGTCATTCTGGAGTGGTGCAGATTAATGGACAACCGGCTGTTGAACCATAAATCAAGATCCTTTATCGCCTCCCTTGAAATCAGAAACTGTCGGTTGACTCTGAAGAAGAGACTAGGATTCAAACAATCGACCAACTCATCCAGCGTAAGAGAAAAATTGTATTCCATCCCGTCCGTTAAGACAGCTTTTACCTGACAATCTTTGATATAGAACAGTTGAATCATGTCGATCGAGACAGGAAGTAGCTTATCGCCTTTTATCGGTATGAGGAAATGCGTCTTATAATTCTCCTGTTTTTTCAGCGAGTGAATGAGGTGAAGTAGTTCCTCTTCCTTATTTTCCCGTCTGCTTCCGTTTTCGGGGATGGTATCCTGCAGGTTGTCCAATTTTTCAAACGCATGTTCGATGTCCTCTTTGCCGATAGGTTTCAGCAGGTAGTCGATACTGTTCACTTTGAAGGCACGCAGGGCATATTCGTCGTAAGCCGTGGTGAAGATAATGGGGCAGGTGATGCTGATATGATCGAATATTTCGAAAGCAGAACCATCCGCCAGGTGAATATCCATAAAAACGAGTTCCGGCATCGGGTGGATGCCGAACCATTCGATGGTGGAATTGATGCTGTCCAGTATGGCAATAATTTCAGCTTCCGGTTTCACTTCGTTGAGCAGGGAAGTCAGATTGCGTACAGCAGCTTTTTCATCTTCAATAATAACTGTTTTCATAACACTTGGCTTGTCGTTCATTGTACTTCATCAATAAGAGGAATGCAAACGGAAAACTCTTTGTCCTCTGTGATTTGTATGTCCTGTTTGAATAATAGCCGGTAGCGTTTGGCGAGATTGACAAGTCCGATGCCGGTGCCGGAGGCAGCGGTCCGTTTGGGCTGAATGTCGTTGCTTACGGACAGATATCCCTCGTTGTTGGTGACGATATGGATAGTCAGCGGTTTGCGGTCGCTGATTTCATTGTGCTTCACGGCATTCTCTATCAACACTTGTACCGCCATCGGAGGGAGGCGGTAGTCTTCGAAAGACTTGGCTATCTGTATATCAAACTGCAAGTTGTTCTCAAAACGCATCTTCAGCAGGAAGATGTAAGCAGAAGCGAACTCCATCTCTTCCCGGAGGCTGACGCTTTGCGATTCGTTGCTTTGTAGCGTATACCTCAGTACCCGCGAGAGTTCCTGAATATAATCCTGTGCCTTATCCTGATTCTCCCGTACCAGTGAACGCAGCGTATTCAGTGAGTTGAACAACATGTGCGGATTGAGCTGATTCTTCAATACTTCATACTGGTTGCGGATGTTTTCCGCCTGTAACTGTTCGTTCTCAATCAATACCAGTTGCTGGCGGCGGACAAGGTAGATGATGCAGCAACTGCTGGTGACGAGGCAAGCCATGATGAAGTCCCGCAACGGATGGAGGTAATGGTGTACCATCGCATCGATGGCGGGAATGTCGAATGTCCGGTGCAGGAAGACAAACACTTGTCCCAGCAGATTGCTGAGTATCCATGTCAGGATGAAGGAAAGCAGAATCTTTGCAGCCGTTATTTTAATGGACGCCTGGTTGAAATGGAACAAGCGCGTATTGATGGCAAAAAGTATGAGTAACGAAACGAAGGTAAACAGAATTTCATTTGCCACATCCATAAACTTCATTCCCGGGAAAAGCGAATGGCTTTCGAAACGGTCGAAGAGAGAGACCGATTCCGGAAAATGAATGAGCACAGCCACCATCAGCGAGATGATGACCGTGGACAGGAAATACTTATCTTTATTGATAGCTTTCAATACCATGTTGCAAAGATAATGGTTAATTACGAATTATGCATGATGAATGGCTGTCGCTGCACGGCAGATTATTGTTTTTGGATATGTGCCGTGACGTACATCCCCGGTCGGAACTGCGGATTCGTCTCCTTGATGGAAGCGTATACTTCGAGTGAGCGGTTCACTTCGTCCACTTTTTGTCCGATGGAGATGACCGTGCCGTTGAACGTTTGTGTACCCATGCCGTTGACACGGAATTGTACGGGACTGCCTGTTTGCATATCTGCAAGGTCTTTTTCGTAGGTAGTCAGGCAGAGCATCGGTGCGCTTTTATCAATCACTTCGCAGAGAGCTTCTCCCGGATTGATGTACTTTCCCATGTTCATAGCTACATTGACCACATATCCGCTGATAGGAGCTTTTACTTCCAGAAGCGGCTGGATGCCATCCCGAAGCAGTGTTTCCGGATTCACGCCCAAAAGCGAAAGTTGTGCGGCGGCAGCATCCTGACGGCTTTTCATCGAAAGATAATCCGCTTTGCTTTGCTGGAACTTCTTCTGCGAAGCCGCTTGTTCGGCAGAGAGATTCTTTTGCCGTTCGTATTCCATACGCAGATATTCTGTTTGTGCGTGGCTGTCCAGATAAGTCTGTTGGAGGGTGATAAACTCCGGATTCTCCAAAGTGGCGATTACAGAGTTCTTGGTAACGTGTTGTCCGGGGAGTAAGGAAGTGTTTTTGATCACTCCGCCGATAGTCAGTGCGACGGTTGCCTGCCGTTGGGGCGGAAGGACGATCCGGCCGTTGAACGAAACCTGATTGGGGCGGGAAGTAGCGGAAGTGATTGCATCCACTTCGGGCTGTGCAGTGGCATCGGCGTCGCTTTGACCATTGTTTTTTCCCATTTCCGGATTCACGCTTTCTGTTGCAGGGTCCGCCACAGACTCTGAATCCGCCGTTTGTTGTTGTCCCTTGCAAGCTACTAAGGCGAGCAGAAGGATGAGGTAAAATATCTTTCTCATAACTTTTTTATATTAAGTACTCTTGCAAAATAATCTTCTATATTAACAGGAAAACTGTTCATTAAAACTCTCCACTCTCCACTTATTCAAACAATTCATGTTCCAGAGCGGCAATGTTATACTGATAAACGGTTTCGATATACCCTCGCCGGATGTCCCGTGCCGTCGTGACGGACTGTATGTATTCGGCAATGCCCGTTTCGCTCTGTTGCAGTTGCAGGTTGGCGGCTTTGGTCAGTTCTTCCGCTTCTTTGAGAGCTGAAGTAGTATAATAGCGCAGGCTCTCGTTGTATCTCCGGAGAGAGGCTTCCAGCTCCATCACCTTATTGCGAAGTTCGCGGATGTTGGCATCCGCCTGAATCTGTGCCGAAGCAGCAGCCAGTCTGGCTTGCTTCACCTTGCTTTTCTGGGGCAGGAAGTAAACGGGGAAGGAGACTCCCACCATCCATGCATTCAGATTCTTCAAGGGAAGAATGTCCTGACGGGTATACCCTACGCTGATCTCCGGAAAGAAGTGGCTGCGTTCTACATGAAGCATTGCTTTCGCTTCTTCCGCCTGACTCTGGAAGTATCCGGTATGCGCTTCGGACAGATTACCGTCCGAAAGAGTGGTATAAAAGAGAGACAAGGTCGAATCTGCCGGCACGATCGGGTTGTCGGCATAACAGCACCACTGGAAACGTGCCAGTGCCGTCTTTTCCTCTTCCTGTGCCTGATACCAGCGATTGTGCAGATCGGCGGCGGTAGTCGTCATCATGTTCTTTTCGAGCAGGGTGATTTCTCCTTGTTGATAACGTATTTCGCCGATACGTTTCAACTCTTCCGCCATCTTGTCCTGATCACGGTACATGGAGCAGAGGTTAGCGGCATATTGATAATAAGCCCATGCCCGTTTTACTTCCGCTATCACTTCTTTTTCCACCATCCGGCGATAATAAGTACTTGTCTTTACCTGTCGGCTGACCAGTGCATTCTTGTAAAACGGAGTCAGCAGCGAACCGAGGCTCTGTTCGAAGGCAAGTTCCTTGTCTTGCTTGTTTTCTCCGTTGAGTTGTCCCCATGAGTAACTGAATGAGGTGGGAGCTGCCTCGACAATCTCTCCGCGAGTGGCTTTTGCCTGACGGATGGCGTTGGCGGCTATTTTCAGTCTCGGATGATTTTGTTTGGCTATCTCGATGGCCTGTTCCAGACTGACCGCTTCCGGTTGCTGCGCTGAGGCGAAAGAAGGAATCAGCAGTAACAACGGCAGGATGACGAAGAACGGCAGATGAAACTTGCTTCCGGGACGTCTCCATACAGCAAATGAGTTGACAATCTTGTAGAATACCGGAATGATAAGCAAAGTCAGCACGGTAGAGATAATCAGTCCGCCGATGACGACCGTAGCCAGCGGGCGTTGTACTTCGGAACCGGCGGAAGTGGCGATTGCCATCGGGACAAATCCCAGCGAGGCGACCAGTCCGGTGAGGAATACGGGGCGCAGCAGATGCGGGGTGCCCAGAGTGAGGATTCGGTTGGTAGTCATAGCATATTTATTTCGTTTACGAAGTTCGTTGAAATGGTTCACCATCAGGATACCGTTCAGTACAGCCACACCGAACAAGGCGATGAAACCGACTCCTGCCGAGATGCTGAACGGGAGTCCGCGCAGCCAGAGGGCTACGATACCTCCGATAAGTGACAGCGGGACGGTGGAGAATACCATCAATGTATAAGTAATGTTCTTGAAAGCGAAAAACAAGATCAGCAGAATCAGCATCAGTGCTACCGGAATGACGATCATCAGCGTATTGATGGCGTTTTGCAGGTTCTCAAACTGACCGCCGTATTCGAAGTAGTAGCCCGGTTGCAGTTTGATGTTCTTGTCCAGTGTCTTCTGGATGTTGGCTACTACTTGCTGAATGTCCGCGTCGCGTACGTTCACACCAATCACGATACGGCGTTTGGTAGCGTCGCGGTTGATCTGCAACGGACCGCTGACAAGTTCGATGCTTGCCACCTCGCCGACCGGAATCTGAATGCCTTCGGAAGTACGCACAAAGAGCTTGTCCAGATTTAAGTCTGCCACTTTCTCCTGATCCAGACGTACGACAAGGTCGAACTTCCGTTCGTTTTCGAAAACCACACCGCTGGCTTCTCCGGCATAGGCTGTCCGGATAATCGTGTTGAGTTCTTCGATATTGATGCCGTAACGGGCTATCTTGCCGCGGTTGTATTTGACAACCAGCTGAGGCAATCCCATCGTCTGCTCTACGATGACGTCTGCTGCCCCCGGCACTTTCTCTACATACGTGGCGGCTTCCTTTGCCCTCTGATAAAGTTCGTGCGTGTCTTCGCCGTATAACTTGACTGCAATATCGGCTTTCGCACCTGTCATCAGCTCGTTGAACCGGAGCTGTATCGGCTGCGAGAAGTTAAACTCGGCACGTTCCGAGAGGGGTTCGAGCGCTTCTTTCATCTTCTCTACCATTTCCGCTCGGCTCGTTGCGCTGGTCCATTCCTTGAAAGGTTTCATGATGATCATCACGTCGGCGTCTTCCACTGCCATCGGGTCGGTGGGGACTTCTGCCGTACCGATCTTCGCCACTACGTGCTTGATTTCGGGAAACTGATCCATCAATGTCTTTTCCGCTTCTTCGGAGAGTTTGATACTTTCCGAAAGCGAACTGCCGGCGGGTAAGGTCATCTGCATGGCGAAGTCGCCTTCGTCCAGTGTCGGGATGAACTCGGCACCCAGACGGGTGAAGAGGAAGAGGGACCCGATCAGTGCGGCAAAAGCAATGACGACGGTGCGTGCTTTGTGATGCAGGCACGCATGCAGGCAACGCTGGTAGAGTTTGTTCAGCTGCTCGAAGAATCGGTCGGCAAGTGTCGGCTTCACTACGATGGTATGTTTCAGGAAGAGCGACGCCATCATAGGGACGTATGTCAGTGACAGGATCAAGGCGCCGATGATGCAGAACACCAGGGTTTTGGCCATTGGAGTGAAGTATTTTCCTTCAGATCGGAAGAGCGTCGTGTAGGGAAAGAGTGTA
>OGIH01001123.1_pt1 | contig 15903 bp, 8 predicted proteins | sample 1571721 | NCBI WGS metagenome assembly OGIH01 (sample SAMEA2582068, study PRJEB24529) | metagenome | biome: Human gut stool | place: China | collected 2011
CCCGGGCCAACAGAAGACAAGGGGTTCAAATAGGTGTAAGACATCCAGATCGCTAACACGGTATTTTTTTGCCCCAAGGCTTGTCCGGCACTAATACGGTCATTGTATTTCGTGCCGATGCGCTTTCCCCAATAAAACTGCGCGATACAGGTTATCAAGCCGCCTAAAGCGATCAAGATTTCTACATAAATCTCCGCCTCGCTATTGACCAAGGATTTCACGGTCTGCCCGGTCACGATAGCTAGAGCGACGGCCCAGAGGTAAAAGGCCATATCCCGAAGCCCCGCAAGGAAGCGATGGATAGGTGGTATGAATCTACGCAAGAACAAAGCGAGGAAAAACGGGAATAACAGCAATGGGAAAACTTTTCCCAAGATCTTCAAGAATGCGGCGAAGAAAGTAATCTCGGCATGCGGTTCCACTAATGGGAAGACCAGCGGCACGACAATCGCAGCTAATAGATTCGATAATAAGGTATAAGTAGTCAGACTAGAGGCGCTTCCCCCTAATTTACCCGTAATCACGGCGGCCGCCGTAGCGGTCGGGCAAATCAGGCAGACCATCGCTCCCTCGAACACATCCCGGTATTCCTCTCTCATTGGCAGCCAGAGCAATAAGGCGGCAAGCACCAAACTGGAAACCGCTTGGATAAGCAATAGCCAACCATGCCAAGGGCTGGGCATCAATTCCCGGACAGAGATCTTACAGAAGGTCAGGAGCAGCTGGGCAAAAATCAAAAAGGGCGTCAGATACGCTATTAAAGTGTACATGAACGGCTTTGTAGGCTCCAGAAAAGTAACATTGGCGAAAACAAAATACCCTATCGCACCCGCTAACATGGAGATAGGGAGTGTCCATGTCTTGAAGAATTTCAACATAACGCCTATTCTTTTAATTCGGGATGCAAAATAACATCTTTCCACCGAAAGAGGCAAGAGAAACGGGGATTAATTAGGGATAAAGAGAGACGGGGCATGCCCCGTCTCTACATTAGATATTCTTACAGCTTACTTTTAATGTCCTTATCCCGTAACGAGGGATAGAGAGACGCATTGAACTGGCGCCTTTCTTCTCGGTGACGGTTAAGTCCTCAACCAGACGGTTATCCAATTCCACCAAGCTCGCTTTCACGTCTTGTCCTTGGAAGATTATCGTTTTAGGGGAAGCATCGCTTTGGGCATTGAATAGGCGGATATAAAGGTCATTCCCTTTATAGACCATGGAGACCAACTCGTAGGCATTATTCTCTATCCGGAAAAGGGAACCGGATGTCAAGGTAGCATCGCCGCCCAAGGTTGCGACCAAAGGCTCATTGCGTCGTTCGCTTTGTGTCCAAATACGGCTTTTCTCCCAAGTTCCGGCATGAGGGATCAAGGCATACGAGATCTCGGTCGGACGGTCTATGATATAATCCCGGCCCCACAAGCCTTTACCGGCGTATTGTACGTTCAAGGCCAATGGGAAATCCTTACCATGCGCATAGCTGGTCGTATGATCCGTGAATAATGACAGACCGCAAGAGTTATCCTTGCTCGTAACATCCACCCAATTCAAAATGATATTATGCTTGATGCTATCCCAACGATTGAAAAAGGTATTCTCCAACCGGCTCTCGCAAACATCGAACGGAGCATCCTTATAAATCTGTTGGTTGGCGATCTGGATAGGCAGATATACCAGAAGTTTGTAACGGTCGTCATAGAATGACTTACGAGGATTATCCGCACGGAATTCGATACCCGGCTCACCAATACGGGGGTTTCCTGTCCAATCCAGTTTAACACTCATATCGATGCGAGGCTCTCCCTGCGTTAACCGGATCGTTTGGGTAAATGAATACTTTCCGATCTTGCCTTTCACAGCTACCTTCACGAATAAGGGCCCTTGCTCCAACACGCTCACCTCAGCCGGTTGATCCATACTGGAAAGGAAACCACCCTCGTCGATAAAATATCCCCGAAGCTCATTGAACCCACGTTCATTCCGGTTATCCACGAATTCCTTGCCTCGTACGGCTTTCGCTTTCAAGCTTTCTATTACACCTCCTTTAGAGGGGTTTAGCACCAAGGTGTATAAATCACTTTCCATGCGAAACGTACCGTCTTTCTGTCTCTCAGCCTTCAAGGTTCCAGACTGTTTATCCTCTGCCTTCCGGATCGCATAAGAGGCATAACCGGCCGAGGGGACTTGCGCACGAAACAAGAGTTTTGAAATGCCGTCTTCCGTCAACCATTGAGCCGGTTGTTTCTTTCCTTGCTTATCAAGAACCACCCAATCCGAGTTTCTCCATGAGACGGGAACTTCCACCGCCACCAATTCATTCCGGTCGGTAGCCAAGGTATTATATACGTACACCGTGGATTCACCTTCCTTTTCTTTCAATAAGGACAAAGCGTTATCAATTATCTGACGGCTGTTTTGATTGGTCACCCCAGTCCAATCCGTAACCGTCTCCGCCCATGTCTTTTTCCCTTGTAATCGATTGTAAGGAACGATCCAGCAATCATGATGCTGCGACAATAGAAGCGTGCGCCATCCCTCATCGATACGTTCAGTCGGCCATTCCATGCCTTTGTATAAGCGAGCGTAAGCCGCCATTTTCTCCGCACGCACGATAGCGTTCTCGGCTACCCGTACCTCTCCGGCCAAACGCTGCATGACCTGCGTTCCCCACATCAAGCCACCTAGGACATCCTCTTGCGAGAAATGCCAATCATCCTGAGTAGTCCCGACGGAACAGTCTTGGATGTAATTCCGCCAAGTCTTATAGACGGTCGGCGTATAATAGCCCGTCGTATCCTGTCCCAGCCAAGGGCCTTTATCCCAACCATGGCTCCATGAGGCATCTTGGATACACATGCCGACCGGGTGCTGGATACCGGCATCCAAGCATTTATGGATGTAGTCCTCCGTATTGAACCACGAGATGGATTGCCAGCAAGAGCCGGGTTGTAAATCCTCGCAGGCGTAACGGGGGACGGTGGTAAGTCTCGTACCATCCGGCCCTACCCAATTCACCAACTCACCTCCGTAAGCGCTTACGTAGCCACCCCACATCGTATTCGGGTTCTTAGTAGAGGCATACGAGAAGCCGAATGACTTCAATATATAGGGCAGGCAACTGGTAAAGCAAGGCTCCTCCGCCGAATAGGTGGTGAATACCGCCTCGGGGAAATGTTTCCGGATCAGCCGTATTCCATATTCGAATTGGCGGATAGCGCTCTCGCCGGATGTTCCGAAGAAATAACTTTGGGCATAGGTCGGGTTTACGTACTCGATCCGCCCGCTCTCCACGGATTGATCCTTAAATAAGCGCTTGAAAGCCTCGTAACCTTCGGGGTCTCGTTGCCGTACGACTTCCCATGATTCAGGCTCGATCTCGATATTGATATTCCAGTTGGGATTCTGCCTTAATTTCTGGGCGATAAAGGCGGTCTGCCCCACCGGGTAATGCCCGTAGATACCGCCATGATAGCCATCGATGAAATAGGCTTGTTGGGCATCTGCCCAACCGGCCAACAAGAATTGGCTTAATACGAATATCGCTAGTTTCTTTTTCATATAATATGTACTATTAATTCACATTTAGAATACTTCCAGTCGGTGGGAGACGGGGCACGCCCCGTCTCTACAAGTCTGTAAATTTCTTGATCTCTATTCGCAAGGGGATTGGTTTATTTTGCTCATAGATCCGGTTAACCAGATCCTGTTGCTCATTCACGCAATCCTCACGAATCCCCTTGTGCATGTATTGTAGCCAAAGGTCGCCGTTCCATTGCAAGAAGATGTCGTGGGGACGGTATTTGCGCAAGGTGTCCACGGCAGCCTCGTTGCAGGCCCAAAGCATGCCCGTCTTCCGCATCAAGTTATATTCCACCCAATAAAATTCACGCATCTTACGCTCTTTCAACCAGCGTTCCTCGTTCATCTGGCGGATCTTCATCGCTTGTTTATACTGCGGGGTATTCTGAAGAAGAGCCATATTGATGCCTCGCTCCAACTCCCTCGCCGTAAAACGACCGATAAACTCCCCACCGATCGTCAACCCGTAATATCCATCCGACAAACCGCTCACGGACAATCCCTCATAATTCATCTCATCCATAAAAGGGATAACACTCAAGGCATCTGCCTGCGTATGTTTCTCATTATCATAATAAGAGGTATCGATAGGATACGGAAGCGATTTCGCCTCGTACGTAAAAGTAAGGTTATCCGAGGAAACAGACAAATCCGAGACACGGCAATTATCCGAGCGAGTCACCTTTTTCCCCGCTCCGTCTATCCGGATATCGGCTACCGGCTTACCGGCCAGACCTTGCGCCTTCAAGAAGAGATAAGCCATGACCAGATGCCCGTCCGTAGAGGGATGTATACGATCCTTCCCGCATAAGGTATACATGGAATCCTCCGCTTGCTCCCATTGGTTGATCGCTACCATCGGGCGGTTAAAATCCACGAATCCCCATTGATTCTCCCGGGCCCGGGCATTCAGGAAATCCACGATCTCCAAGATCGGCGTATTCTTCCCCGGGAAAGCGACCTTATTGAAACGAGAAGTCTCGTCATAAGGAGAGCTTCCGATCAAGATTTTCCTCACCTCCGGATACTTCTTATAGACCTCCTCGATAAAGGCATAATCCCGGCAAGCTTTCTCTACCCGGTTCCGGGCGATCGTATCCGCCCCCGGCTTCCGAAAATCCATATAGCCGACATCGTTCATGCCAAAAGATAGCGTCACCACCGTAGGCTCATGTTCGAAAACCTTATCCAACCGCTGGTAAATCATCTCGGCTACATCCCCACCTACTCCCTCGTTAAAGATATCGATGCGTTGATCCGGGAAACGGGTCATATAGTATAGCCAGATATATGAATGATAATGACCACCGCAAGTAATGCTGTTTCCCACGAAAGCGATCCGATCTCCTTTCTGAAACGGAGCTATCGACTGAGCATATACTCCAGCAAGGCTTGATAAAAACAAACAGACAAACAAAACATATCTTTTCATCTCTATTTCTCTCTTCTCTAATTTTTTGTGATGAATAATATATACCGTGTTAAAAAATATTACTATCAATAGTAATCGTATTTATCATGGATAATAATCCGGATTACTACGGATAGTAATATCCTCCCACACACCTCTAGTCTAGAGAATCGCTCGCTTACTTTTAGCGAACGACATCCTCACCGAGCAGAGGGTTCAGTTCTTTCTCACGCAAAGGTACCGGGAAAACCAAATCCGATTCTTTAAACGGATACGTATGATTAACCGCCTGATAGCCGAATAAATCAACCATTTGCTTCGATACCGGATCAAACGCACGGTGAGTACGCAACATATCATACCATCCTGTAAACTCATAACAGAGTTCCCACGCACGCTCTTTCAATACTTGATCAACCGTGATTGAAGTCGGTCTCGCCTCATTGGGCAACGCACGGTGACGAACTTGGAAATAAGCATCCACAGCTATAGCGTCGGAAGTAGATCCACCATCCAAGGTAGCTTTTGCCTCCGCACACATTAATAGAACGTCCGCATAACGGTAAACCGGAATATTCGCCCCGCTCTTTCCTGTAGATTCCGCATTCTCATCCCAATATTTGCATAAATAAGGAACATCCAAAGTAATCGTTGTCTCCGGATCACCATATTTGGGTTTAGAAGTATAGAAAAACTCCTCATTCCGTTTACGAATATCTTGGTCATCATAACTTTCATAAAACTCTTTACGAGGAGCCAAACCACCCCCATAAGCCGGAGTAATGGAAATCGGTTGTTCCGGATAAGGCAAAAGGCCAAAATGGAAAGGAGCCCCGGCATCTTGCGCCTCACGCTGGATCATAAAAATATGCTCACCACTATTTTCGTTCTCTGACGCACGCAAATCCTTATAATCAGCGAACAAGCTAAAGGCTCCACTATCAATAACCTCCTTGGCTTTCTCGTAAGCCAATTGATAATACTCATTTCCTTTTTGAAGCGGATAACCTGCCATTGTCAAATAAACCTTAGCTAAAAGGGTCTTGATCGCTCCCATAGAGACATGGCCTGTTTTATCACTCCAATCCAGCCCGGACTGCTCCGCCTTTTTCAAGTCTTCCACGATCTGGTTATAAATATCCTCCTTAGGAGACCTTGGGATCTTCACCGTATTCAGGTCTACCGTAGGTTCCGTCTTCAACGGGATATCCCCGAATAATTGTACCCCTTGGAAATAGTAATATGCCCGCAAGAAATAAGCCTCTCCCAGATACTTCGCTTTCTGGCTCTCGCTAATAATATCCGTAGCGGAAACATTTTGAATCACGCTATTACAGTTTTCCAAAGGAAAGAAAGTAGTCTTCCAGAAGTTACGAATAATGCCGTTACTCTCTTCCAAACCGGAAAGCAATAAGAACTGGTTCTGCTCATTACCGGCCGCACGAGGACGATAACTAGTACCTACAAGATATTCCAAGTTAAAAAGGTGAACTGTAGCAATCTCGAGGTCGGAACTCAACAGATCATCAAGCCCGTCATAAGTGCCATCCACAGCCGCCTTTATCTGGTTCTCTGTCGTATAATATTCAGAAGGACTCAAGAAGGTTTTCGGGTCTTCCTCTAAAAAATTCGTACAGGATGTAAAAGCCATTATTGCGGAAAGCAAGCCACACATCCATACAAGCGCTTTATTTTTCATATCTTAGTTTTTTACGAAGTAAAGATTAAATAATTAGAAATTAACACCTAAAGTAAATGAGTACGTACGAGGTTTGGGATAGGTATAAAAATCCACTCCCTGCTCAAATACGGCATCATAACTCGTTACCTCCGGATCACTACCAGAATAGTTCGTAATCAAGAACGCATTCTCCACATTGAATCCCAAGGATAAACTCTTGATGTGAGCGGCAGAAAGCATACGGGAACTAAAGTCATATTTCAAGCCGATATTACGTAAACGCAAGAACGAACCCGGCTCACAACTCCAAGAATCTACGTCATTCTCATATCCATCTCCCGGAAGGCGCAAGCTAGGCACCATCGTGTTTTGGTTTTCCGGCGTCCAAGCGTTCACCGGAATGTCCGCATAAGCATTGGAGAATGTCACACGGTTACCCATCAACTGGCGAGTGAAGTTAATCAACTTATTACCATATACCCATTGCAAATCAAACATAAACGTGAAGCCTTTCCACGAGAATGTATTTGTCATATTCATCTCGAATTTAGGAGCGCCATTTCCGATATAGTCTTGGTCTTCGCCATCCTTCATTCCATTACCATTCTTGTCCCAATACTTGATATCGCCGGGTTTCTTATTATACTTAGCGGCTTCTTCCGCCTCATCAGTACCCCATGTACCTAGGCGAACATAGCCGTAAAGAGCATTTAAAGGATGTCCCTCTTCAATGCGTCCTCCCCACTTACCGATAATATTATCATTTATATCCAGTACCATCGAGCGGTTCATCGTATAATTCCAAGAGGTAGTCCATAAGAAATCACGGCTTTGGATATTGCGTGTATTCAAGCTCATCTCAAGACCTTGATTACGGATCTTACCCAAATTTGTCATAGTTTTCTCATATCCCGAGTTAGAAGGCAATTGTAGCTCATACAATAAATCAGTCGTAATCTTATGATAATAATCCGCCATAAACTCGATACGCCCATTAAAGAAACTCAAATCGATACCCGCGTCAAGTTGTCTGGATTTCTCCCAGCGTAAATCCGGATTTGCCATACTTTTCAACGTAACGATCGTCGTCATATCCTTGCCAAAAGGAAGGCGTTTATTCTCATAACGTGCCATAGACGCATAATCACCGATTTCCGCGTTACCCACCGTACCGTAGCTCAAACGGACTTTCATATCATCAATCACCTTTTTCGCGTTCTCGAAGAAATTCTCATTGGATACACGCCAAGCGGCCGAGAATGAAGGAAAGAAACCATATTGGTTATTCAAGCCAAAACGAGAAGAACCATCCTCACGGAAAGAAGCGCCCAATAAGTAACGATTGTCAAAATTATAGTTGATACGGGCATAGTAAGAATTCATCTTATTATCCGTATAGTCTGAGCCAACCTTAGAACGTACGGTACCGACTCCCATATTATTGTACTCAAAATAATCATCGAAGAAATTCTCGGCCCCTAGCTCGCTTTTCTCTGTTTTTGAGTAATACCAACTGGCTCCCGCTGCGACATTCAAGTTATGCTTATTCCAGCTTTTATCAAAAGTCAAGTAGTCCTCATTCGTCCACGACATCGTATTTCGATGTGCTTTCTCCGCTTTACCCTTTTGAGTATCTCCATAGCCGAATAAGGTACTCGGGTTATAAGATGAATTGATATAAGAACCATCCTGGCGGCTGAAGCTAGTCGTTAACTTTAACCAAGAGGTAATCTTAAACGTACCAATCACGTTAGCCAACGTGTACTGATTCTTATCGATATTCTTACGTTCCTTTAAAATCCTCACGGGATTCTCCGTATCTTCCGCACCTGGATAATCTCCTTTACGGGAATAGGTACCATCCTCATATTGAACCGGAAGGAACGGTAATGCTTCCAATGTATACCGAGAGATCGCATTCTCCGAGTTTCGGGCATTACTAGATCCAACATTCAACATGGCCTGTAAATGGAACCATTCTTTCAAATCCCATCCTACATTGATAAACGCATTCAACTGACGTTTATAAGTCTCCAACATAATACCCTGATTATCTTTATAACTTACATTCGCCACAGCGGTCAGCTTATCGCTTCCTCCGGAGAAACTAAGTGAATGCTGATGAGAAAAAGCCGTACGGGTCACGGCATCCTGCCAGTCCGTATCATATTTCGGAGTCCCGTCCGGATTGAACAGGTCATTCTTATGCGTAAACATATTGCTCGGATCCAGATGGGGAGCGATACGTCCCGGTTGAGCCTCATAAGCACGCTTGAATACATCCAAAGCCTCTTCCGCATTTAAGACATCGACTTTACGAGCTAACGTTCCGGCAGACAAAACGGTATTATACGAGATATTCGTTGTATTTTTCTTACCTTCCTTCGTTGTTATCACCACAACACCATTCGCACCTCTCGCACCATAAATAGAAGAGGAAGTAGCGTCTTTCAAGATATCGATAGACTGAACTATATTCGGATCAATCTGGTCCGGATCCACGCCAACCACACCATCGACCACATATAGCGGTGTATTGGAAGAATTCAAAGAACCGATACCACGGATTTTTATCGCAGGGCTACCACCCGGCGCACCAGAATTCAAAGCGATATTAACACCCGCTACCTTTCCGGCCAATCCTTGGAATACGTTCGTGGCATTCGGACGCTCCAATAACTTCTCCGAGTCTACGGAACCCACTGAAGTTGACAAGTTTCGTTTCAACATCGTACCATATCCAACGACAACGACCTCTTCAAGCGCTTTATAATCCTCGGCCAACTTCACGTTAAACAGTGTACGATTCCCGACCTCGATCTCTTGCTCCGCATAGCCGATATAGGAAAATGACAGGATATCGTTATTAGCCGCATCCAAGCTAAACTTTCCATCCAGATCCGTAACGGTACCGACCGTCGTACCCTTAATCACGACATTGGCCCCGATAACCGGTATGCCATCCGGATCCGTAACGGTACCGGAGATCTTTTTCTTTTGTTGCTGTACGGCGTCTTTCTTCAAGATCGTGATGTGCTTACCTGATATGCGGTAGGTCAAGTTCGTGTTTTTCAACAACTCATTCAACACGTCGGTAACTTGGCGATTCTTCACCTGTATATCCACCTGCTTACTATTATCGATATCCTCGCTCTTATAGAAAAACATGAACTCGGTCTGTTTCTCAATCTCCGAGACGACATCATAGAACGTCCCGCTCTTTACTTCTACCGTAACTTGAGCTTTTTGCGCATAGGTATCCGCCGAGACATGCAATATACCCAGTATTAAAAAAAGCAATGTGATCTTCATGATTGATTTAAATTTTTTAGGTAATAGATCATCACTATTCCAAACTTTTTCCATAAATTTGTAAATGTTTTTTTATTAAGGACTTACCTCGATCGCACGGTTTCAGCGGACTGGCGAGAAAGGTGATTCATAAATTAAAAACGAATAAGGATCGGGGGTGAGTGGTGTCAGTCCCGATTCTTTTTTTGTGATCAAGTATTTGTCATAGGCAATTCCAATGTTTAAGGTTATACATCTATTATTTTGTTATTTGCTTCTCGCCGATATCAGAATATCTTTTCCGTCTTTCATGAAAGTGAATTGTTTCTCCGAGTTAATAATATCCAACACCTCTTGTATACCTTGATCCAAAGAGAAGGTTCCCGTGTAGCGGATGTTCCGCAGACTGTCATGCGCCAAGCGGATATTTACCCCATAGTAATTCTCCAGACGTTTTACGATAGAGACTAAGGTCTCATCCTTGAAACGATATTTCCCTCCTACCCAAGCGTTCGAGATCGAGGCATCTGTCTCTGACAAGAAAATAGAGCCGGTCCGGTTATCCGACCGGGCTTGTTGATTCGGCTTTAGCTTCATGCTACTCATTTTCCGTCCTTGAGCGTCAAAAGATTCCAACAGGATACTACCACTTAATAAGGTGGTGACGCTAAAGCGATCATCGTTGAAAGCCTGTATATTGAATGAGGTTCCGAGTACCGTGATTTGTTGGTTCTTTAGTTTTACGATGAAAGGTTTCGAATGATTCTTCGCAACCTCGAAATAGGCCTCACCCTCCAGATGAACCACACGCTCATCTCCATTAAAAGAGGTGGGGTATTTAAAACGGGTGGAGGCATTGAGTATGATCTTACTACCGTCGGATAGCAATAGCGTGTTCGCACGTCCGCCTTTTTCCACTACGATCTCGTTATATTCCATATCGCCGGCATATAAACGATTGCTTATCCATTGATTCATACCCACACCTACTCCCATAGCGATTACGATAATCGCCGCATATCTCAAGAATGAAAGCCAGAACTGTTTGCCAAGGACCTTGGATTTCACAGATACGCCAGAGATCGCATCCAGCTTTCCAGCCATTCGCTCCCAACTACGCTCCACGGAATAATGGTTCAAGAACGCCACTTCTTTCCGAGTGTCAAAAAGCCCCTTAAGCTCAAAGAAGTGGGCTTTATTAGCGTCACTCTCATGAATCCAAGCATCCAACACCCGAAGTTCATCCTCTTGAATCTCGTTCTGCAAATAGCGTATGATCAGTTCTTCTATCGAATTATTAGATTCCATTTTCTGTTTCATTTATAATTCGTTAAGGAGTAGGCGGCAATAATTATTCCCAAATGAATAATTTAGGATGTCCTTGTAGGATTTATCCCGCTTTTTGGTATCTTTGCAAAGATTTTTTAAATTGAAACTCGGTAAATTTGAGTAATATGAAAGGATTCGTAAGGCTGATGGCTGTGGTCGTGACTGCGGCGGCTTTTGCCGTGGCATGCAGCAAGGATAAGGATTCGGGCAAGATCACGCTCGATTCCCCGGCGGTGTTCTTTGCGCAGGCCGGAGGGTCGGCTACGGTCGGTTTCACGGCACAGAACATCAAGACGCTGTCCGCGACGAGCAAACCCACCGGTTGGGACGAGGCGGTCGTCGACCTTGCAGGCGCGACGATCTCCGTCAAGGCCCCTTCGGCCGAGGACATCGAGAGCGGGGATGCCGTCAAGACCGGCTCGTTCTCCTTTACGGGTTATACCCCCGGCGGGACGCTCGTTTCGGCGACGCTCTTCGCCGGTATCGTGACGACGAAGGACATCAGCGCCGAGGTGGCCAACAGTTACATCGTCACGGAACCCGAAACGAACTACCTGATCGACGCCACGCGCAAGGGCGACGGTTCCCAGCTGGCTACTTCTTATGTGAACGTCGTATGGCAGACCGCATCGGGATTCGTGCAGTATGCCGACTTCGAGGACGGCAAGGCGTCGTTCTACATCGGTGCCGACAGCGACGACGCCACCAAGATCAAGCAGGGCAACGCCGTGATCGGCGCCTACAATGCCGACGACGAACTTATCTGGAGCTGGCATATCTGGGCGACGGATTACGACCCCGATGCGGAGGGCGGTACGGTCGATTTCAACGGCTATACGCTGATGAACCGCAACCTCGGAGCCCTGGCGAACGACAATTCGACGACGGACAAGATACTTGCTTCCTACGGGTTATATTACCAGTGGGGACGCAAAGACCCGTTCATCGGGCCGAATACTTATCAGGGTTCGGAGGGCTCGGGTGCCTCGATGTACAGCGGAAGCGGCAGCCGCGTCTACCTGAAAATGACCGAGTCGAGCGCCGAGACCGGTACGATGGAATATGCCATCCGGAACCCGCTCGTCTTTATTACGGGTGTGGCAGACACGGACAACGACTGGCTCTGGAGCGGCCGTTCCGATGGATTGTGGTCGGCGGACGACAATGTGGCCGACAAGAGCGTCAACGCCCCCTGCCCCTACGGCTGGCGCGTAGCTCCCTCGGGCGCGTTCGCTGACCTGAGGATCGTCGGTACCCCGGCCGTGGGCGACGAGGCGAAATACGGCTGGACGCTGACCGACGGAAGCGCCGAATCGTTCTTCCTTGGCGCCGGACGCCGCCGCTACGACAACGGCAAGATCCTGAATATCTACAATCCGCTGCCCAAGGTGCGTTCCGACGCCATGGAGGCACAACCCTGGGAGGGCCTTTACTGGACGACCGCCGTGTCCGGCACGCAGGCTGCGGCGCTCCATTTCTGGTTCGAGAAACTCGACACCTCGGCCGGCATTGATGATTCGGCGCCCTATGCCCGTGCCAACGGCATGTCGGTGCGTTGCGTGAGGGTGCAATAGGGACATCCGGAAGAAACCGAACCACGGACCGGCCTTGATGCCGGTCCGTTTTCGTTTGGTATAACAGTTGCGGGGATAGCGGTACTAAAATCCCCGGCTATGAAAATCAAGACAGGAAAAGGTACGGTTACGCTGGCGGTGCTGCTGGCGATATGGTCGGTGTCGGCAATCGCCTCGCTGCCGGGGCTGGCGATCTCGCCGATCCTCGGCGACCTGAATAAAATCTTCCCGAAGGCCACCGACCTTGAAATACAGATGCTCACGTCGCTGCCCTCGCTGCTGATCATCCCCTTCGTCCTGCTTGCCGGCAAGCTCTCCGTCGGCAGGGACAAGCTCAAGATCCTTGCCGTCGGGCTGTCGATCTTCTTCCTGAGCGGCGTGGCATGCCTCTTCGCCCGGAGCATGATGTGGCTCATCGTTATCAGCTGCATCCTCGGCATCGGCGCCGGCATGGTGATCCCCTTCTCCACGGGGCTCGTGGTCGACTACTTTACGGGCGATTACCGTGTCCGGCAGCTGGGGTACAGCTCGTCGATCAACAACCTGACGCTCGTGCTGGCGACCGTCGTGACGGGCTACCTGGCCAATGTGGACTGGCATCTGCCCTTTCTGGTCTATACCCTGCCGGGTATTTCGCTCGCGCTGTCGTTCCTGCTCAAGCGGCAGCGCTCCTTTCCCGAGCCGGAACAGAGCATCCAGCTGCGGCACAAGATGATCGACCGCCGTAAGCTCGCCGGGCTGATGGCGTTCTATTTCTTCGTCACTTACGCCGTGCTGGTCGTGACATTCTATGCCTCGTTCCTGATCGACGACTACAAGATCGACAGCTCGTTTTCCGGGGTGCTGATCTCGCTGTTTTTCCTTGCGATCATGCTGCCGGGGCTGTTCATCGACAAGATTATCCGTTCTTTGAAGCGGAACGTCAACCTCGTGGCGCTCGTGCTGGTCTGTGTGGGGCTGCTGTGTGTCGGGGTTTTCCACGGCAAGGCGATGCTGGCCTTCGGGGCGCTTTGCACCGGGCTTGGGTATGGGATCATGCAGCCTGTCATTTACGACAAGGCGGCGACCATCGCCCCGCCGCGTTCCGCTACGCTGGCCCTTTCGTTCGTCATGTCGGTGAATTACCTGGCCGTGATGGTCTGCCCTTTTATCGTAGACCTCTTCCGTCACGTTTTCGGGACGCACAGCGACCGCTTCCCCTTCTTTTTCAATGCCGTGCTGGTGCTGGCCGTGGCTGTCGTCACACTCCTGCGCCGGGATAGCTTTACGCTCGGACTCGACGGATCCTATTACCGGAATTGATTGTAAAAACTGTTCGAAAGTGTTGTGAATGACGTAAAAAGGTTTAAATTTGTGCTGAAAAGTCACACCTTATTACGATTATCGCGAGATGAAAACAACACTTCTGACGGCTTTGGCCGCCGCTGCCCTTGCGGCAGGCTGCTCAAAGTCCGACACAGGTACGCCTTGTGTGAAAATCGCGCCGACGATCCAGACCCGTGTTACGGGATTGCATTTCGATACCGGCGACCGCATCGGGCTGAGCATTGCCAAAGGTTCGGAAACCTACGTGCAGAATGTCCTGATGACCTACGACGGTACGGCCTTTACGGCCCCGGATTTGCTGTGGTATAACGATTCGAATGAAAAATCGACGCTCACGGCCTACCATCCTTACTCCGAACAGGGAATGCCCGCGGAGTTTTCCGTTGCTACAGACCAGACGTCGGGAGGTGCATCGTCCGACCTGCTGGTCGCGGTGAAAAAAGAGGTTACCCCATCTTCGGCACCTGTCGGGATGCTCTTTTACCATGTGATGTCGCAGCTGACGATCGTCCTTACCAACAATTCCGACGCCCCGGTTACGGGGGTTACGGTCGGCGGACTCGTCCCGACGGCCGTGGTCGATTTCACGGTGCCCTCCGCCGCGGCCAAGAGCGGGGCTGCTGCTGCCGACGTCGAGGCGTTCGAAGTGACGGCCGATGCCGCCTACCGTGCCATCCTTGTGCCGCAGCAGGCCACCCTGACGGTTACGGTAGCGACCGGTGACGGAAAGAGCCGCAGCAAAACCCTCTCTTCGGCACAGCTCGAAAGCGGGAAACGCTACGACATGTCGGTCGTCGTGACCAATATCGACATCGACGTGAAACTGAGCGGAGAAGTCGTCGACTGGGTCGACGGAGGTTCGCTCGATGGCGGCGAGGGCGGTGATGAAGGCGGCGGCGAGGGCGGCGACCCCGGGACGCTTTCCTACGGGGGTGTGGACTACCCCACCGCGACGTTCGGCGGACGGGTCTGGATGACCCGGAACCTGCGTTACCTGCCTGACGGTGCCCAGATCGGAACCGGTATCTGGTACCCTTGCCGCGGTACGGCGGGATCGAACGACGCCGAATATGTCGCGGAACGGGGGTTGCTTTACAGCTTCACAACGGCCCTGGGCGGTGCGACGGCTGCATCCGGCACCCCGGTGCAGGGGATTTGTCCGCCGGGCTGGCATGTCCCCACGGGCGCCGAGATCGAGCAGATGATCGCCAGCCCCGAATACGATGCGTCCCTGCTCCGTAGCGCCGGGATGTGGAATTCGGATGCAGGTCTGTATGTTGCGGAAAAGAAGGGGTACCTGATGAGCTGTACCTCGGAAGATAACGGCGCAATGTATAAGGCCTTGCTTTATTCGTCTGACGGTATCGTAGCCGGGCTTGCTCCGTTTCCGGCCGGAAACGGTGTCTCGCTGCGCTGCGTGAAGGATATATAGCCGTAGCCGAGGATGCGGCAACGGAACGATCCCCGGTCTCGGATGAGCCGGGGATCGTCTTTTTACTGTGGGTTTACCCTCCTGAGGCAGGCCGCCGTGCAACGTTCCCTTGGGGATCTGGTGAGTATGGGGCGCCGTGTCGTTTCCCCTTCGGGATCGCAGTGAGTAACCTGCCTCTGAGAGGGGAATAACATTCTGAAAAGAATGCTAATACCGCATAATATATATTTATCGCATGGTAGATATATCAAAGATTTATCGCTTAGAGATGGACTCG
>OGIH01001125.1_pt1 | contig 15854 bp, 10 predicted proteins | sample 1571721 | NCBI WGS metagenome assembly OGIH01 (sample SAMEA2582068, study PRJEB24529) | metagenome | biome: Human gut stool | place: China | collected 2011
CTATCACTGATATTGATGGTAAGTTTACAATCGCAAATGTACCAAGTTCTGCTAAAACTTTGCGCATTTCTTATGTAGGAATGATTTCGCAGGACGTTTCCATCAAACCGGGAGTAATTAAAGTCGTATTAAAAAGTGACGCAAAGGCACTGGATGAGGTTGTGGTGACAGCCATGGGTATCTCACGCGAGAAAAAAGCACTGGGCTACGCCGTTCAGGACGTAAAATCAGATCAACTGACGCAAGCTGCCAACTCTAATCTGGCGGGAGCGTTGCAAGGTAAGGTGTCCGGTTTGGACGTGAAGCCTTCAAGTGGTATGCCGGGAGCTTCTTCACAGATCACCATCCGTGGTGCACGTTCTTTCTCGGGTGACAACACTCCGCTTTACGTTATCGACGGAATGCCGGTGACCAGTACTCCTGACGTTAGCACAGATATCCAGAACAATGGTAGTGTGAGCGGAGCGGACTTCGCCAACCGTGCAGTGGATATCGACCCTAATGATATTGAAAGTATCAACATTTTGAAAGGTCAGGCTGCTTCTGCGCTTTATGGTATCCGTGCTTCCAATGGTGTGATTATCATCACGACCAAAAGTGGTAAAGGATTGGAAAAAGGCAAACCGCAGGTTAGCTTCTCTTCTAATGTCAGCTTCGATGTAGTCGGTCGTCTGCCGGAGTTCCAGAAAACATACGCACAAGGTTCGGGTGGAAAATTCAGTCCCACTTCGGGAACCTCTTGGGGACCTAAAATTTCCGAACTTCCCAACGATGCAACGTATGGTGGTAACACGGACAACAAATACACTCAACAGTACGGTAAGCAACAGGGAAAATATTATGTTCCCCAACGTGCAGCAGCCGGTCTTGACCCGTGGGCTACTCCACAGGCGTATGACAATGCAAAAGACTTCTTCGACACAGGAATCACCTGGAGCAATTCATTGAATGTAGCGCAGATGCTCGACAAGAGCTCCTACTCTATCTCATTGGGAAATACGCACCAGGACGGTATTATCTCAAGCACCGGTATGGATAGATATAATGTAAAGGTTAGTGCCGACACCAAACTGACTAGTAACTGGAGTTCCGGATTTACAGCCAACTACATCACTACTTCCATCGACAAGGCAGTGACTTCCGGTAACGGTCTGTTGAGAACGGTTTACGCAGCTCCTCCCAGTTATGATCTGGCCGGAATTCCAAGCCATGTAGACGGCAACCCGTACACACAAAATTCTTTCCGTGGTAGCTTTGACAACGCTTATTGGGCGATGGAAAATAATAAATTCACAGAAGATACCAACCGTTTCTTCGGAAACGTATATACAAGCTATCAGACTGATTTCGGCACAACTAACCACAAGTTGAACGCAAAATACATGGTCGGTGTGGATGCTTACACTACTCACTACGTAGACAGCTACGGATATGGTAGTAACACTGGTGGCGGTCGCGGACAGATCGAGAACTACGGCTGGACAAACGCTACATATAACTCATTGCTGACCATCAACTACGACTGGCACATTAATGAGGACTGGGGACTGAATGCGGTAGTGGGTAACGAAATTATCCAAAGCAACAGAAAGAAGTATTATGAATATGGTACGAACTACAACTTCCCGGGATGGAACCACATCAACAACGCCACTACTCAACAGACAGAAGAAGAGACATGGAAAAACCGCACGGTGGGATTCTTCGGTAACGTATCAGCTTCTTACAGAAATATGCTTTATCTGACCCTCACCGGACGTCAGGACTACGTATCTAATATGCCACGTAAGAACCGCTCATTCTTCTATCCTTCTATTTCGGCTGGTTTTATCCTGACGGAATTGGATGCATTGAAAAACAATGTCGTTAATCACGCTAAATTGAGAGTATCTTATGCGGAAGTAGGACAGGCAGGAGATTTCCTCGAAAACTACTACTCGACTCCGACATACGGAGGTGGTTTCTATATGCTGACTCCAATCATGTACCCGATGAAAGGCACTACCGCCTATACTCCGTACTACACGATTTTCGACCCGAAACTGAAACCGCAGAACACACGTTCGTATGAAGTGGGTGCTGACGTGAACTTCCTCGATAACTTAATCACATTCAGTTATACGTACTCACGCCAGAATGTAAAAGACCAGATTTTCGAAGTGCCTTTGGCTTCTTCTACCGGTGCTAGCAAACTACTCACCAACGGTGGAAAGATTCATACCAACACGCATGAATTCACTCTCGGCTTCAACCCCATCCGAACGAAGAATATCAACTGGGATTTTGCATTCAACTGGACGAAAATCGATAACTACGTAGATGAACTGGCACCGGGTGTAGAAAATATCTCTCTGGGTGGTTATGTTACTCCGCAGGTACGTGCTTCGGCAGGTGAGAAATTCCCTGTAATCTATGGGGTAGGCTTCAAGAGAGATGAAAACGGTAATCGTCTGGTAGACGAAAACGGTCTTCCTATCGCTGGTGAAGCACAAGTAATTGGTAAGGTTTCTCCGGACTTCCTGATGGGTTTCAACACCACATTACGCTTATGGAAGTGTACAATCAGCGCAGTACTTGACTGGAAACAGGGTGGCCAGATGTACAGCAGAACAACCGGACTGGCAGACTACTACGGTGTCAGCAAGAGAACGGAAAACCGCGAAGGTACCATCATCTTCGACGGATACAAAACCGATGGAACTAAAAATGATATCGCCATCACAGGTGCAAACGCACAACAGGTATTTTACAGCCGCCTGAACGATATTGACGAATCTTCTGTATATGACAATTCTTTCATCAAACTGCGTGAAGTAGCTGTCAACTACAAAATTCTTCAAAAACGTTCGATAGAACTTTCTGTAAACGCATTTGCCAGAAATATCCTGATCTGGGCTCAATTGCCTGACCTCGATCCGGAAGCCAGTCAGGGTAACAACAACATGGCAGGAGCATTTGAAGATTATTCAATGCCGCAGACAGCTAGTTTCGGCTTTGGTTTCAACATTAAATTTTAATCTGCAAGACAATGAAAAAATATAAATCAATAGGAAAATTGCTGGCAGTTTCTTTCTTGACTGCTGCCATTGCTTCTGCTTGTACGGAAGACGCAATGGATAAAATCAATGAAAACCCTAACAATCCTCTGGATGCGCCTGCAAAATTTTTGATTACGGACTTAGGGGTAAGCACTGCATTCAGCACTGTGGGAGGGGATTTCTCGCTCTATTCTTCTGTTTACATTGAACACGAAACGGGTATATCCAACCAGCTTTACCGGGCGGAAGTACGTAGCGGAGAGCCTACAACGGCTACTACCTACAACAACGCATGGATCAACGTGTATTCAAATATCAAGAACGCTAAAATCGTTATCAAGAAGTGTGAAGAAGATCCTTCGGAAAAAGGAAACGTAGTGACGGAAGCAATTGCTAAAATCCTGCTCGCTTACAACGGAGCAGTGGCTGCCGATGTATTTGGAAATACACCGTACAGCCAGACTGGTATCCTCAATCCGGACGGCACACCAATGTATATGCAGCCCAAAATAGATACGCAGGAAAGCATTTATCAGGAAGTGATGCAGAATCTGGATGATGCCATCACTCTGCTGGATAACGGTACTGCCAAAGATGCAGGTCTGTCCGGCGCAGTCGGTTCTAAAGACTTGATCTACGGTTCAAACACCAGTACTCAAGCAAGTATGTGGCTCAAGACAGCTTATGCGTTAAAAGCACGCTATACAATGCGTCTGCTCAATAAAAGTGCCAATAAGACAACTGATCTTCAGAACATTCTTACTTATGTGAGCAAATCATTTGCTAATGCAAGTGAAGAATGTAAACTGGCTGTTTATGACGCTGATTCGCAGTTGAATCCGCTTTGGTCATTCAGCTATAGCCGTAACAGTTTGGCAGCCAGTGCCAGTCTGATTGAAAAGTTTGTTGAGCGCAATGACCCCAGAGCACCGCAAGCATTTCTGGAGCCCGATCCCACCGGCTATATTGCTTATGGATACGGAGGTACGCAAGCTACAGACATCGCAGGTATCAAAGCGGCTCCAAACGGAACTCCGCAAGAGTTGCAGAACAATTATGGTATGTCAATGATATCATGGGCAATGTCGGCTCCTACTCTTTTAATCAGTTATCACGAAGTGAAATTCCTCGAAGCAGAAGCATTATGCCGTTTGGGGGGCAGACTGGGTGAAGCTAAGAGTGCTTTAAAAGCTGCAATCACTGCCGGATTCGAGAATCTGGAAAACTCAATTATAGATGCCGCTGACACTTGGGTATATGATGGTGACAGCGATTTGGGGGCAGATGTAGCAGAAACCTATTTCACGGATGAAGTAGAACCGTTATTCGATGCCAACCCTCTGCAAGAGACAATGATACAGAAGTATCTCGCCTTCTTCGGTGCATCCGGCGAATCACTGGAAGCCTATAACGACTACCGTCGTTTGAAAGGTGCAGGAGAAAACTTCATTGTACTGAAGAACCCGCTGAACAACAATAAGTTCCCATTGCGCTTCGGTTATGGAGCAGACGACGTATTGGCAAATCCTGAAGTGAAAGCTGCTTTCGGTGATGGCCAGTATGTATATAGCGAAGCTGTCTGGTGGGCCGGCGGAAACAAATAATGAACTTAAAATCTCTCAAAGGAGAGACTTTACATAGAGTCGTTTCTGTACTCTAACAAATTAACAGAGGCGAACAAAAATAGGCCAACCGTGAGGTTCGCCTATTTTATTTTATCCAATTTCATCAGATGAATGCTCAAATATAATAGAGAAAAAGGAATATTCAACGGCATCTTTTACATACCATTTTTCTACCCAATCATACTCTTTTTCTACGCTATTCCGTATTTAACGTTTAAGCATCTTTTAAATAAATTAAAAAAATTCCCGTACGAATCAATTTCACCACTGCAAATCGGGTAGATATTTGCTTAAAGTAGTGCGGAGAATACTCAAAGTAATAGGTTTCACCAATACTTCAGTTGCTCCTGCGTTCATTGCATTTTCCTTATCCGAGCTGAAAGCATAAGCTGTCTGCATGATAATAGGAATTTCGGTATTAGACTCACGAATTATCTTCGTTGCCTCCAACCCGTTCATCACCGGCATCTTGATATCCATCAGCATTGCTTTGGTTCTTTCCTGGTGCTGTTGAAACAACTCCACCATTTCCTGCCCATTTTTAGCCCACTCGATATCACACTTTTTGCCTATGATAGCCTTGATTAATTTAAAGTTGCTGTCATCGTCTTCAGCTACTAAAATTAAGGGTCTGAATTCATTCATTTGTTCGCTTTCCATATCGCTTATATATTGTTTTTTTATCTGTTTTTTTGGATCAATTTCCCTTTTCAGCCCGCAAGTTATAAAAAAGATTCATATATTTCGCTATCTTTGCGCCTCAATTTAAAAGAATAGTATGATTTCTGTTGACGGACTAGCCGTAGAGTTTGGCGGCACTACTTTATTTAGTGATATTTCTTTCGTAATTAATGAAAAAGACCGCATCGCACTGATGGGTAAAAATGGGGCGGGAAAAAGTACGCTGCTGAAAATTTTGGCAGGCGCACGACAACCGACACGTGGAAAAGTTTCCACGCCCAAAGATTGCGTAGTGGCCTATCTGCCTCAACATCTGATGACGGAAGACGGAAGAACAGTGTTTGACGAAACGGCACAGGCTTTTTCACATCTGCATGAAATGGAAGCGCAGATTGAAAAACTGAACAAAGAGCTCGAGACACGGACGGACTACGAGAGCGATAGTTACATGGCGCTGATTGAAGAAGTGTCTGCCTTGAGCGAGAAGTTTTATTCGATTGACGCAACCAATTATGAAGAGGATGTGGAAAAGGCATTGCTCGGATTAGGGTTCACCCGGAGCGATTTTCAACGCCAGACGAGTGATTTTAGCGGTGGATGGCGGATGCGCATCGAGCTCGCTAAGTTGCTGTTACAGAAACCGGACGTACTCTTGCTCGATGAGCCGACTAATCATCTGGATATTGAATCTATTCAATGGTTGGAAGATTTCCTTATTAATAACGGGAAAGCAGTTATCGTAATCAGCCACGACCGCAAATTCGTGGATAATATTACAACACGTACCATCGAAGTGACGATGGGACGTATTTATGATTATAAGGTGAATTATTCCCAATATCTGCAACTGCGTAAGGATCGCCGCGAACAGCAGCAGAAGGCATACGACGAGCAGCAGAAGTTTATTGCTGAAACGAAGGAGTTCATCGAACGATTCAAAGGAACATATTCAAAGACGTTGCAGGTACAGAGCCGCGTCAAAATGCTGGAAAAGCTGCAATTGCTCGAAGTCGATGAGGAGGATACTTCTGCATTGCGACTGAAATTCCCGCCTTCACCCCGTTCGGGCAGTTATCCGGTTATCATGGAAGGTGTTGGAAAGGCATACGAAGAGAAAGTGGTGTTCCGCAACGCTAACCTGACAATTGAGCGTGGTGATAAAGTAGCTTTTGTCGGTAAAAACGGTGAAGGTAAATCTACACTCGTGAAATGTATCATGAAGGAAATCGAACATGACGGTACACTGACTTTAGGACATAATGTACAAATCGGATATTTCGCTCAAAATCAGGCTTCGTTGATGGATGAAAACCTGACGGTTTTCCAAACGATTGACGATGTAGCCAAGGGGGATATCCGGAACAAGATTCGTGATTTACTGGGTGCCTTCATGTTTGGTGGTCCCGAGGAATCGATGAAGAAGGTGAAAGTACTTTCGGGTGGGGAGCGTACCCGCCTTGCCATGATTAAATTGCTGTTGGAACCTGTCAACCTCCTGATCCTGGATGAGCCGACGAATCATCTGGACATGAAAACGAAAGATATCCTGAAACAGGCATTGCTGGATTTTGACGGCACACTGATTGTTGTTTCACACGACCGTGACTTCCTCGACGGACTGGTGACCAAGGTGTATGAGTTCGGTAATCAAAAGGTGACGGAACATCTTTGCGGCATCTACGAGTTCCTCGAAAAGAAAAAAATGGATTCGTTGCAAGAACTGGAAAAGAAATAATAAATAATAAAAAGAGGGTATCGGCTGCAGGCGGAATAAAAGTATTTGTATATTTGCAACATCATTTATAACAGGCAGTTAGAAAAAAATGGATGAAACAAGGCAGTTATACATTATAAGCGGATGTAACGGAGCTGGTAAAACAACAGCTTCCTACACTGTACTGCCTGAAATTTTATTATGCAAAGAGTTCGTTAATGCGGATGAAATCGCCAAAGGTTTATCACCGTTCAATCCGGAAAGTATGGCTATAGAAGCCGGCCGTCTGATGTTGAAACGTATTAATGAACTATTAGCTGCTAAAGTAAGTTTCTCTATTGAAACAACATTGGCAACCCGTTCATACACCCGGCTCATTCAAAGAGCACAAAATGCCGGATATAAAGTCAGCTTGATTTATTTCTGGCTGAATTCTCCGGAACTTGCCGTCAACCGTGTGTTACAACGGGTCAATGAAGGGGGACATAATGTACCGATGGACGTTATCTACCGCCGATATCAGGCAGGCATTAACAATCTGTTTCAGATTTATATGCCGCGTGTAGACTATTGGCTGTTAGCCGATAACAGTATTTCTCCTCGAGTAATTGTAGCCGAAGGTTACCAACATGGCGAGGATCGAATATATGAACTTGAACTTTTTAAATGCATCAAGAATTATGTCAAATAATGAAATGCAAGAATTGAGCGATAAATTACGGCGCGGCCTTCAATTAGCAGAAAAGCGGTTGCTGGAAAAAAATGCTCGTAACGGCACACTCCTTAGTCAGGGGACACCGGATGGAAAAGTTATTTATGTGTCAGCAACCGAATTGCTGGAACGTTTGCAGGAAAAAGAAAAAGAATCGCTAAAAAAATAAATTCTCTAAAAGAAAGGATGAAAGGGAAGAAAGGAATAATAGTAACTCTGCTGTTTTTTATCAACATTATTATGTTGGTGGCAGCGGTTATTCCCCATCATCATCACCCCAACGGAATGATTTGCATGAAGCAGGACTTGCCTGTAGAACAGCAATGTCCCACGCATCATCATCACCCGGGAAACGACTCATGTTGCAGCAGCGAATGTATGACTCGTTTCTACTCTCCCACTCCATCCATCCATACGGATAGCGGACCGGATTATGTATTCATCGCTACCCTGTTCACGGATGTAATCATCGAACATCTATTACGACCGCAAGAGAAACGGATCAAGAACTATTATGTCTACCGAGACTCCTTGCATGGTACGAATACCCATCGTACCACTTCTCTTCGTGCCCCTCCCTACTCTGTTTTTGCGTAAAAGCGTAAATGCAAATCAGTTGCATCTGCGTTACCTTATCTTTGTAGCGTAAAAAGAAAACAGTAAAATTTAGTAGGAAAATATCATTATGAAAAAACTTATTTTCGTGGGAATCCTGGGCTTATTCGTGCTGGGATCCTGTAATAATAGTACCGTCACACACACACACAACGAACACGATCATGCCGCGGAAGGACATAATCACGAGGCAGAGGAACCCGATCATTCCCATGAAGGCGAATGTAGCGGAGCACACAATCATGATGCAGCCGATGAACACAACGAAGCTGCCGAAGCCCACAGTGATGAAATCATTCTTCCGAAAGCAAAAGCTGAAGCAGCCGGTGTAAAGGTGAGCGTTATTGAACCTGCACCTTTCCAGCAAGTGATTAAAACCAGCGGACAGGTGCTGGCTGCTCAAGGGGATGAATCGGTTGCCGTAGCTACAGTAGCCGGCGTGGTATCTTTCCGTGGAAAAGTAACGGAAGGAATGAGCGTCGGCAGCGGCACTCCACTAGTCACCATTTCTTCAAAGAATATCGCTGACGGTGATCCGGTGCAACGTGCCCGCATTGCCTACGAAGTATCCAAGAAGGAGTACGAACGTATGAAGGAGCTTGTTAAAAACAAGATCGTATCCGACAAGGATTTTGCACAAGCGGAACAAAGTTACGAAAACGCCCGTCTTAGTTACGAAGCTCTTTCCAAGAATCACTCGGCTATCGGACAAAGCATTACGGCTCCTATTGCCGGATATGTGAAAAGTATTCTCGTGAAAGAAGGTGACTATGTGACCATCGGACAACCGTTGGTAAGTGTGACGCAGAACCGTCGTCTTTTCCTCCGTGCCGAAGTGTCAGAAAAGTATTACCCGTATCTCCGCACGATCAGTTCCGCCAATTTCCAGACTCCCTATAATAATCAGGTGTACGAGTTGAAAACATTGAACGGTAAACTTCTCTCTTTCGGAAAAGCTGCCGGAGACAATTCTTTTTATGTGCCTGTCACTTTTGAGTTCGACAACAAAGGGGAAGTGATTCCCGGCTCATTCGTAGAGGTATTCCTGCTTTCTTCAGCAATGGAAAACGTGATTTCTCTTCCGCGCACCGCGCTGACAGAGGAACAAGGCATATTCTTCATATATCTGCAACTGGACGAAGAGGGTTATAAAAAACAGGAAGTAACGATAGGAGCCGACAACGGCAAAAGCGTTCAAATCCTGACTGGTGTAAAGGCTGGTGACCGTGTAGTGACCGAGGGTGCTTATCAGGTTCGACTGGCAAGCGCAAGCAATGCAATCCCGGCACACAGCCACGAACACTAAAGAGACTAGGCGTCGCAGCCGTTTTTTTGTGCGGCGTATCTATCAAGTTATTTATAACTCTCAATTAATGAAACATCATGCTTAATAAAATTATACATTACTCCCTACACAACCGGTTGGTTGTAGTTTGTGCGGCCATCCTCCTGCTTATTGCGGGAACGTACACCGCCATGCATACGGAAGTAGACGTATTCCCCGACCTAAATGCACCTACGGTAGTAATCATGACCGAGGCGAACGGTATGGCTGCGGAAGAAGTTGAACAGCTCGTTACTTTTCCTGTTGAAACTGCCGTAAACGGAGCTACGGGTGTGCGTCGTGTCCGCTCTTCTTCTACTAACGGATTTTCCGTTGTCTGGGTAGAATTTGACTGGGGAACGGATATTTATCTCGCTCGCCAAATTGTTAGTGAGAAATTAGCAGTGGTCAGCGAATCACTGCCGGTTAATGTCGGCAAACCGACTCTCGGACCACAATCTTCCATTTTGGGCGAAATGCTCATCATCGGTCTGACTGCCGACTCCACTTCGATGCTCGATCTCCGCACGATTGCGGATTGGACCATCCGTCCCCGCCTGTTGTCTACCGGAGGAGTGGCACAAGTGGCTGTGCTCGGAGGAGACATCAAAGAATACCAGATTCAGCTAGATCCCGAACGGATGCGTCATTACGGCATCTCAATGGGAGAAGTGATGACTGTGACACAGGATATGAACCTGAACGCCAATGGAGGTGTGCTCTATGAATTCGGAAATGAATATATTGTACGCGGTGTACTATCCACTTCCAAGACAGAGCAACTTGGCAAAGCGGTAGTGAAGACGGTGAACAACTTCCCCGTCACACTGGAAGATATTGCAAACGTAACCATCGGACCGAAAGCTCCAAAACTGGGAACTGCTTCAGAACGCGGCAAATCCGCTGTCCTGATGACTGTTACCAAGCAACCGGCTACCAGCACACTGGAACTGACGGACAAACTGGAAGCATCTCTGAAAGATCTCCAGAAAAATCTGCCGCCGGACGTAAAAGTTTCAACGGACATATTCCGTCAAAGCCGCTTTATCGAAAGCTCTATCGGCAATGTGAAGAAATCACTCTTTGAAGGAGGAATTTTCGTTGTCATCGTGCTTTTCCTGTTCCTGGCAAATGTACGTACTACGCTGATCTCATTGGTGACACTACCTCTTTCCCTGCTCGTTTCGATCCTGACTTTACACTACATGGGGCTGACAATCAACACCATGAGTCTTGGAGGTATGGCGATAGCTATCGGCTCATTGGTAGACGACGCCATTGTCGATGTGGAAAATGTATATAAACGACTGCGGGAGAACCGCCTGAAAGCGGAAGCAGAAAGACTAAGTACGCTCGAAGTGGTATTCAATGCGTCGAAAGAGGTGCGCATGCCTATCCTTAATTCAACGTTGATTATCGTAGTCAGCTTTGTTCCGTTATTTTTCTTGAGCGGCATGGAAGGCAGAATGTTGGTTCCACTAGGCGTTGCTTTTATCGTGGCCCTGTTTGCGTCTACGATAGTTGCCCTGACACTGACTCCGGTGCTCTGCTCTTATCTATTAGGAAGCAATAAGACGAACAAGGAACTGAAAGAAGCTCCTGTTGCCCGCTGGATGAAAGGGATTTATGAAAAAGCACTGACTTGGGTATTGGCACATAAACGTGTGACTCTCGGAAGTACAATCGGACTTTTTGTAGTTGCCCTCGGAGTGTTTTTCACACTTGGACGCAGTTTCCTCCCTTCGTTCAATGAAGGATCGTTCACCATCAATATCAGTTCTCTACCGGGTATTTCGCTGGAAGAAAGCAACAAAATGGGACATCGTGCCGAAGAGTTATTGATGACGATTCCCGAAATACAAACGGTAGCCCGAAAAACGGGACGTGCTGAATTGGATGAACATGCGTTAGGAGTCAATGTTTCTGAAATAGAAGCTCCGTTCGAATTGAAAGACCGCTCGCGCAGTGAACTGGTAGCTGATGTACGTGAAAAATTAGGTACGATCACCGGAGCAAACATAGAAATCGGACAACCGATCAGCCACCGTATCGACGCGATGCTGTCGGGTACGAAAGCGAATATTGCTATCAAGTTATTCGGTGATGACCTGAATAAAATGTTTTCACTCGGTAATCAAATCAAAGGAGCGATCAGTGACATTCCCGGTGTTGCCGACCTGAACGTAGAACAACAGATTGAACGTCCGCAGCTGAAAATACAGCCTAAACGGGAAATGCTGGCTAAGTTCGGTATTACCCTGCCGGAATTTTCGGAATATGTGAATGTAGCTTTGGCTGGAAAAGTAATCTCACAAGTGTATGAACAGGGCAAAAGTTTTGACCTGATCGTAAAAGTGAAGGATGATGCCCGGGATGAGATGGAGAAAATCCGTAACCTGATGGTAGACACGAACGACGGCCGCAAAGTTCCTTTGAGCTATGTAGCGGAAGTGGTATCGGCCATGGGTCCGAATACGATCAACCGCGAGAATGTGAAACGTAAAATTGTCATTTCCGCCAATGTGGCCGATCGTGATTTGCGCAGTGTTGTGAATGATATTCAGAAACGCATCGACACATCGGTACAATTACCCGAAGGTTATCATATCGAGTATGGTGGACAGTTTGAAAGCGAGCAGGCTGCCAGCCGGACGTTGGCGTTGACTTCATTTATCAGTATCGTGGTTATCTTCCTGTTGCTGTACAATGAGTTCCGCAGCGTGAAAGAATCCGGGGTTATTTTGCTGAATCTTCCGCTGGCATTGATCGGTGGTGTCTTTGCCTTGGTGATTACAACAGGGGAAGTCAGCATTCCGGCTATCATCGGTTTCATCTCTTTATTCGGTATTGCAACCCGTAACGGTATGCTGTTAATCAGTCACTACAACCATTTGCAACAGGTAGAGGGTTTGAACGTGTACGACAGTGTAATTCAAGGCTCTCTCGACCGTCTGAATCCGATTTTGATGACGGCATTGTCTTCTGCACTGGCACTGATTCCATTGGCACTTGCCGGTGATTTGCCCGGTAACGAAATCCAGAGTCCGATGGCTAAAGTGATTTTAGGAGGATTATTAACGTCTACTTTCCTGAACGGTTTTATAGTTCCGATTGTTTATCTGATGATGCACCGGAAAAAGGTTCAGGAAAGCTTGTAACAAATAAAGAAAATAAGAATGAAACAAATCATAAGCACTGCACTTCTGTTCTTAACCATAGGCGGAGTGCAAGCCCAAAACGGAATTGACCAGGTATTGAAGAATATCGAAACGAACAATAGGGAGCTGCAAGCAAACGAGCAACTGATTACTTCGCAAAAGCTGGAAGCCAAAACGGATAATAACTTGCCTGACCCTACTCTTTCTTATGCGCATCTATGGGGAGCGAAAGATAAAAACGAAACAATCGGTGAACTAGTTGTTTCACAAAGCTTTGATTTCCCCAGTCTATATGCTACACGTAACAAGTTGAACCGCCTGAAAGCAGGAGCTTTTGACAGCCAGGCGGATGTTTTTCGTCAGGAGAAGCTGTTACAGGCTAAAGAACTCTGCCTGGATATTATTATGCTCCGTCAGCAAAAGCATATTTTAGAGGAACGTCTCCGCAATGCGGAAGAGCTTGCTAAAATGTACGCCAAGCGTCTCCAAACGGGAGATGCAAATGCGCTCGAAACCAATAAAATCAACTTGGAACTGCTGAATGTTAAAACGGAAGCGTCTCTGAACGAAACAGCACTCCGCAATAAGCAGCAGGAGTTGAATACACTAAATGGTAATATTCCGGTGGTTTTCGAGGAGAACCAATATCCGGCTATACCGCTCCCGAGCGATTACCAAATGTTGAAATCGGAAGTCATGGCAACGGACCGTACTCTAATGGCACTAGGCAACGAGAGTCTCGTTGCACGTAAACAAATCGCTGTCAATAAATCCCAGTGGCTGCCGAAGCTGGAACTCGGCTACCGTCGGAATACGGAAACAGGTGTGCCTTTCAACGGTGTAGTGGTAGGCTTCTCCTTCCCGCTTTTCGAAAATCGGAATAAGGTGAAAATCGCTAAAGCGCAGGCACTCAACATCGACTTGCAAAAGGATAATGCTACCCTGCAAGTGGAATCAGAATTGGCACAACTTTACCGGGAAGCGAAAACGCTGCATGCTTCAATGGAAGAATATAGCAAGACTTTCCAGTCGCAACAAGATTTGGCATTGCTGAAACAAGCTTTGGCAGGTGGACAAATTAGTATGATCGAGTACTTTGTAGAAGTGTCGGTGATCTATCAAAGTCATCTAAATTATCTGCAATTGGAAAATCAGTACCAAAAGGCAATGGCACGGATTTACAAAAGCAAGCTATAAATAGTACATAAAACTCTTTAGGCATGGATTACGCTGAACATACTAATTTCTATTTTTAAGTTATGTATTCAGTGTAATTCATGCCTAAATATATATTCCATAGATCTCCTCTTCTCTCATTTTCTTCAAATTCCGACTGGATATTTCAAAACAATACACTACATTTGCAACAAACATAAAATCTGAAATATGAGACCTAAACATTTCTATTTATTCATGTTATCCTGCATCCTTACGCTACTAAGTGGCTGTAAAGATGATGACGACAATCCACTACGTTTTTACAACAGTGAATACGAAGTGCCTATGGGTGGCAGACGTTACCTCGGCCTGGAAAGCGGAAATGGTGACTACTCACTTGCAGTGAAAGACACACGCATCGCAAGTGCCGGAACTGAAACTGGCTGGAGCGGAGTACCTGCCGGACGTATGATTTATGTAACCGGTATCCTCACCGGAACGACTTATCTGACAGTAACAGACAACGCCACACAAGAGAGTTGCACTTTACCAATCAAGGTGGTCGATAATTACGAAAATATAAAGTTGCTCCGCAGCTACTTGTCTAACTTACCCAACGGAGACACAAATCTTCTACCCGGCATTTCCGACATTTTCCTGATTAACAACCACGCACGGGATGTTTATTTCTTCAAGCAGGGACAACCGACGGCTTTTTCACCCGGACTTGAATTAATAACTCAAGGAAGTTACAAACTGGAAAAAGAAGAAGGAGACGATGAGAAAGTTACACTAACTCTCACGTTTTCCGAAGATACGACACCACATAAATTCATCTTGTGGGGAAACTCCTATCTATATCACCGACTGGACAAGAATCTGAATTTGAACTGGAACACTCCCCCCATTGGAGAGACACGGACATCGCCCGAACCGCCTCCTGCCTACACACTGGAAGAAATAGCAGAAGGTGTAGAACCCGGAAAGGGCAGACAACTTGTTTTCAGTCTTACCCAACAAGAAATACCTACGGGAATACTGCCTTAATCAGTAATGTCTGCGGATAAGATGCGTATATTTTCCGGTAAGTATCCACTACGGATGCGCCATTCTTGCGGATAAAGATTATTGGCACGATTGCCGATATTCTTCACAAATCCGAGAGGGATATGCCGATAAGTAATCAAAACATACCCACGAGGGGCTGTTGCCGGTAAGGTAATGGCCTCTTTTCGTAAATAAGTGATAGCCTGTTCATAACTTATTTCTTCTATAGCGAATGCTTCCCGGCACAAAAGGGAGGTACACATTGCCAACGCATGGTTAGGGATCAAATCCTTTCCTTTCACCTCGCCTATCTCAATCCCTGCCGACACGATTTTCAGGCTTTGTTTCATCGTCGTCAATTCATTAGTATAGTACTGCGAAAAAGCCCGGATATTTGTTCCTTCCGCCAATAAAATATACTTGTCCGAATTTTCATCATTCAACCAGCTTTTGGCCATATTCAGATGTTCTTTCAATACAGGAGAAGATGCTGCTATTCCTTTCTTATCCTTCTTCTTGAAAGCTTTCTCTTTCGCGAAAGAAGATACCGGAATCTCTTCTTCCGTCTCCGGCTTACGAAAAGCCACCAGAAAAAAGCCTTCACCTTTCGTCTTATGAGGGAAAAAATGATAGACGGGAATAGAAGATTTAGAATAATCCCCTTTATCTGACAAAAGATCTCCTGTTATATTCCAATTCTCCTGCACCTGCACAGTTAACGGTTCGCCTCCATACTCTTGTTGAATCCAACGTGCATTCTCTTCATCCTCTTTTGTATTAAA
>OGIH01001132.1_pt1 | contig 15773 bp, 9 predicted proteins | sample 1571721 | NCBI WGS metagenome assembly OGIH01 (sample SAMEA2582068, study PRJEB24529) | metagenome | biome: Human gut stool | place: China | collected 2011
GTGCCCTACGATCCACCTGCTTACATCTTCTTTGCACAGAAATTACGCGAAGCCGGATATTACTGTACAAACAACAGCAAGACACACTACAACTCCACCACGGACAACAAAAGCTGCTGGGACGAATGTACGAGAGAAGCCTCTTACAACAGCCCGAAGCGCGGTAAAGACCAGCCTTTCTTTGCCGTATACAATACGGTGACCTCGCACATGGGACGTATCCGCACCTTCCATACCGACGGACGGCGAGATTACACCCAAGAGGGCATTTATCCGGAACTGCTCACCCTACCTGCCTACGTGCCCGACCTGCCCGAAGTACGCTCCGACTATGCCGGCCACCTGGAAGCCGTGCAGGATGTGGACACATGGTTGGGGTTCTTCCTGAAAGACCTGAAAGAAAAAGGACTGGACGACAACACGATTATCTTCTTCTTCAGCGACCACGGCGGTTGCGTTCCACGCGGCAAAGGCTATTTGTATGAAAGCGGTCTGGAAGTGCCCCTAATAGCCTACTTCCCGCCCAAGTGGCAACACCTGGCGGGAGAAAAAGCATCCGGCAAAGATTATTCTTTGGTCAACTTCACAGACTTGGGACCTACCGTACTTAGTCTTGCAGGCGTAAAACCGCCCAAACACATGCAGGGAAAGGCATTGTTCGGGAAGTACGCGTCCGATGAAAAGCGTGAAATCCAGTTCGCACTGGCGGCCAACCAACTGCACCACTTCATGCCGGTACGTGCCGCAACCGACGGACGTTTCAAATACATCCGCAGCTACATACCCTACCGTCAGTTTGCCCTGCGCAATTACTACCAATGGGGCATGCCGTCCAACAAAGCATGGGACAAGCTGGTTTTAGGCGGACACAACACCAACCCCAACTGGGCGCAGACGTTCAATGCCCATCCTGCCGAAATGCTGTTCGACCTTGAAAAAGACCCCGGTGAACTGCACAACCTGTCCGACTCTCCCGAATACGCAAAAGTGCTGGTAAAGATGCGTACAGCCCTTTCCGACCATATCCGCGCCACCAAAGACCTGGGTTTCTTCATACCCACCTCTCGCGAGAATGTGGTATTGTATGATAAAGTACGTAAAGAGAAATACCCCTTGAACGAGCTGTACAACCTCGTAGAGCTGGCAGGTACAGCCCATGCAGACGATGCTCCCATATTCGAGAAAGCACTGTCCAGCCAATATCCCGAAATGCGCTATTGGGCGTCCGTCGGTTTGGCACAACTCGGAGCCAAAGGAGAATTGAAAACCTGTCCCGCACCTCTGCTTGCCTTGCTCAAGGATGCCGACCCCTACATAGCCTGCGAAGCCGCCTATGCCGCCGCTTATCTGGGAGAAACCGCCAAAGGCATCGAACGCCTGAATAATCCGGCAAAAGAAGCCGATAGAAAAATCGGTTATTCCCTGCTGGAATGCCTCTCTCTAGATAAAGCCATGCAGCCCGCCATCCGCGTGCATCTGGCAGACCTGAAAGACAAAGCCGAAACACTTCCACGCAAAGCAAACGAAGATGCCGGCCTCATGGCACGCGGCATTCTGGTCAATCTCGGTGAGATGGATATAAAGAACCTGCACGGTCCGGAGTCCTATAAAGCAGGCTTGAAACTGAATCACGGACGCAGACCCATGGTTCCGCTGCCAAACTGATGAAAATTGGATGTAGCTGAAAAGAGACCGGTAGTAAGTATCTTTGTTTTAACACAATCCCGCCTTATGCCTGCGCCTTGAATTTGCGGAGCTGCCACACCAGCATCGTGCCCGCTATCAGACTGGCCAGCAAGTCGGAAATCGGCATACTGTACCAAACGCCTGCCACGCCGAAAAAACGGGGCAGAATTATCAGACAAGGCAGCAACACCATCATCTGGCGAGTAAGGGAAAGAAATATTGCCTTACTCGCCATTCCTATACTCTGGAAGAAGTTGGCGGTAACCATTTGAAAGCCTATAATGGGGAAAAACATCACCACAATGCGCAGGCCCTTTGCCGAAAGGGCAATCAATTCGGCATCCGAAGTAAAGATACTCACTACCCAGTCGGAGAAGAGCATACCTACAATAAAGCCGAAAGTAGTGACGCAGGTTGCATAGATTATCGTCAGTTTCAGAGTCTTGATGACACGGGCATGCTGTCCGGCTCCGAAGTTATAGCCCGCAATGGGCTGCATTCCCTGGTTCAGTCCCATTACAATCATTACGATGATAAATACCAGCCGGTTGACAATGCCGAAAGCGCCGATAGCCAAATCGCCGCCATACTTTTTCAATCCCTGATTGATAAGGATTACGATGAAGCATGCCGCCATATTCATCAGGAACGGCGACATGCCGATAGCCAGTGAATCGAAGACTATCTTACGCTTCAAACGGAAAATACCGCGGTGAAAATGCAGCAGTTCGTCTTTATTGCTGAATATCCTGAGCTGCCATATCAATGATATGACCTGCGCCACAATCGTGGCAATGGCCGCCCCGCGAATGCCCCAGCCGAAACCGTAGATGAACACCGGGTCGAGTATCGTGTTGATAATCACCGTGGCAATGGTGGCATACATCGCTTTCTGCGGATGCCCTGAAGAACGCAGCACCGCATTTAACCCCAGATAAAGATGCGTAACGGCATTGCCGAGAAGGATAATCTGCATATAATCGCGCGCATACCCCACAGTCTCGTCACTGCCGCCGAAGAAGTAAAGAATAGGGTCGAGGAATGCCATTACAACCACCGTAAAAGCCACACCCAGTAGAATATTCAGCACAAATACATTGCCCAGTACCCGCTGCGCCGTGTCATAGTCCTTCTGCCCGAGCTTGACGGAAATCAACGTAGCCGCTCCCACACCTACCAGCGAACCGAAAGCCGCTGCAAGGTTCATCAAGGGGAAAGTCAACGCCAGTCCCGAAATAGCCATTGTGCCCACACCGTGACCAATGAAGATACTGTCCACCATATTATATAAGGAAGATGCCGTCATGGCGATGATTGCCGGAACGGCGTACTGCATCAGTAATTTACCTATATTCTCCGTGCCCAACGCTGTGGGTGTTTTTTGTCCTGCCATACTTTTTACCTGTTTTTTTCGAGGGCGCAAAGGTACTCAAAATTCGTCAGGTGAGCAAGTATCGCGCCCCGTCTTAAGGAAGAACCGCACTCTCTCCTACCGGAAGCGTATCAGAGACAGGGAAGAAATCGTATCAAGCCCGACCCAAGGCTCCTTCTCCCGAGAACTTACCCGGCAATTATCCCACAACCTGCCACAGAGCACACGGAGCATACGGCGAATAAATTCCCCTAAAGGTTCGCTATCTGAAAAATGTTTCGTATTTTTGTCCCCAAATTGAGTGAATTATAGCGAAATGAACGTATTAGAACTAAGTGAACAAGAAATCATTCGTCGCAACAGCATGAATGAACTTCGCGCGATGGGTATCGAACCCTATCCCGCAGCAGAGTATGTAACCAACGCTTTCTCTACCGATATTAAAAAAGAATTCAAAGACGACGCCGAACCGCGCCACGTATCCGTAGCCGGACGCATCATGAGCCGCCGCGTCATGGGGAAAGCCTCTTTCATCGAATTACAGGACTCCAAAGGCCGTATCCAGGTATATATCACCCGCGATGACATCTGTCCGGGCGAAGACAAGGAAATGTATAATACCGTATTCAAACGCTTGCTCGATTTAGGCGACTTCATCGGTATCGAAGGCTTTGTATTCCGCACTCAGATGGGCGAAATCAGTATCCATGCCCAGAAGCTGACCGTGCTTGCCAAGAGCATCAAGCCGCTTCCTATCGTAAAATATAAAGACGGTGTGGCCTACGACTCGTTCGACGACCCGGAACTGCGCTACCGCCAACGCTACGTGGACCTCATCGTGAACGACGGCGTCAAGGAAACATTCCTGAAGCGCGCCACAATCATCAAGACCATGCGTGCCGTACTGGACGAAGCCGGCTATACGGAAGTGGAAACACCGATTCTGCAATCCATCCCCGGCGGTGCAAGCGCACGCCCCTTCATCACCCACCACAACTCATTGGATATGGACCTCTACCTGCGTATCGCCACCGAGCTTTACCTGAAGAGACTTATCGTAGGCGGTTTTGAGGGTGTATACGAAATCGGAAAGAACTTCCGTAACGAAGGTATGGACAAAAACCATAACCCGGAATTCACCTGCATGGAGCTGTACGTGCAGTATAAGGACTACAACTGGATGATGGGATTCACCGAGAAACTCCTCGAACGTATCTGTATCGCTGTAAACGGCAGCACAGAGACTACCATCGACGGAAAGACCATCAGCTTCAAGGCTCCTTACCGCCGCCTGCCCATCCTGGATGCCATTAAGGAAAAGACCGGCTACGACCTCAACGGCAAGAGCGAGGAAGAAATCCGCCAGGTGTGCCGCGAACTGAAGATGGAGATTGACGACACCATGGGCAAAGGCAAGCTGATAGACGAAATCTTCGGCGAATTCTGCGAAGGCACATTCATACAGCCTACCTTCATCACCGACTATCCGGTAGAAATGAGCCCGCTGACCAAGATGCACCGCAGCAAGCCCGGACTGACCGAACGCTTCGAGCTGATGGTGAACGGTAAAGAGCTGGCCAACGCATACAGTGAGCTGAACGACCCCATCGACCAGGAAGAACGCTTCAAAGAGCAGTTGAAACTGAGTGAAAAGGGTGACGACGAAGCTATGTTTATCGACCAGGACTTCCTGAAAGCGCTGCAATACGGTATGCCTCCTACATCGGGCATCGGTATCGGCATCGACCGTCTGACGATGTTGATGACCGGACAGGCATTCATCCAGGAAGTATTGTTCTTCCCGCAGATGCGCCCCGAAAAGGTCACTCCGAAAGACGCGCCTGCCAAATTCATGGAACTGGGTATCCCCGAAGAATGGGTGGCAGTCATCCAGAAGGCCGGCTACAACCTGATTAGCGACATGAAGGATGTAAACCCGCAAAAGCTGCACATGGATATTTGCGGCATCAACAAGAAATATAAACTGGAACTGGCAAATCCGACCGTGAAAGATGTGGAAGGTTGGGTTGAGAAAATCTAAGAAATGAAACTACCCGGTAAGATAGCCATTATGGGCGGAGGAAGCTGGGCCACTGCCATTGCAAAGATGGTACTGGCACAAGAAGAGACTATAAATTGGTATATGCGGCGCGACGACCGCATTGCCGATTTTAAGCGTCTCGGTCATAACCCTGCCTACCTGACGGGCGTCAAGTTCGATACCAAGCGTATCAATTTCAACTCAAACATCAACGATGTAGTCAAGGAGTCGGATACGCTTATCTTTGTAACTCCTTCTCCTTATCTGAAGGCTCACCTGAAGAAGCTGAAGACAAAAATCAAGGATAAGTTCATCATCACTGCCATTAAGGGCATCGTACCCGATGACAACATGATTGTATCGGAATACTTCACTAAAGAATACGGTGTTCCTACCGAAAATATCGCAGTACTGGCGGGTCCCTGCCATGCGGAAGAGGTTGCGCTCGAGCGGCTTTCCTATCTCACGATAGCGTGTCCCGATATAGACAAGGCGGACAAGTTTTCCCGCCGTCTGGCAAGTTCATTCATCAAGACTTCCGTAAGCAACGACGTGGCAGGTATCGAATACGGCTCCGTACTCAAAAATGTATATGCCATTGCCGCCGGCATTTGCAGCGGACTGAAATACGGTGATAATTTCCAGGCGGTACTCATGTCCAATGCCATACAGGAGATGAACCGTTTCCTGCAAACCGTACATCCGCTGAACAGAAACATCAGCGATTCCGTTTATCTGGGTGACATGTTGGTGACAGGATACTCCAACTTCAGCCGTAACCGTACATTCGGTACGATGATAGGTAAAGGATATTCCGTAAAAAGTGCCCAGATAGAAATGGAAATGATAGCCGAAGGTTATTACGGAACCAAGTGCATCAAGGAAATCAACAAGCATTACCACGTGAACATGCCGATACTGGATGCTGTGTACAACATCTTATATGAGCGCATCTCACCGATGATTGAAATCAAGTTACTGACTGACTCTTTCCGGTAATGCGGAAAAGAGAACAGCAAGGACAAAATACAGAATTTAAAACCTATAATATTATGATTAGTTTGAACATTGAAAAGACTCTTGGATTCATTTCCAAAGAAAATGTTTTCGCCTACGAAGCCCAAGTCAAGGCTGCACAGGAAGCATTGGAAAACGGAACCGGTAAAGGCAACGACTTTTTAGGCTGGCTACACCTTCCTTCTTCCATTACAAAGGAGCATCTGGCAGACCTGAAAGCTACCGCGCAAGTGCTGCGCGAGAATTGTGAAGCAGTGGTTGTTGCCGGAATCGGCGGAAGCTACCTCGGTGCACGCGCCGTTATCGAGGCTTTGTCAAACAGTTTCGCATGGTTGCAGGACAAGAAGTCCGGCCCGGTTATTCTGTATGCAGGACACAACATCGGTGAAGATTATCTGTACGAGCTTACCGAATATCTGAAAGACAAGAAATTCGGTGTCATCAATATTTCCAAATCGGGAACCACTACCGAAACGGCTTTGGCCTTCCGCCTGCTGAAAAAGCAATGCGAAGACCAACGCGGCAAGGAGATGGCAAAAAAGGTGATCGTTGCCGTTACAGACGCCAAGAAAGGCGCAGCACGCGTTACTGCAGACAATGAAGGATACAAATCTTTCATTATCCCCGATAACGTAGGCGGCCGTTTCTCCGTACTCACCCCGGTAGGTCTGCTGCCCATTGTCGTTGCAGGCTTCGACATCGAAAAGCTGGTAGCAGGCGCGGCAGCTATGGAAAAAGCTTGCGGAAAGGATGTTCCGTTCGCTGAAAACCCGGCAGCTATCTATGCAGCCACCCGCAATGAACTCTACAAGAACGGCAAGAAGATTGAAATCCTTGTAAACTTCAACCCCAAATTGCACTACGTAAGCGAATGGTGGAAGCAACTTTACGGTGAATCCGAAGGTAAAGAGAACAAGGGTATCTTCCCTGCATCCGTGGATTTCTCTACCGACCTGCACTCTATGGGACAATGGATTCAGGAAGGTGAACGTACCATTTATGAAACTGTCATTTCAGTAGAAAAGACGCAGTATTCGCTGCAAGTTCTTTCGGACGAAGCCAACCTCGACGGTCTGAACTTCCTCGCCGGAAAGCACGTGGACGAGGTGAACAAGATGGCGGAACTCGGCACACAACTGGCTCACGTAGACGGTGGCGTACCCAACATGCGCATCGTGATTCCTGCACTGAACGAGGAAAGTCTCGGCGGATTGCTGTACTTCTTTGAGAAAGCATGCGGCATCAGCGGCTACCTGCTGGGGGTTAATCCGTTCAACCAACCGGGTGTGGAAGCCTACAAGAAGAATATGTTCGCCCTGCTGAACAAGCCGGGTTACGAAGAAGAATCCAAAGCCATCCAGGCAAGACTGTGATAAATTAAAAATCGAGAGTTGAGAATTGAGAAATGGCTGCACACAAATTACCATGTGCAACATCAAAAGGCTGTTTCTTGATTCCCAACTCTCTGTTTTATTCCCCTATTTCTAATTTTTTATTCTCAATTTATCAAGTGTTTAAAGAAGCAATATCCCGCTATTTAAGAGAACACGGATACGACAATATCCGGCTGAAAGCCGTTCTTTTCGACATGGACGGCGTGTTGTTCAACTCCATGCCTTATCATGCCGATGCATGGCATACGGTAATGGAACGTCATGGTCTGCATCTGAGCCGCGAGGAAGCTTATATGCACGAAGGACGTACGGGAGCAGCAACAATCAACATCGTATATCAACGGCAATACGGCAAAGATGCCACTCCTGAGATGATAGAGAGTATCTATGCCGAAAAAAGCGAAGAATTCAACAGACATCCCGAACCCGAACGTATGCCCGGAGCATGGGAAGTGTTACAGAAAATAAAAGCGGAAGGGTTGACTCCCGTATTGGTAACCGGTTCCGGCCAGCACTCCCTGCTGGACAGACTGGCACATAACTTTCCCGGCATGTTCCAACGCGAACGTATGGTCACCGCCTTTGATGTGAAATATGGCAAGCCCAATCCGGAGCCTTATCTTATGGGACTGGAAAAAGCAGGGGTAAAGGCCAATGAAGCTATCGTCGTGGAGAATGCACCCATCGGCGTCCAGGCGGGAGCAGCGGCAGGGATATTCACAATCGCTGTCAATACCGGTCCGCTGGACGGACAAGTGCTGCTGGATGCGGGAGCCAATCTGTTATTCCCTTCCATGCAGGCTTTCTGCGATAACTGGGAAGCTGTGCGGGATGCGCTTGCATCTGAAGAGTAAAGAGAGGACAATTCTTGAAATTGAAGTTTAGAAAACAAAGAGACGTTATGTGGAGAAAGCTGCTTGGAATACTGACATTGTTTTCTTTCCTGCCGTATTTTTCGATTTGCCAGAACAAGCTTAGGGAAAATGGCTGGTATCATATCTTGTCCGGACAGACGGACAGCATTTCCAGAGAGCCTATCGTAACGACGAAGGATTTCATTGCCCTTAAACTGGATACGGATTATTTCGGAAAATATGTAATCAGCGGACAAATCAGCAACTATAAACGAAAGAAATGGGCTGAGGAAACGGGAAAGGCAACAGGCAAGCAGATAGCTTTCATATTCAACGATTCTGTCATAACCAATCCACGGGTCAACTGTAGTATAGAGAGCGGTGCTTTCCAGATAACTTCCGTTCTTGATGAAAAACTACCGGACATATATAAACAACTGAAACAAGAGAAGATTGATTCTATCGAAACGCTTTTCAAGGGCTGGGAAAAAGATTCTCTCTATTTTGCCATGCCCCCGGAATACAGAGATTCCATAAGAATGGCAATTGATTACTGGGAAGCCTACACATGGATAAAGCTAACCACTAAGCCCGATGAACATTACTGGTACAGCATAACAGACTCTGCCGAGTACAAAAAGCTGGAAGAAGCCCTGAAAGAAGAACTAGAGAAGTCCAATCTTAGCAGCAGGGCTTCAGATTACATGCAGTCGGATACATATCAAATGTATAAAATGTATGTATGCAACAACCCTGAATATATCAACCTTATGTTCCAATGCTTTCTTTTCAAGAAAACCAGAGGGTTGTACAGCTATCTGATAGACGATATTATCCAGACCAAATACCCTTCCGCCCCAAGTATAAGGACATATGTTAACAAGACCGACAATTCCGATGATGAGAGATTTGCCGTATATGAATGGCAACGACAGATATGGGTCTTGCTGAATAAGGACAAACAGACGGATGACCCAAGAGATATATAAATAAAAAAATCCTTGATAACCAACAGTTTATCAAGGATTTTCCTGTGACCCCGGTGCGATTCAAACGCACGACCTTCAGAACCGGAATCTGACGCTCTATTCACTAAGCTACGGAGCCTTAATTCGGATGCAAAAGTAGAAAAAATCTCTGCATATTCCTAATCTTCATACATTTTTTATATCTGTTTTGCATATTACCCTTTCAATATTATTTTGAGAATATTAAACGGATATACATATACATTTTGTTATTTTTTTAATCAAAACAGAAACAAGTATCAATATTATTTCTATCTTTGCCGAACAAATTAATAGAAGTTTCAGAAATTAAACCTATGAGCTACCTGATAAAACCCGAAGGATACAAACCTTTATTGGACTTAAAACAAACGGAATTAGGCATTAAACAGATTAAAGAATTCTTTCAGTTGAATCTTTCTTCCGAACTCCGCCTGCGTCGTGTCACCGCCCCTCTCTTTGTATTAAAAGGCATGGGTATCAACGACGATTTGAACGGTGTGGAACGGGCTGTGTCGTTTCCCATCAAAGATTTAGGCGATGCGCAGGCAGAAGTGGTACATTCGCTTGCCAAATGGAAGCGTCTGACACTTGCCGAATACGGTATAGAACCGGGATACGGAATTTATACCGATATGAATGCCATCCGTGCGGACGAAGAGCTGGGCAACTTACATTCTTTATATGTAGACCAATGGGATTGGGAGCGCGTTATCACCGAACAAGACCGTAACATAGACTTTCTGAAAGAGATAGTCACCCGCATTTATGCTGCAATGGTCCGTACGGAATATATGGTATATGAAATGTATCCGCAAATCAAGCCCTGCCTGCCACAGAAATTACACTTTATCCATGCGGAAGAGCTCCGGCAGATGTATCCCAATATAGAACCGAAATGCCGTGAGCATGCCATTGCCAAGAAGTTCGGCGCCGTATTTATCATCGGTATCGGTTGCAAACTAAGCGACGGCAAAAAACACGATGGACGCGCTCCGGACTATGATGACTACACAACTCCCGGCTTGAACGGTCTGCCCGGCTTAAACGGCGACTTATTACTGTGGGACGATGTGCTTCAACGCAGTGTGGAATTATCCTCAATGGGTATCCGCGTAGACAAAGAAGCCCTCCAGCGTCAGCTCAAGCAGGAAGGTGAAGAAAAACGTTTGGAACTCTATTTCCACAAACGCCTGATGGGAGATGCGCTGCCCTTGTCTATCGGTGGCGGTATCGGTCAGTCCCGGCTGTGTATGTTCTATTTGCGCAAAGCCCATATCGGAGAAATACAAGCCAGCATCTGGCCCGAAGATATGCGCTCGGAATGTAAGGCACACAACATACATTTAATCTAAATACAACCTGTAAACAATATAAAGTCCCGCAGAGTTTCAAAGGAAAAAGCAAAAAACTCTGCGGGGCTCTTTGTATACTATGGTGAAATATTTGTATCTTAGCGTCGTAAACTACTAACACTTCCTATTATGAACGTTCAGATCGAAGATAGCTGGAAAGCACATTTGCAGCCTGAATTTGACAAAGATTACTTTTACACATTAACGAACTTCGTGCGTGAGGAATATGGTAAATATGCCATATATCCACCAGGAAAATTGATATTCAATGCTTTCAACTTATGTCCTTTTGACAAGGTAAAGGTAGTGATTATCGGCCAGGACCCATACCATGGTCCCGGACAAGCACACGGACTCTGTTTCTCCGTCAACGACGGCGTGCCCTTCCCGCCCTCTTTAGTCAATATTTTTAAAGAAATCAAAGCGGATATCGGAACAGATGCACCGCCTACCGGCAACTTGACCCGTTGGGCGGAACAAGGCGTATTACTGCTCAATGCCACTCTCACCGTACGTGCCCATCAAGCCGGCTCCCATCAGAACCGCGGCTGGGAAACATTTACAGATGCCGCCATCCGTATTCTTGCCGAAGAACGGGAGCATTTGGTCTTTATATTATGGGGAGCTTATGCACAACGAAAAGGTGCTTTTATCGATCGCAACAAACACTTGGTACTGACATCCGCACACCCTTCTCCTCTTTCCGCATACAACGGTTTCTTCGGAAACAAGCATTTCAGCAAGACGAATGAATACCTGAAAGCGCACGGAAAGGAAGAGATAAAATGGTAAGGCGGCACTGATAAAAAGGGAGTACGAAAAAATGTGCTTGACGATTTCTTTTAGGCACGGAATTACACGGATTTCACAGGAGAAGGAATGAAACAGGTAACGTTATTAAACTCCGTGTAATTCCGTGCCTAAAATCAAATAATGCCGCCAGAAACAGTTGGAAACATCACCCTAATTAGTACCACTGAATATTACTCTGTGTCTGGCTTCTCTGCTCCCATTTCAAGTCTTGCAAAATGCTTGCGTTGGCACGAATGGTAAAGTTGTAGTATTTCCACTGCCCGAAAGGAGACAGACTGGCCGACATGCTGAAACAGTGCAGGTCACGTGTAATATTAAAGGTGGTCTGTACTATCTTCTTTGCTTCAAAATCGTAACCGGAGTTAAAGCTCACCGCCCACTTATTGGAAAGTTTTATATTACCCGAAGCGCTCAAGTTATGAGTATAACGGTAAGGATAGCGCATTTTTTTCCGATTGATAGGCTTGCTACGGTCTTCGGAAATATTAAAACTATAATTGAAATTCAAAGACCACGGCATCTTGAACACCTGATAACCATCGGCATCCACCGCTGCCTTTTCCACTTTCTTCTTGGGAATGCCGCTCTCATCGGAACTTGCCTCCGCATCTTCCCCTTCCTCGGAAGAATTTTCCTTATCTTTCTCCTTATCGGCATCCTTAGTGCCGCTAAGCTTCTCTTTCCACTTTTTCCATGTTTCGTTATTAAACGTATAGCTAAAGGAAGAACCGTATCCCTGGAAAATACCGAAACGTCCGTAGGACCATTCCGTACGGTCATTCTCTACCACATTTCCATTCTTATCGAACTTATAACCGTATGTCTTGAATGAAGAGCTCATACTGAACGTGTAATTCTTGCTCAACTTCAAACGCAAATTCAGCCCAAGGTCACCCCAAGGACGTGTCGCAGCCGCCATATTGTAATCAATATTAGCTCCCAACTCGTCAATCAGACTGATTTTCTTAATCGTATCCTTCTTACTGCTGTAATACTTCATCTCCAGGTTGTTGGAGATACTGAAGGTTATATTTCCCTGCTTACCTCTTCCCGGCACATCAAACGCCTGACCGGCATAGGGAGAATAAACCACCGTATCCCGTCTTCCGTCCGCATAATTCTTGATATAGGAGTCGTAATAACCGTAGCGCGAGGAACCAAAATCAGGTGCGGCACTTATGCTCACCGACGGGGTTATGACATGGCGGATCTGTATCTTCTTTTTAGGAAGGAATATAGGATTATACATACCGTATATCTTCGTATTGATACCCAGGCTGGCTCTGTAATCATACACACGGTGAAAACCGTAAATCGTATCAGTAGCCACTTCCCTGCCGCTTCCTCCGGCATTAGGGTCCCAGTCTTTCATGACTTTGCGCGTATACCAGCGTTCGGTATAGTTGACAGAAGGCGTTACATTGAAGTACTTGAACAATGTGAAAGTGGCACTGATAGGTATCTCATGCTTCATACCGTTTTTCCAGTCCTTTATCAGGTTGGATTTAAACAGCAGGTTGTCCTTGGTCTGGATACTGTTGGTCAAACGCCCCGTATACCGGATGGAAATCTTCTCATACCATTTTTCTTCACCCGCTGCTTTCTTACGCTTAAAAGGGTAAAGCGTAGACAAGGAGATATTCAAGTCGGGCAGAGTGACATTGACCGAGGAGTCCTTCATAGTCTGTGCGATATTGGTGGTTGCCGCAATCGTCAGTTTCCTGTCGAAGAAATAACGGGAATAACTGATACTTGAAGTTTTTGTATTCTGCGACATGGCATTCGAATTGTACATATTGCCGATGTTGGTACGCTCATAACTACTGGTAGCAAAGTTCACGCTGGCAGAAAATGTCTGATTCGGATTGGCCTTCGCATCCTGTCTGTGAGACCATACAATCTTGAAGTCCTTAGCCACAGAATAATCCGGTAATCCTTTATCACCGGTTTTGGTTACCTGATAGCTTGCCTGAAACAAGCCCGAATATTTGTACCGTTTGATATAATTGGACTCGGCATTCAAAGCCCAGGAACCTTTCGTAAAAATATCGGCACGCAACTTCAAATCCATCTTGTCACTGATGGCAAAATAATATCCACCGTCCGTCAAACCGAAACCGCGGCTGGAGTCATCCATATAGGTAGGCATGAGGAAACCCGACGAATAGCTGCTCGAAAACGGGAAGAAAAAGAACGGCACGGCAAGCGGCAAAGGCACATCCTCCACCACCAAATAGGCAGGTCCGGTCACTACATTCTTTTTGGGGCGCACTTTTGCGTAAGTCATCTGCATATAGAAGTGTGGATGATCATGATTATCGCAAGTGGTATAACGACCGCTTTTCATGTACAACTCATCATTCATACCCTTCTTGGCATTATTACCGGTAACATATCCCTCACCCTGCTGGCTGACTACATTACTAATAAGCCCTTTCTTACTTTTAAAATTATACCGTATCGTATTTGTTTCATAAGGTGTATCTCCATCTTTGAAGACGGGTCTTCCCTTTATCACCTTTAACGAATCTTCCACACCATGAGCAAAGACCGTACTACTGTCCATATTCATGGTTATCACTTCAGCGGCCAGTTCTATATTTTGGTAATTCACTTTGCCGTCGCCATACAAGTTGGCCACACCACCTTGTGTAAACACAATGGAGTCATTAGCTTCATAAATAACCGGAGCATCCAGCGGTTGCTTCTTCTTGGCAGGCTGCAACTGAATCGTATCGTTTTGCAGCGTATCTCCTCTCAACAGGGTATCTCCCTCTTGCACACCTCCTATATTAAAGGTGTCAGTCCGTTCGATTCCTGTAGGAACAGTCCTTCCACGCCGACGTTGCGAAAAGGCCTCGTCAGGGATCAGGAGTAAGACTAGTAGTAGTATGAATGATATGAATGTATTTGCTTTCAATGGCGTAATCAACTAATAGTTTCCGCTTGAAGGGGCAAAAGTACGTAAATTATACGGATAATCTCCCTTTTTAAAGAAATTTAGAATGCTACAAGAACTGTTCGCACCAATGGTCAAAACGTTCCAAGCCTACATTACCGAAATTAGAGATACTTTTTCGAGCCTTCTCTACCGTTTTTTCCCGTTCCAAATGAGTTTTGGAATAAAACTTATCGGCAAAGCAAATTACTTGCTCTTCCATACTCACCGGAAGCATATCCCGATGAGGTACAGGCAAGTTTTGTGCAATAATATCGTCTAGAGAAAGTCCTGCGCCTGTATGTCTTTCACATACCAACGCATGACGGGGATACCCTTCCCGGCGCATCAAATCAGCTCCCAGATAACCGTGACAGATATAAGGCTGATCACCAAAACAAAAGATACCCGGAGCATTAGTCAGAAAAATACCAATATCATGAAGCATACCCGCTTCATATAAAAAGTCTTTATCCAAGTTAAGTTCCGGATGGCCGTCTGCAATGCGGAGAGCCTTCTCGGCTACCAGACGGCTATGCACCAATAAGATATGCTTCCGCTCATTATCTTCCGGATAATATGCATCAATCAATTCTATCGGATTCATTTTTCACTGAATTTATAAATCAATACCTTATCGCGTAAATCACAGCTGCGATAAGGAGTAAGATAGATTTCCTCCAACTGATATTTATCTGAATACTCTTTCAGAAAGTCCTCTTTGGTTCGTTCGGAAAGCATCACATATCCCGTTCCGGAAAGACCGGGAGTAAAATTCCTCATCCGATCATTCAGATAGTAATTAGTGCAATAAAAACGAATCAGCCGTGTAGTGTACGAATACATGACCCCGTCCTGCACATAAGTATTTACTTCTTCTGCCAGACGCTTGTCTGATTTCGTAGACAGTACCGTAGGTTGATAAACACCGTCTAAGGAAACAAACAGGCACAAGATACAACCGGCTATACCATATAATAATGAACGAGAATCCGCCTTTTTTGCCAATGCAATCAACATACAGACACCTGCAATTGGCGGCAAAGCCACAAGCAACCATTTAGAGAATGACAAATCCACATTCTCCAATGCATTCATGAATCCTACGTTTTCCATGGCATGCTTTCCCGTTCCCCAAACACTATCAGGAATCAGTCCGAGACGCACCACAGCAAACGTTATCGTGAGCAACAAAGCCAGCGAAGCAAAGATATAAGCCGAAATTTTAAAGACTTTCGCTCCCCGCTGTACCAAAGCCAGCAGATACTCGGCTATCAACACCGCCATAAAGGGATA
>OGIH01001156.1_pt1 | contig 15554 bp, 10 predicted proteins | sample 1571721 | NCBI WGS metagenome assembly OGIH01 (sample SAMEA2582068, study PRJEB24529) | metagenome | biome: Human gut stool | place: China | collected 2011
TACCCTTCAATATGCCGAAAGTGGAACAACCCGCTTTTCCGGATTATACAGTCAACATTATAGACTTTGGAGCGAAAGGAGATGGTATCGTATTGAATACCAAGGCCATCAACGATGCTATCAAAGCGGTAAATGCAAAAGGCGGTGGTAAGGTAGTCATCCCCGGAGGTTTATGGCTGACCGGTCCTATCGAACTGTTGAGCAATGTCAATCTGTATACGGAAATGAATGCTCTGATACTATTTACTGATGATTTTGAAGCCTATCCTATTATTGAAACTTCTTTCGAAGGATTAAATACACGTCGTTGTCAATCTCCTATTTCCGCCTGGAATGCAGAAAACATAGCCATTACAGGAAATGGTGTATTCGATGGTTCTGGTGATAGCTGGCGCCCGGTAAAGAAGGGTAAACTAACTTCCAGTCAATGGAATAGCTTGGTTAATTCGGGTGGAGTAGTCGATGAAGCAGGTAGTATCTGGTACCCTACTGCAGGTGCACTGAAAGGCGCTATGGCTACCAAGGACTTCAATAATCCCGAAGGCATTGAAACGGATGAAGAATGGAATGAGATTCGTCCATGGTTGCGTCCGGTATTATTGAATATAGTTAAGAGCAAAAGGGTATTATTGGAAGGTGTTACTTTCAAAAACTCCCCCAGCTGGTGTCTGCATCCACTATCCTGCGAACATATCACAATCCATAATGTGAAGGTCTTCAATCCCTGGTATTCCCAGAACGGAGATGCATTGGACTTGGAATCATGCAAGAATGCATTGATTATCAACAATATCTTTGATGCCGGTGACGATGCTATTTGTATCAAGTCAGGAAAAGACGAAGACGGTCGTAAACGTGGCGAGCCTTGCCAGAACGTGATTGTTAAAAACAATACCGTATTACATGGTCATGGCGGTTTCGTCGTAGGAAGTGAAATGTCCGGTGGTGTAAAGAATGTCTATGTAACTGACTGTACATTTCTCGGCACAGACGTAGGTTTGCGCTTCAAGAGTACTCGTGGACGCGGCGGTGTAGTGGAAGGCATTTACATCCACAATATCAATATGATTGACATTCCTCACGAAGCATTGCTGTTCGATCTTTTCTATGGTGGTAAAGGTGCGGGCGAAGAATCAGAAGAAGAACTGGAAGGAAGAATGAAATCATCTATTCCAGCTGTAACAGAAGAGACTCCCGCTTTCCGTGATATTCACATTACGAATGTTACCTGTAAAGGTGCCGGACGTGCCATGTTCTTCAATGGTCTGCCTGAAATGCCTATCCGCAATGTATATGTGAAAGACATTGTAGTTACAGATGCCAAACAAGGTATCGTCATCAGTCAGGCAGAAAACGTATCTATTGAAAATGTAAAGATAGAAACTAAAGGTACACCCTTGCAGGTACAGAAAGCCAAAGGCCTGAAAGTAAACGGAAAGACATACAATCACTCTGCGGCTAAAGCTCTGAATATAAATTTATAAATAGACATGCTTTTCAGATATAAACTAATTTCGCCAACGGATAAATAGTAATACAATCACCATTTCCTTGCCCTTGGTATATAGAGGAATTATACAAAACCAATCATTCCCCCAAAGCCAGCAGTATTTATATCAAAATAAAAAAGGAATTACGCGAGGTTTGCACTAATTTTGTAGCAAATTAGTTATATACTTAAAAACCATGAAGAAGAAAATCTTTACAGCATTGCTATTATTGTGTGTTCTCTTGGTAGCTGCAGAGGCACAAGAGACAAAAAAGAGTTCTACAGTGGAAGTAAGCAACACCTGGAACAAGGCAAAAGCAGACGAACCGGTAGTAATCAAACTGAGTGAAATCAATCCTCAATTTCGTGTACGCTCGGCTGTTGTCATGAACGGTAATGAAGAAATCCCCTCGCAACTGGATGACCTGAACGGCGACCGCCGTCCGGATGAACTGGCATTCCTCGTCGACCTGCCTGCCAAAGGTAAAAAGACGCTGACCATTACCTTGTCTTCCGCCAAAAGCGACAAGACTTATCCTGCCCGTGTATATGCCGAGATGCTGGTAAGCGACAAGCGAGGCAAGCATGTCCCCGTACATTCGGTAACCATTCCGGGAACCAGTAACATCTACAATCAGATGCATCACCACGGTCCGGCTTTCGAATCTGAACTGGTGGCATATCGCCTGTACTTTGACAAGAAGCAAACAGTCGACATCTATGGCAAATTCAATAAAGGCTTTGAAATCAAAGAATCACAATTCTACCCAACCGACGAACAACTGGCACGCGGCTTTGGTGATGATGTTCTCATGGTAGGAGGCAGTTGTGGTGTAGGTGCACTAAAAGGTTGGGACGGCAAAAAAGCTACCCATATCACCCCCGTTGCCACACTCACTGAGCGTATCATCGCCTATGGTCCGGTGCGCACGATCTCCGAAATCGAAGTAGCCGACTGGCAGTATCAGGGTTCGGAACTGAATATGACGAACCGTTATACCCTTTACGGCGGACACCGCGATGTATTTGTAGAAACATTCTTCGAAGAACCATTGAAGGACGAAGTCTTCTGTACAGGTGTGATAGATATCAAAGGCTCCGTATCTTACTCCGACCACAAAGGCCTGATAGGTTGCTGGGGAACGGACTGGCCCGTAAACGACACCGTGAAGTACGCTAAAGAAACCGTAGGACTGGGTACATACATTCCGCAAAAGTACGTAAAGGCCGAAGTGAAAGACAAGGCTAATTACCTGTACACCATCGGTGCCAAAGGCAGCAAATATTTCACCCACAATATCACATTCACTTCCATGAAAGAAACCTTCGGCTATAAAACTCCCGAAGCATGGTTCGCCTATATCCGCGAATGGAAAGAAGAACTGGAACATCCGGCAGTGGTGAAAGTGATGAAGTGATAGGGTGATAAAGTGACATTCGTAACCAATCACTAATAACTAATCACTAATAACTAAAAACGTATCATGAAAGCAAGAAAGACCTTGATGAGTCTATGCCTGTTGCTCGCCCTTCCGCTGGCAGCACAGCAGAAAAATTATGTTTCCGAGGTATGGGTAGCCGACCAGGGAAACGGTAAGTACAAGAACCCGGTACTCTATGCAGACTATTCCGACCCGGATGCCTGCCGTGTAGGAGATGATTTCTACATGACATCTTCCAGTTTCAACTGTCTGCCCGGACTTCAGATACTTCACTCCAAAGATTTGGTGAACTGGAGTATCATTGGTGCTGCCGTATCCTATGCACTGCCACCTATTGAAACTCCCGAACGTCCCGAACACGGTAACCGCGTATGGGCGCCCGCTATCCGTCATCACAACGGGGAGTTTTACATCTTCTGGGGAGACCCCGATCAAGGTGCTTTCATGGTGAAAGCCAAAGACCCGAAAGGTCCGTGGACCGAGCCTGTGCTGGTAAAGCCGGGAAAAGGTATCATCGACACTTGCCCACTCTGGGACGAGGACGGTAAAGTATACATGGTACACGCTTATGCAGGTAGCCGCGCCGAATTGAAAAGCGTGATCACCATCTGCGAACTGAATGCCGAAGCAACTAAAGCCATTACCCCGTCGCGCATTGTATTCGACGGTCATGAAGCACACCAGACTTGCGAAGGTCCAAAGTTCTACAAACGTAACGGATATTATTATATCTTCCATCCGGCAGGCGGCGTACCCACAGGTTGGCAGGTAGTACTGCGTTCCAAAAACGTATACGGCCCGTACGAATGGAAAACAGTGCTGGCACAAGGTGATAGCCCTGTCAACGGTCCTCACCAGGGTGCATGGGTAGATACTCCGACCGGAGAAGACTGGTTCCTGCACTTCCAGGATGTAGGTGCTTATGGCCGCTTGGTACATCTGCAACCGATGAAATGGGTAAATGACTGGCCTGTAATCGGCATTGATAAAGACGGTGACGGTTGTGGTGAACCTGTAATGACTTACAAGAAGCCGAATGTAGGTAAGACATATCCTATCTGTACTCCGCAGGAAAGTGACGAATTTGATGGATACACTTTATCACCACAGTGGCAATGGCATGCCAATGTCAATGAGAAATGGGCATATTATGCCGGTGATCAAAGCATGGTCCGTCTTTATTCTTACCCCGTTGTAAAGGAATACAAGAACCTGTTTGATGTAGCCAATCTGCTATTACAAAAAGCTCCTGCACCTAATTTCACCGCTACTATGAAGCTGACCTTCAAACCGGTAGAGAAATATAAAGGTGAACGTACCGGACTGGTAGTAATGGGTATGGATTACGCCGGATTGATCCTTGAGAATACGGATAAAGGTCTGGTACTCTCGCAAGTATCCTGCCTGAAGGCTGACAAGGGTACACCGGAAGAAGTAAACGGTACAGTAGACCTGACTGATAACACAATTTACCTGAAAGTAAAATTCACCAGCGACGGCAAAAAGATTTCCAAGAGCGAAGGTGGACACGACTTGTTGGTAATGTGTGACTTCAGTTACAGCCTCGACGGTAAGAAATACCAGTCACTTGGCAAACCGTTCCAGGCAAGAGAAGGCAAATGGATCGGTGTTAAGGTAGGTACATTCTGTACACGTCCGGCAATTACGACCAATGATGGCGGCTGGTCGGATGTAGACTGGTTCCGTATCACAAAGAAATAATAATCGGCTCTTTAGCTAATCAATCTATTCCTCCTTATTGAAACTCTGTTTTCAGTAAGGAGGAATTTTCATTTCCACTCTGTTTTACATTCACCGCAATCTATACCACAATTCTTATACAGCTAATTACATTCTATTTACCACATAATGTAACGGCTTTTACCGCAGGATGTAACGGCTTTTACTCCGGGATGTAACGGCTTTTACTCCGGGATGTAACGCTCTTTACCTCGGGATGTAACGACCTTTACCGCGATATGTAAATGGAGTTACCGTGTGGGGTTAACAAAGTTATACTGTAAGGTAACCTAAGTTCCCCTGCAGGGTTACCGTCTTTTGATCTGTATCAACAGGTTGTTTGAACGAAATGTCGTATCTTTGTGTTCATTAAAGAAAAAGAAGTATGAGGAAATTAGTAATATTCGATTTAGACGGAACCCTACTAAACACCATCGCCGATTTGGCACAAAGTACAAACCATGCATTAACAGCATTAGGATACCCCACCCACAAAGAAGAAGAGTACAACTTTATGGTTGGCAACGGCATCAATAAGCTGTTTGAACGCGCTTTGCCCGAAGGTGAGAAAACGGAAGAGAATGTTTTGCGTGTACGGAAAGAATTTGTCCCTTATTACGACCAGCATAATGCCGACAAGAGTCGTCCTTACCCCGGCATTACGGAACTTTTGGACGAACTGCAAGCCAAAGGTTTGCAAGTGGCCGTTGCTTCAAACAAGTACCAAGCGGCTACCGAAAAACTTATTGCCCACTATTTCCCCAATATCCGCTTTACCGCTGTATTTGGCCAACGTGAAGGTGTCAATGTGAAACCTGACCCTACTGTGGTATATGATATCCTGAAAATAGCACAGATTTCCAAAAAAGATGTTCTCTACGTAGGAGATTCCGGTGTGGATATGCAGACTGCCATTCATGCGGAAGTGACTTCCTGCGGTGTAACCTGGGGATTCCGCCCGCGTGCCGAACTGGAAACTTTCCACCCGAATTATATTATAAATAAGGCTGAAGAGGTTTTGGAAATAGTTTTTAGATAAGAGGGGAGCTATATTCGTTTCTTATGGGGTATGAATAAAGTGTGATAGAGTGGTAGGGTGATAAGGTGATAGCGGGATAAGACTCTTTGATATATAGCGCAGCCACTTTATCACCTTACCACCTTATCACTCTTTTATTCCTTCCTAATTGGTATTGCGTCATTTTTACTCCTTTTTAGCCAATTATTACCCCTCAGAATGCCTTAAACTGCCTAACATTGCAATCGAAATACCAAAAATGAAAAACAATGATAAAGAAATGGTTATTAGCATGCTTCACAGTTGTTTGTGCCGGAACTAATTTACAAGCACAACAGGAAGATCAAACCCTCAAATTATGGTACGACAAACCCGCCACGCAATGGGTGGAAGCTCTGCCATTAGGTAACGGACGTATAGGCACCATGGTTTTCGGCGACCCGGTACACGAACAGTTCCAGTTGAACGAAGAAACCGTATGGGGCGGTTCTCCCCACAACAATACCAACCCCAAAGCCAAAGATGCCCTGCCTCGTATCCGCCAGCTCATCTTCGAAGGTAAGAACAAAGAAGCACAGGAGCTTTGCGGTCCTACCATTTGCTCGCAATCAGCCAATGGAATGCCTTATCAGACCGTAGGATCACTGCATCTGGACTTCGACGGTATCAATGAATACAATGACTATTACCGCGATCTAGATCTAGAAAAGGCAATTGCTACTACTCGCTTCACAGCCAATGGTGTGACTTATACTCGAGAAGCCTACACCTCCTTCCCCGATCAGGTATTAGTGATCCGGCTGACGGCTTCACAAAAGAAAAGCATCTCATTCACAGCCAAATATAGTACTCCTTATAAAAGTAGCGTGATACGTTGCATCTCCCCCCGCAAGGAATTGCAATTGAATGGAAAAGCCAACGACCATGAAGGTATTGAAGGAAAAGTAGAATTTACCGCACTTACCCGTATAGAAAATAATGGTGGAAAGTTGGAAATACTATCAGACAGCACTCTACAGGTAAAAGACGCAAACAGTGTTATACTGTATGTTTCCATCGGAACCAACTTCGTGAATTATAAAGACGTTTCGGGTGATGCCCTCAATAGCGCACAACAGTACCTGAAACTGGTTAATAAGAACTACCCAAAGAGTAAGGCTTCACATATCAATGCATATCAGAAATACTTCAACCGTGTATCTCTGAATTTGGGAAGTAATGCTCAGATCAATAAGCCGACGGATGTACGTGTAAAAGAGTTCAGTAGTAGTTTCGACCCACAGATGGCTACCTTGTACTTCCAATTCGGACGTTACCTCTTAATATGCAGTTCTCAACCGGGTGGGCAGGCTGCCAATCTGCAAGGTATCTGGAACTACCAACTGCGTGCTCCTTGGGATGGCAAGTATACCACTGACATCAACGTTGAAATGAACTATTGGCCAGCCGAAAGCACTTCTCTGCCCGAAATGCACGAACCTTTCCTGCAATTAGTGAAAGAAGTAGCCATACAAGGACGTGAAAGCGCAGCCATGTACGGCTGTCGCGGCTGGACATTACATCACAACACAGACATTTGGCGTAGTACAGGTGCTGTCGATGGATCCAGTTATGGCGTATGGCCTACCTGCAATGCCTGGTTCTGCCAGCATCTTTGGGATCGGTATCTATTCTCCGGTGATAAGAACTACCTCTCCGAAGCATATCCTTTGATGCGTGGTGCCTGTGAGTTCTATCTCGACTTTTTGGTACGTGAACCGGAGAACAATTGGTTAGTAGTTGCTCCCTCCTATTCTCCTGAAAATAGTCCTGCAGTAAATGGACAACGCACATTTGTCGTTGTTGCCGGCACCACTATGGACAACCAAATGGTTTACGATCTTTTCTACAACACCATTTCCGCAGCCAAACTAATGAACGAAACAACCGCTTTCACCGACAGCCTGCAAACTGTTGTCAACAATTTAGCACCGATGCAAGTAGGCCGTTGGGGGCAGTTACAGGAGTGGATGCACGACTGGGATAACCCCAAAGATCGTCACCGTCATATTTCTCACCTCTGGGGACTGTATCCAGGACGCCAGATCAGCGCCTACCATTCCCCTGTCCTGTTTGAAGCTGCCAAGAAGTCTTTGATTGGACGTGGTGACCATTCTACGGGCTGGTCGATGGGATGGAAAGTTTGCTTATGGGCTCGTCTGCTGGATGGTAACCATGCTTATAAACTGATTACAGACCAACTTCACCCCACCACTGACGAAAAGGGGCAAAATGGAGGCACCTATCCAAACCTGTTCGATGCCCACCCGCCTTTCCAAATTGATGGTAACTTTGGCTGTGCTGCCGGTATTGCCGAAATGTTAGTTCAGAGCCATGACGGTGCCATCCATCTTCTTCCTGCTTTGCCCGACGTATGGAAAGAAGGAACTCTGAAAGGTATCCGTTGCCGTGGTGGATTTACTGTGAATGAAATGAAGTGGGAAAACGGTAAGTTACAAACCGCCGTTATAGCCTCCAATATTGGTGGTACACTCCGTATCCGCACTCAGACTCCCTTGTATTTGAATGGGAAAAAATTGAGCCCAACTACGCAAAAAGTGTCCGACAACCCGCTTTTGCAACCACAGGGCATCCGCAAGCCATTAATTGCCGCTAATGCTCCAATTTGCATACCGGAATATGCACAGACTTACGTCTATGATATTGAAACAAGTGCAGGCAAAGAGTACATCCTAACATCAAAAGAGCAACAAAATAAATAGTTATTAAAAACATAGAGACAACGACTTAAGTGAGCCGTTCATATGTTAAAGTGTCAAGAGGGGAACAATAAATTCCCCTCTTTTCTGTTATATAACATCATATAGGTTATTCACAAAAGCATATTAGACAGCAAATAACAAAAAATACTACCCTAAAAACAGATATTACACATTTATCTTTTTACATCCCTATACATTTGCAGCAAAGAATTAACAGTGTGCACGAACACACTAACGAAAAAAATCATACTAAATTAATAACATGCAAAGAATGTCTAACAAGATGAAAAACATGCGCGCCGCGTTACTATTCTTTTTAGTAGCCGTGATATCGCTTAGCGTATCAGCGCAAAATGTAACCGTAACAGGTACTGTGACAGACAAGACGGGAGAAACCGTTATCGGTGCTTCCGTAGTAGAGAAAGGAAATGCCGGTAATGGTACTATTACCGATATTGATGGTAATTTTTCCCTTAATGTTCCCGCCAATGCCACATTAGTATTTTCTTATGTGGGAATGAAATCTCAGGAAATAGCCTTAAAAGGTAAAACAATTGGAATCTATACCTGTATCAAGCGCATCAGAAGCATTACAAGGTAAGATGGCCGGTGTTCAGATTACAACAACTGAAGGTTCACCTGATGCAGATATCAAAATCCGTGTACGCGGTGGTGGTTCTCTTTCACAAGATAACTCGCCTCTTTATATCGTAGATGGTTTTCCGGTGTCCAGTATCAGTGATATTGCTCCCACAGATATCCAATCTGTAGACGTACTAAAAGATGCTTCTTCCACAGCAATCTACGGTGCACGTGGTGCCAACGGTGTTATTATTATAACTACTAAATCCGGTGCAGAAGGAAAAACACAAGTTAACTTCGGTGCATCTTATGGCTTCCGCAACGTAATCAAACAAGTAGGTGTATTGGACCCGTATGAATTCAGCCTTTATCAATACGAATTGGATCAGTCAGGTACATCTTACGGTGCATATAAAGATCTGGAAATCTACAAATCCAAAGAAGGTTCAAATTGGCAAGATCAATTATTTGGTCGTACAGGTAATCAACATCAGCTACGCACGTAATGATGAAAAGAGTATCATGAGAGGCTCCGGATACTCCAAAAACAACATCAATGCTAAAATCAATACGGAAATCAACAAATGGTTAAGCCTTGATTTCAATGCCCGTCTGATACAACAGAAAATAGACGGTCTGAGCGGGGGTGCCGATAATGAAAGCAGTAAAGCATACTCATTAGTAGCCCGTGCCATCACTCATGCACCGGTAAAGGCATTAAATGAAGATTCCGAGGATGATGAAAACAGTACGAATGCGCGTTACACCCCATTGGAGCGCGTAGATGCAACCTATAAACAGCAAAGAAGATTCCGTCAGGACTACAACGTAGGTATAAACTGGGAACCGTTGAAAGGATTAAAGTTCAGAAGTGAATTCGGATATGGCTGGAAATTTGATGATACAGACCAAGTATGGGGATATAAAGCGACAGCAAACTCCAAATTCGGTCATGGTGGTCTTCCACAAGCATATCTGACAAATTCAGACAATAAAAACTGGAGAAATGCCAATACATTGACATACGAAAACAAGAAGTTATTTAATGGACGTGACCGGCTCAATGTCATGATCGGACATGAAGTCTCTACTTCTCAGGATACAAAAAAATATGTAACCTCCGTAGATTTCAGTAAAGATGCAACAACTAAAGAAATTCTTGCTGCTCTCGGTAACGGAACAGCGCTCCCTACCAGCACTTATATTGGCATTAAAGATAACTTGCTTTCATTCTTCGGACGTGCCAACTACACACTGATGGATAAATATTTGTTCACATTCACAATGCGTGCCGATGGTTCCAGTAAATTTGCCAAAGGCAGCCAATGGGGCTATTTCCCCTCAGGAGCTATCGCATGGCGCATCTACGATGAGGCTTTCATGAATAATGCCAAAGAATGGTTATCCAATCTGAAGGTTCGCGTAAGTTATGGTACAGCAGGTAACAATCGTATCCCAAGTGGTTCTATGTACACCACTTATTCGGTTGCCGGAACTTCCGAAAAAGGTATCTATTTTGATGAAACAACAGCAGTCGTATTGAAACACGGTAATGTACTCTCCAATCCCGGATTAAAGTGGGAAACAACCGTCTCACGCAATGCTGGTATTGACTTTGGCTTCTTCAATAATCGCCTGTCCGGTGCTATTGATGTATATTGGAATACAACGAAAGACTTGTTGATGAAAACGACTATTGCTTCCAGTTCCGGTTATTCTTACCAATACAAGAACATGGGTCAGACATCTAACAAAGGTGTAGAACTCCAATTGGAGGCTGTATTAGTGGATGCCAAAGATTTCGGCTTGAATTTCAATTTCAACATCTCATACAACCGCGGCAAGATTGACAAATTAAATGGCAGTTCATTCTGGCAAAGCAGTAGCTGGGCAGGAACAGCCGCAGCAGGTATCGAGGACTTCTTAGTGGAAGAAGGCGGACGTTTAGGCGAAGTATACGGTTACAAGACAGATGGTTTCTATACCGCTGATGATTTTACCTTCGACGCAGAAAAAGGAACCTACGCCCTGAAAGCAGGAGTTAACGACTGTAGCTCTCTTATTGGTGGCAAAGTATATCCCGGTTCCATTAAGCTGAAAGCGAATGAGGATGGTGAATATAAGAAAGAACGTTTAGGAAATACCGTACCTACCGTATCCGGAGGTTTTGGTCTGAATGCCCGTTGGAAAGGTTTTGACTTTACAGCTTTCTTTAACTACTCACTCGGAAACAAGATTGTGAATGCAACCAAACTGGGATCAAGTTTTTATAGTGGTTCATCCAAGAACTGGAATATCAATGATCATTTTACTTCAGCCAATCGCTATTCCTGGATTGATCCTTCAACAGGTACCAACTTGCTGAGCAGCGCTTCTATCAAAGCAAATGGTGAAGCATGGACTATCAACCGTCTGAACGAAGTAAATACAGGATCAAGCATTTGGAATCCTGCTGCCGCTACGGTTATGCCACTCGTTGACTGGGCTGTAGAAGATGGTTCTTTCCTGCGCGTCAATAACATTACAATCGGTTATACATTACCTAAACTGTTTGTAAGCAAACTGAATATACAAAATATCCGTATTTATGTTACAGGATACAATCTACATTGCTTTACCAAGTACTCAGGCACCGATCCTGAAGTAGATTGTTGTACAAGCACCCCTATGACCCCGGGTATCGATTATGCTGCATATCCTAAGAGCCGTTCATTCGTAGGAGGTATCAATGTTACATTCTAATTTTAAAGACAGAGAAGAATTATGAAAAAAATATTTAAATCATTTGCAATAGTAGGAATAGGTGCGATAATTCTCACTTCTTGTTCCGACTTCCTAGATCAAACCTCTCCTTCTGAAATGACCGGAGATGCTGTATTCAATTCAACCACCTACACCCAACAAGCCTTAAATAAGGTATATGCCGGTCTCACCAAAGATGAAACCTATGTACAGTCAGTACCTATCCATTTCGGAATGAACTCAGATATTGAATTGGTAGACGGATTGGGTGCAACCAACTCTAATTCTAATAATGAACGAGGTACATGCAACTACAATCCGCAGTTGAGTTGGTCAAAACTCAATAATAACTGGAAAGGTATGTACGAAGCCATTGAAAATGCCAACATTGTAGTAAGGTATAGAAGGTAGTGAACTGATTGCCGAAGGCAATGCTTCCAGAAGCAAGATGTTGATGTTCAAAGGAGAAGCACTGACATTGCGTGCCATGCTTTATCTGGATTTAATCCGTACTTACGGAGATGTACCTATGAAGTTTGAAACCACCAATACCGACGGCTCTAACATCTATTTAGGCAAAACAGACCGTGATGTTATCATGGAACGCCTAATTACGGATCTGGAAGAAGCAATCGGATATCTGCCTTGGGCAGGAACTTCCGGCTATACTACAGAGAAAATGACTAAAGGATTTGCCCATGGCTTGTTAGCCCGCATCGCCATGACATACGCCGGATATTCTATCCGCGAAAGTTCTAAATCCGGTTATGAAAATATGCCTGATTGCGATGCAACTTATCCAACACAACGTCCGGGCACAGAAAAACGTAGAGAGCTCTATACTCTTGCTGTGAAACACTTAGATGCCATTATTGCCAGCGGTTATCACAAGCTTAACCCTTCTTATGAAAACGAATGGTATCTACTGAACCAGCTAACTTTAGATCAGACTTATCAGGAGAATTTATATGAAGTAGCACATGGCGTAAGTTTCTCCGGAGAAATGGGATATACCATCGGTGTCCGCATCAACGGAAAAACAACTTACTACGGAGCAAAAGGTAACTCAAGTGGTAAAGTAAAAGTTACAGCTCCCTTCTTCTGGAGCTTTAATAAAAATGACCAACGCCGTGATTTAACTTTTGCCAATTTCGATATCAGAGAAGGAGATAATGGCAATACTATTGAAACAATGCAGGGAAATTCTCCATTTGGTATATACTTAGCAAAATGGGATCCCCGCAAGATGACAGACAAATGGCTGAATGCAGCAAGAGCATCCGCTGACAAAGTAGCTACAGGTATCAACAATGTTATCATGAGATATTCTGACGTATTATTACTATATGCAGAAGCACTGAATGAGCTTCAAGGTGCTGATGCTGTTGGACCTACATGTGGCTTAAGCGCAAGAAAAGCTTTTGAAGAAGTACGCAGCCGCGCATTTGCCGAAACACACAAAGCTGAAGCAATCAGCTATGTCAATAGTTTAAGTAGTGGTGATGAATTTTTCAATGCACTCGTTGACGAACGTGCCTGGGAATTTGCAGGTGAAGCTATCCGTAAATGGGACTTGATACGTTGGGGATTACTCTCACAAAAAATAGAAGAGGCTAAAGCTGCTTATAAAGAACTCATCAAGGTAGCCCCTAAAAAGTTATACTATAAAATGAAAGCTGACAAACCGGGAGAAATTGATCCCGAAAGTATCTGCTGGTACGAAGAGCCACAAGTCACTACTGACTATAAAAGCGTAAACTTCTGGGGCTCTGAGAACGAAGAAACCGGTAGCAATGTTGTGGATAATCTGCCATACATCAGTGCAGGTTTGAACACTCCGGTTATCAACAGACACGTATTCCCGATCGGAGCCACTACAATATCCGACTCTAATGGAACGTTACAGAACTCTTATGGATTCTAACATCATAAAAACAACGGTTATGAAAGCAAATAAACTAAAATATATAGCCTTATCAGGAGCATTCATGCTCCTGACAGCATTCGCCACTATATCTTGTGACGATGCAAACGACTGGACTACTGATTCATCTTATAACAGACTGTTCAGTGTACCCAAAATGAGTGTATCAGCTAATGCTACAGATGCTGAACTCACATGGTCTACCACTCCAGGAACTGAATATTATATTATTGAAATCAGTTTGGATAGTTTATACGATGATGTAGCTATGGGAACTGGCAAAGGATCAATTATATACGGCGAAGACAAATCTATCACTAAATCTCCCTACACTTTGGAAGGTTTATACAGTGACAGCAAGTATTTTATTCGTATGAAGGCATTTTCTTCCAATACTCCGGAATCTAAATGGGGATATATGAGCGATTTCTCATTCAAGACTCGTACCGAGCAAATCTTTGAGAAATTCTCAGTTAGCCATGACAAGATAACGCTATACTGGCCTGCAAATTCCACTGCTGACCGCATCGAAATTATAGACACTAACGGAACTGTAGTAAAGAGTATTATTTTGACTTCTGCTAATCTGGAAGATGGCACCATTGTTATAGATGGTCTGACCCCTCTTACATCTTATACTGCAATTCTTTATAATAAGGAATCAAAACGCGGTGTCATAGATTTTACAACAACAGCCAAAGTACCTGATGCTGACCATACAGCTTTCTTGCAAGCAGGTGATTCCCTGAACAATGACCTGTTCACTACAATGGCTGAAGCAGGCTACCAGACTGTAAACATTGCATTGCCTGCCGGAAGTTCTTATTACAACGAAAACAATATAAACATCCCTGACGGCATGTCTGTAACATTCTTCGGTTTACCAGGAGAAACACAAGCCATCATTGGTGTCAAGGGTATTGATATTGCAGGAACTCACAGCTTCATCAAATTTGAGAATGTAGAAATTACAGGTTCCGGTAGAAAAGCAGACGGTAATAATACAACCAATGATTATCTCTTCAACCAGTCAAAAGCTGCTACTGTTGGGGCTATTGAATTCAGCAATAGTTTCATCCATGGCTTCAAAAACACTCCAGTAAGATTGCAGGGGTCTGATGAGAAAATTATCAATCTCGTAAAATTTGAAAACTGTATAGTATATGGAGCAGATGCAAGAACTTACAGTCTTATACATGTAGACGCAAGTAAAGGCAAAGGAAAGATTGAAAATATCGAATTCAGTAAAACAACCATTGTCTATAGCGGAAAATGTTTAGTGTACAGTAGAAACACAGACTTTACGTCCTTAATATTGTCTGATTGTACATTCAGTAAACTTTTAGGTAGCGGTGACTATCTATTGGATTGTGACAAAAATGGTAACGGTCCGTCACAGGGAGTAACAATCACCAATTGTATCTTTGGTAGTACACTGGCTGAAGGCAAGGGAATTCGTGCTAATGATAAACCTGTAGAAGTTACCAATAGTTATATTACGAATGACATGAAAATCACAGGTAACAAAATAAACGACTTGATTACTTATGACGGTGGTGAGACTGACCTCTTCAAAGATCCCAGTCAATATGACTTTACCAGTATCGATGGAAGTTTTGCAGGTAAAACAAACTGTGGTGACCCAAAATGGTACATATAGCTATAAACGATTAATTCTTAGCCATCATAAAAATTTAAACAAAGGAGACTTCTTGATAGATGATCGCCTCAAAAATGGTGCGGAAAATTTTAGTGGTGAATTGATATTATTTGGTTCGGAGCAGTATCCGAATTGGGACTCCGTTGTTGACTATTTGATATCATCTAAGTGAGAAATAAAAAAAAGTTGATATAT
>OGIH01001174.1_pt1 | contig 15395 bp, 14 predicted proteins | sample 1571721 | NCBI WGS metagenome assembly OGIH01 (sample SAMEA2582068, study PRJEB24529) | metagenome | biome: Human gut stool | place: China | collected 2011
CAGGACGACGTACTCTCCGGAACGAGCCGCATCATCACGGCCGCGACCGCGAACTCCTTCAAAGAGCAGATCCGGATGGAGGACGACATCTACGTCACGACTACGGTCGCCAAAGTAGGTAACAAGAGCATCACCCTCTTCCAGCAGATCATCGGGCGCAATGCCGCCGGGAGGGAAACGGTAAAGACCGAAAGCACCTCGGTCATGGTCGCTTTCGACTTCGACCGTCAGGAGTCGGTGACGGTGCCTGAACGCTGGAGAAGAAACCTCGCAGATTAGCTTCGCGGATCACCAGGATAATACTGGCGAAAATCAACACCCCGGCGATGATGTTGGTGCGGTCGATTTGTTCCTGGTGCCGCACGAGCGCGAGAACCGTAGCGACTACGGGCTGGATATAGCGGTAAAGGGCCGTGTGGATGAAAGTGAGCTTCTCCGTGCCCCGGTAAAGCAGGTACATCGGCAGCACCGTACCCAGAACCAGCACATAAGCCAGCTCCGCCTGACCGCTCAGCGGCAGGCGCAGAAAATCCGTATCGGCAATGTATTTCCAGAAGAAGGGGGCGGTAATAAGCAACCCGATGATATAGTACCATCCCATCACCACCAACGTCCCGTACCGCTGCAACTGCGGCTTGATGATGACCGTATTGACCGCAATCGCCACCACGGCGACGAGCACCAGGGCGTTGCCCAGGCCGCTGCTGCCGGGTGCCAGCCGAAACCCCTTGTCGAACAGGAGGAAAGCCGCACCTGCGAAACCCAGCACCACACCGATACGGCGTGCCCACGTAATGTTCTTTTCCCGCAGCAGGAAATGTCCCGTCAGGATGGTGAACACCGGACCGAGGGTCGAGATCGTCGAAGCGTCGATCGGCGAGGTATAGGAAGCTCCCCACAACAGCATGAACATCCAGCCATAGACGATCAGCACGGTCACGATCAGGATATTGCCGAAATCGCGCAGCGGAATGCGGTAGGACTGTTTCGAGAAAAGGGCGAAAGGAATGAAAAAAATCGACGCCGCAAGTACCTGAAGCATAAAAATCTGCTGGAAATCGAGGTAGTTGCGCGTCAAAGAGACATAAAATGAAAAATTGGCGCCGAACAACAGATTGGCGAAAATCAGATCGAAATTATAACGCAACGCTCCCATAGACGGAAAGCATAGGACAATTTTCGCACCAAGTTCCGGTTTTCTGCGTATCTTTGTCCCTGTCACCAAAAAAGGAATCAATCGAATGGAGCGCGGAGCTCTCAAAGGGCACGGAGCCCTGCTGCTGGCCAATGTCATCTGGGGACTGAACTCCCCGATCTGCAAGACCGTCCTTCTCTCGCCCGAGAACCCGGAGGGGCTTAACCATTTCGCCCTGACGGTCTATCGTCTGGTCGGGGCTTTTCTGCTCTTCTGGCTGGCATCCGCCTTCCTGCCGCGCGAACGGGTCGCCTGGCGCGACCTGGGCGGACTGTTCGTCGCCTCGCTCTTCGGCATCCAGCTCGACCAGATTCTTTTCCTCTGGGGACTCTCCCTCACCTCGCCGATCAATGTTTCGATCATCGCCACCACGGTACCCATCCTCACGATGATCCTGGCGATGTTCTTTCTGCGCGAACCGATCACCCCGCTCAAGACGGGCGGCGTGCTGCTCGGCGCCGCGGGAGCCGTGCTGCTGATTCTCATCAGCAGCCGCGGTGAAAGCGGCGGCGGATCGATCGCAGGCGACATCATCACCCTCGTCAGTTCGGTCTGCTACGCCATCTACCTGACGGCCTGCCGCAAGGTGATCCTCAAATACTCGCCCGTGACCACAATGAAGTGGATGTTCTTCTTCGCAGCGATCGTAGTGGTCGTACTTTACCACCGGCCCGCCCTCGAAGTGGACTTCCCGGCCGTTCCCGCACGGGTCTGGGGCGGAGCCGCCTTCGCCATCGTACTCTCGACGTTCCTGGCCTATCTGATGGTGCCGATCGCCCAGCACTACCTGCGTCCGACGGTTATCAGCATGTACAATTACGTGCAACCCGTCGCCTCGGTGCTTTTCACGGTCGTGCTCGGGCTCGACGTTTTCGGATTCACGAAAGCCGCCGCAGCGGGCTGCATCTTCCTGGGCGTATGGCTGGTAACGATGTCCAAATCACGAAAAGACCTCGAAGCGGAACAAGCCGTCAAAATGACGGATAAGAAATAAATCGGCCGACCGCCCCAGGCGACCGGTCGTTCCGAAAAACGTGCAGCGCAAGGCGACCCCCTGCGCTGCATTTCATATACGGTCGTCCCGCCTCTCCGCACCCACACGACGGCATACGGGATCGGGATCACCCGCCTTACGATAAAAATCAAAAGGAAACAGGCCCCGGAAAACGAACCGCACGAGGAAGGGAAGGGTACTCACTGTTTTTTACGAAGTCCCCGTTCGTCCGCCAGCCGTTCCATCAAGGCGTACGCCGCCTCATAATCGTTGGGAATCTCCCCCTCCAGAATGGCCTCCTTGATGATCTCCTTGATCTCGCCGATTATGCGGGAGGGCGGAACTCCGTAGGTTTCCATGATGATCTCGCCCGTGATCGGAGGCTGGAAATTGCGGATGCGGTCCCGCTCCTCCAGGTCCTTCATCTTGCGGCGCACCAACTCGAAATTCCGCAGGTAGCGTTTCACTTTGGCGTCGATGCCGGACGTAATATCCGCCTCGCAGAGGGTCATCAGTTTCTCCACGTCGTCCCCGGCCTCGAACAACAGCCGCCGCACCGCAGAATCGGTCACCATATCTTCCGAAAGGATAATGGGACGCAGATGCAGAAAGACCATCTTCCGCACGAACTTCATATGCTCGTTCATGGGCAACTTCAACGCTCGGAAAATGGCGGGCACCATCTTCGAGCCGACCACTTCGTGCGAATGGAACGTCCAACCCACCTGAGGATCGTAAGCCTTCGTCAGCGGCTTGCCGATGTCGTGCAGGATCGCCGCCCAACGCAGCCAGAGATCGTCGCTCACGGCCGCCACGTTGTCGAGGACCTTGAGCGTATGGTAGAAATTGTCCTTATGGGCGTGTTGTCCCCGCCGTTCGACACCTTTGAGACGCTGCATCTCGGGGAAAATCAGCTCCAGCAGCCCCGTCCGCTCCAACAGGTCGAATCCTACGGACGGAACGGGCGAGAGAACGATCTTATTGAGTTCGACGGCGATGCGCTCCCGCGAAACGATGCCGATACGCTCCCTGTTGCGGACGATCGCCTCGAAAGTTTCGGGGAAGAGCCGGAAATTCAGTTGCGAAGCGAAGCGCACGGCCCGCATCATCCGCAGCGGATCATCCGAAAAGGTGACATCCGGGTCGCACGGCGTGCGGATGATCCCCTCATGCAGATCCCGCATCCCGTCGAAAGGATCGACCAGGCGGCCGAAATCCTCCTCCCCGAGCGACCAGGCCATCGCGTTGATGGTAAAGTCGCGGCGCCGCTGGTCGTCTTCGAGCGTCCCCGCCTCGACCTGCGGCTTGCGCGAATCGCGCACGTAAGACTCCTTGCGGGCTCCCACGAACTCGACTTCGACACCCTTGGTTCGGAGCGCCGCCGTGCCGAAAGTCTTATAGACGGACACCTTGGTCCGCAGTTCCCGACCCAGCTCCTCGGCCAGCCCGATACCGCTGCCCACGACCACGACGTCAATGTCGGTAGAAGGCCGCCCGAGGTAGAAATCGCGGACATACCCTCCGACGACGAAGGCCGGAACGCCCTGCCGGGAGGCAATCGCGGAGATCTGCCGGAAAACCGGCAGGGACAGAGGAGCTGTGGAATCGTTTTTTTTCACGGAATAAAATCAGAATTTTAACAACATTACGACCTGCCTCCCGCCTCCGTTTCGATACGGAACGGACGAAACTGCCCCGCGACGGCCCGTCGAAGAGCGAGCCATCCGCCGGGAAAGCGGCTTCGGAGCGAATGCCGGGCGAATTTTCAGAACGTCAGTTCACGGCGGTAAAGCCGCACGGTATTTTCGAGCCCGTAATAGAGAGCGTCGCAGATCAGCGCGTGCCCGATCGAAACCTCGTCCGTCCAAGGAATCCGCTCGACGAAATAGCGCAGATTCTCCAGATTGAGGTCGTGGCCCGCATTGAGCCCCAGACCGCAACGGCGAGCCTCCTCAGCTGCCCGGACATAAGGCTCGATCGCCCGTTCGCGCCCGGCGGCGAAATCCCGGGCATAGGCCTCGGTGTACAGCTCCACCCGGTCGGCTCCGCACTCCTTCGCCCCTGCAACCATCTCGGCGACGGGATCGACGAAAATCGAAACCCGGATTCCCCCGGCCTGAAATTCAGCGGTCACCTCCCGCAGAAAATCGCGGTACTTCACCGTATTCCATCCGGCATTGGAGGTGATGGCGTTCTCGGCATCGGGCACGAGCGTCACTTGCGCCGGACGCACTTCGAGCACCAGTTCGCGGAACGAAGGGATCGGATTACCCTCGATATTGAACTCGGTCGTCAGCACTTTCTTCAGGTCGCGCACGTCCGAATAACGGATATGGCGGGCGTCGGGACGGGGATGCACCGTAATCCCCTGCGCTCCGAAGCGCTCGCAGTCCAGTGCCGCACGTACCACGTCGGGAAGATTGCCGCCGCGCGAATTGCGCACCACGGCGATCTTATTGATGTTCACACTCAGTTTTGTCATAAAAAACTCTATTTACCCAAAAACGACAGGCAATCCGTCAAACTTTACCCGCAAACCCGCACGATTGCTCTCACCTTTTCGTATCTTTGCGGAGGTAAAGTTAATTATTTTTCCAGACACGACGGATGAAAATCATACTTTTTTCCCGGCAGGGCGTCGTCCACACGGCCGGCGACCTGCATCAGATGTTCGACGCGATCGCCCGTTTCGGGTTCGATTACGCGGTCAATGAGGAGTTCGCTCCCCAGATCGAACGGCTCACCGGCATATCCATCGATGCGGCCCACCGTTACGGGCGGCCGATGGGTCCCCAGCCTGCGGAGTCGGTGCTGGTATGTTACGGCGGCGACGGTACGCTTTTGGATGGCATTCACCGGCTGGGAGGGGCCGAAATCCCCGTCATAGGCATCAACTCGGGACATCTGGGTTTTCTGACGAGCGTACCCCGCAACGGCTGCATCGGCGATGTCTTCGAGCTGATCGCCGCCGGCAAACTCGAATGTCAGCCCCGATCGATGCTCGAGGTCACGGGCGACTTCGGCGACGGCATCTCGACCCGCTATGCGGTCAATGAAGTGGTCATCCAGCGCCAGGGCGCGGGCATGATCTCGGTCGAAACGTACGTGAACGACCAAATGGTCGCCACCTATCACGGCGACGGACTGATCGTCAGCACGCCGACCGGCTCGACGGCCTATTCGCTCAGCGTGGGCGGTCCGGTCGTCGCCCCCCAATGCGCCTGCCTGGTGCTCTCGCCCGTCGCGCCCCACAACCTGACGATGCGCCCGGTCGTGATTCCCTCGTCGAGTGACGTGCGGCTCAAGGTACACGCCCGGCACGCCGAAATATCGATCGCCACCGACAACGAAACCTGTCCGATTCCCGAAGGAGCCGAATTCAAAGTCCGCCTGGCTTCCAGACGCTTTTTTCTGGCGGTCCCGCACAATATATCGTTTTACGACACGTTACGCAAGAAAATGATGTGGGGAGTGGATATCCGAAGCTGACGAAAAACCCCTGTTTGCCGGAAATTCTTTCGCTTTCGGATTTTATTCCCTATATTTGCATGCTATGAGCGAGCAAAAACGCATACCTCGACACGTCGCCATTATCATGGACGGCAACGGACGCTGGGCCGCGCAACACGGGCTGGAGCGTTTCGAAGGTCATATCCGGGGTGTGGAGTCCGTGCGCCGGGCAATCCAGGCCGCGACCCGTCACGGGGTTCGCTACCTGACGCTTTATGCTTTCTCGACCGAAAACTGGGGACGCCCCGCCGCAGAGGTCGATGCCCTGATGGAGCTCTTCTGCAAGAGCATAATCAACGAAACGCCCGAACTGGCTGCTCAGGGAGTGCGCGTGCGGATCATCGGCGACAAAAGCCGTTTCCCCGAAAAAGTAAAACACCACCTGGATCAGATCGAAAACCGAACGGCTACCGGGAAACGCCTTACGCTGCAACTGGCCCTCAACTACTCTTCCCGCAGCGAAATCGTCCATGCGATGCAGGGTCTGGCACGCCGTGCCGCAGCCGGCATCTTCTCTCCGGAAGAGATTTCCGAGCAGACGGTTTCCGAAGCGCTCTATACGGCGGGCTGTCCCGACCCCGACCTGCTGATACGCACCAGCGGCGAACAACGGCTCAGCAATTTCCTGCTGTGGCAGGCTGCCTACGCCGAACTCTTTTTCACCCCCGTATTATGGCCCGACTTTACCGAAGAGGATTTCGCGCAGGCACTCGACGAATATGCCCGGCGCGAAAGGCGTTTCGGACTGGTAAAAAATAATGAACGTATTCGGTAAGCGAGTGCATCACGAGTTTACTCGCTACACTGAACGGAGAGAATGAAGAAAGAAACTCTAGAGAGAAGTTAGACGACACACGATGAATCATCCAGGCAAAGTATTTCTGACACTGACGGCCGCCCTGCTGCTGCTCTGTCCCCAGATATTCGCGCAGGAGCCCTCCGGCGAGGCGGCTCCGCCCCCGGCCGAACAGACGGATCAGGACGAGGATACGAACCAGCTTTTACAGCAATTCGAAAAAGCCCCGACGCTCGAAGGCGGTACCCAGAAACTTTACCACATCCGCAACGTCAATATTCACGGGGCGCAATACATTGACAACAGCATTCTGCGAGCTTCGTCGGGTCTTATCCCGGGCGATTCGATATACCTGCCCAGCAACTTCATCTCGACAGCCATCACCCGCCTGTGGAACCAGCGCCTCTTTTCGGACATCCGCGTCGGTGCGACCATCGAAGGCGACAGCCTCGACCTGGAAGTTTTCCTGAAGGAACGTCCCCGCGTCAATTACTGGCGTTTCGAGGGCATCTCCAAAAGCAACCAGAAAGACCTGCTCGAAAAGCTCAAACTCAAGCGCGGCACCGAGCTTTCGGACTACGTGATCGACAAGAACTCGAAGCTCATTCACAAATACTACGCAGACAAAGGTTTCCGCAACGCCGAAGTATCGGTCCGCATCGACAACGACTCGATACTGAAGCAGGCCGTAAACGTGACCTTCATCGTCGATCGCAAACGTAAAATCAAAATCGGAGAGATCAATTTCACGGGCAACGAAGAATTTTCCGACAAACGTCTGCGCCGCACCTTCAAGAAAACCCACCAGAAAAGCCTCAACTTCTTCCGGGGGGCGAAATTCAACGAAGAAGATTTCGAAAACGACAAGGAGCTGCTGCTCGACTTTTACAATTCGAAAGGTTTCCGCAACGCCAACATCGTCGCCGATTCGATCTACGCGATCAACGACAAGCGTATGGGTATCACGCTGGACATTTCGGAAGGCAACAAGTACTACATCCGCAATGTTTCCTGGATCGGCAACTCGGTCTATGAAACCGACGAACTGGCTCGGATGTTCGGTGTCGAAAAAGGCTCGATTTACGACAAAAAATCGATGTACAAGCGCCTGGGCATCGGCGCCTACTACAATCCGGACGAACCGTCCATCACCAATCTCTACAAAGATCAGGGCTACCTCACCTCGCAGATCGACCCGGCCGAAATCATCATCGGCAAAGACTCGATCGACCTGGAGGTCCGCGTATTCGAAGGCAAACAATTCACCATCAACAATGTCGGCATTTCGGGCAATATGCGGCTCGACGACGAGGTGATCCGCCGTGAACTCTACACGCGGCCGGGCGAACTCTACAACCAGTCGCTGTTGTTCCAGACCATCCGCACCCTGGGTTCGATGGGACATTTCACGGCCGAAGCGATCGCTCCGGACATTCAGCCCGTCGTCAATTCGGACGAATTGGTCGATATCAACTGGCCGCTCGAGGAGATCGCCAGCGACCAGTTCCAGATCGCCGGCGGTTGGGGCGGCGGTACGTTCGTGGGTTCGGTGGGTGTCACACTGAACAACCTCTCGATCAAAAACTTCTTCAAGAAAGGCGCCTGGAGACCCTACCCGATGGGACAGAACCAGCGGCTGTCGATCAGCGCCCAAACCAACGGTACTTACTACAAAGCCTTCGCAATCAGCTTCACCGATCCCTGGATGGGCGGGCGAAAACCGAACTCCTTCACGATTTCGGCTCACTATTCCGATGAGAACAACGCCTATTACGCCTGGCAGAAAGGTACCCGTTATTTCCGCACCGCCGGTGTCGCGGCGGGACTCGGCAAGCGTCTGGACTGGCCCGACCCGTACTTCACGTTCTATGCGGAAGCCAGCTACGAGCGCTACATGCTGAAGGACTGGAACACCTTCGTACTCAAGAACGGTGCGGCAAACCTGCTGTCGATCCGCCTGGTATTGGGACGAAATTCGGTGGATCAGCCGATCTATCCCCGCAGGGGTTCCGATTTCAGCGTTTCGGTGCAGCTCACTCCTCCCTATTCGCTGTGGGACGGCAAGGATTACAAAAGCACGGCTTTAAGCGAACAGGAACGCTACAACTGGATCGAATTCCACAAGTGGATGCTCAAAGGCCAATGGTTCACTCCGCTGACCCGCAACGGCAACCTGGTGCTGATGGCCCGCGCAGAAATGGGATACCTGGGACATTACAATAAAAACAAGGTATCGCCCTTCGAACGGTTCGAAGTCGGCGGCGACGGCATGACGGGCTATAATATGTACGGTATCGACATTATCTCCATGCGCGGTTACGACGACGGAGCGCTCGATCCCGTAGGCAGCAACTATTCGTGTGCCTACAACAAATACACGATGGAGCTCCGCTATCCGCTCCTGCTCAAGGGACAGACCAACATCTACGTACTGGGATTCCTGGAAGGAGGCAACGGATTCACCTCGTGGAAGGAGTTCTCCCCGTTCAAGATCAAACGGTCGGCGGGTATCGGCGTGCGCCTCTTCCTGCCGGTCGTAGGCATGGTGGGAGTCGATTGGGGCTGGGGCTTCGACCCGGCCGCAGGACAGACCAAGCGCAGCGGCAGCCACATCCATTTCACGATGGGTATGCAGTTCTAAACCGGCGGAAGTTGGCAATAAATTTGAAGAAACAGGGTTATACTTATAAAAGATAACTAAAAAATAAACGGTATGAAACGGATCCTTTTGCTCGTACTCGCCTTCACGGCAGCCATAGGCTCGCTTTCGGCACAGAACTACATCGTGGTAAACAGCGAAAAAGTATTCAAGTCGATCGACGAATATAACAAAGCACTCGACACGCTCGACCAACTGGCCAAAAGCTATCAGCAGCAGGTCGATCTCAAATTCGAAGAGGTCGAAGCCCTCTACAACAACTATAAGGCGCAGGAAATGTCCCTTTCGGCTTCGTCACGACAGGCCCGGCAAAACCTGATTCTCACCCGGGAAGAGGAGGCCAGCAAATTCCAGGAGGAGATCTTCGGCCAGGACGGTACCCTTATGAAAAAACGGATCGAGCTGATCCAGCCGATCCAGAAACGGGTATTCGACGCCATTGCGAACTATGCCGCACAAAACGGGTATGAGCTGGTTCTCGATGCGGCTTCGAACCCCACGCTGCTTTACAATTCAGAAAAAATCGACCACACTCAGGCCCTCATCGAATTTATGAAAAAGTAAGAAATATCGAATCAAATCAATAAATCCGTATGAAAAAACTCATTAAATTAACCCTCGTGGTTGCCTTGGTACTGGGAAGCAGTTCCCTGTTCGCACAGAAGCTGGGCCGTATCAATCTCGAAGAGATCATTACCCTTATGCCGGAATACAAGGAGATGATGACCAACATGGAGGCGTACAGCAAAGATCTGCGCGACAACCTGGAAACGATTCAGGTCGAGCTGAACACCAAGTACAACGATTTCCAGAAAAACAAAGCGACCTACTCGGAGGTAACCCGCCAACTGAAGGAGAAAGAATTGACCGACCTGCAAAACCGTCTGCAAGAGTTCTACCAGAGCGCACAGGAAGACTTGCAGAAAAAGGAGAAGGAGCTGACCGACCCGATCGTCGCCAAGGCTCAGGAGGCCGTCAAGAAGGTGGCGCAAAAGGGAGCTTACGTCGCCGTATTCAATACGACCATCCCCTCGATGGTCTATTACGACGAAGCAGCCATGACCGATTTGAGCACCGAAGTCAAGGCCGAGCTAGGGATTCAATAAACGGCAACGCATCGACAACAAAAAGCGTCCGCTTCGGATTTCGAAGCGGACGCTTTATTTCTTCCAAAAGTCCTTTCCGAGCTGCGGAAATCAAAGTTCAACATATCCTTCCCCTGCCGACACGAACTCCGTGCAGACGAATCATCCTCGCCCGACAGCGGCTCCATACACAGCCCCGGCCGCCGCAGTGAAAAATCCGGTACACCGCCCGCTCCGGCCCATATTCCCATATCGGCATCAGAACGGATAACCTACTCCGAAATTAAGCGCCGTATTCTTCCACTTGAAATTGTGGATCCACCGTTGTCCGGCAGGTGCATTGGGGTTGTGGATCTGTATGCCCCAGTCCAGACGCAGTACGGCAAATTTGATGTCCAGGCGCAGACCGATACCGGCATCGAAGCCCAGTTGCCTGTAGAAACTGTCGAAATGGAAAACCGCAGCGGGCGAAGGCGCGGAATGCCGGTCGGCAAACCAGATATTGCCCACATCGACGAACGTCGCTCCGTGAAACATCCCCCAAATCGGGAAGCGCAATTCGAGATTGGCCTCCAGCTTCATATCGCCCAGTTGTGTAGGGAAAACCGCATCTTCCGGCTCCGGAACAGCCCCCGGCCCCAACATACGGGGTGCCCAACCGCGCATGCTGTTGGCACCGCCCGCATAAAACAGACGGTCGAAGGGAATCGAAGTCGAATTGCCGTACGCCATACCGTAACCGCCGTAAAGCCGTCCCACGAGAGCCGTCACCTCACCGAGCATGATCTTGCGGCTCACACTCAAATCGGCCCGGAAATATTGCGAATATTGAAGACCGAAAACCTCGTAATAGTCCTTCCCGGCCGCCGGACGCGAGAAGAGGTGCATCAGGCCGTCGAGCAGGTTGCCCGCCATCTCGTAATTGAAGCGGAGCAGCGTCGCGTTTCCGCCCAGATGCTTGCGCTGATTGTTATAGACATAACTGAACGAAAGGCCGCTGATGAACTGCGACTCGTAACTTCGCTTGAGATATTCGTTCTGGAGATGATCCAGGAAATCCTCCCTATTGACATACCCCATATCGATCACGTTGATATCGATCGGACGCAGCGAATAGCTCGAATACTTCAAATCGCTCCACGAATATCCCCAAGCCACGCTGGAAAGGGTACGCCGATAATAAGGGCGATCCTGGAAATTGATGCCGAATTCGAGCCGGGTCCGGGGCATCTGGATCGACTGCCACCGCTGGGTTCGGAAAGGCAGCAGGAAACGGGGAAACTGCAAACCCATATTGACTCCGAATTCGATGGCGTTGCGCTTGCGGGCACTCGGAGTTTTCATATACTCGTACCCTACCGAGAACGAAACGTCGAAAGACTCCGCTCCCCGGAAAATATTGCGGTTCTGATACCCCACCGTCGCCCGCAATCCGTAGAAACTCGACGTCGTACTTCCTTCCAGCTCTATCTTATACCCCTGCTTCAAGGCCGGAATGCACTGGATGTCGCACTGGAGATAGCCCTCGCGGGTCTGATGTACCGAATCGGCCGGCTCCTTGCCTTCGCCCACGAAAGTCACGTAGTTATCCTTTGCCACACTGTCGGCCTGCTCGTTGAAAATGACGTTGGCGCTTTTGAAATAGCCCATCGACATAATCTGGTTGTACGTCTGATCGACCCGGTTAATGTTATAGACGTAGTTCGGATAGATCGGCACGATCTGTCGCAGCACCGAAGGACGTATGTTGGGACGCTTGTTGTCCTTGTGGTACACCACGTTCAACCCCCGGTAGTAGATCGTGTCGAGTCCCTTGCGGTAGTCGGGAGCAATAGCCGCCGTAGGATCGTAATTGGGAAAAATATTGATCTGGTCGATACGGTAAACCGTATTGTTGCGCAGAATCGGATAACCCTGCTCGTTATAACCGGCCAGATGCTGCTTGACGATCATCTTCAGGTCCACCAGATGATTGCCGCCGAGCGTGTCGGCTTCATACTCGATGTTATTGACCGTAAAATTGTAATAGCCGCGCTGTTTGAGGTAGGTGGTGATGCGCTGCCGCTCCTGGTCAAGGACCTCCATGTCGAACACCTCGCCCGTACGGAGCAGCGAATGTACCGTATCGGGCAGGATGATCTGCTCGAGGAACCGATCGCGGAAATCGTACGAAAGGCGGTTGATGCGGTAAGGCTCGCGCTGTACGGTGCGGTAGGTGATGAAAGCCCGCTTTTTCCGCGACGTGGTATCGACTTCGTAAGTCGCCTGCGAAGAGAAGAACCCCCGATAGTCCATGTAAACCTTCAGGTTGCGGACCGACTGCTCCGTGAGGCTCATATCCAGCAGCACGGGCGCTTCGCCGATACGCCGTTTGAACCGGTTCCACCAATTATCCTTTTCGGGATCGGCCTGCTCATAAACCCAGACGTAAAAATTGAGTCCCAGGAACCGTTTATTCGGATTCTGACGGATGAATTTCCGCAGGTCGGAAGCCGGAATACGCTCTTTTTTAGGCGTTTCCTTATCGGCTTCTACGGTCACCTTCTGCACCAGATAACTTTCCTCGGGAAGTTTGCGCGTGACACTGCACGACACCCCCGCGAGCACCGCCAGCAAAAAGACGAATATGACCGGCAACCGTTTCAAGACTTCCGTTAATTGTTGAAGAAACCCTGTTTTTTCAGCAGCGCGAAATAGTTGCGCGAAATAGCCAGGTTATCTTCGGCACGATACCTGTTGCGCGTGAAAATCTGTGCCAGATTCGGCAGGCCGTTCTCCTCGAGCAGCCGCCGGGTCTCTTCCGACGTCTCCTTCTCGGCCCAGAGTTCGTCGATCTCCGACGAGGTGTAATGATGGTATTTCTCGCAATGCACGACCGCATCGAGCGGCAGGCGGTCGGTCAGTTCGGGCGACTCGTCGGGATGCCCCACCACGATCGTCGTCACGGGAATCACCCCTTTGGGAAGATCGAGGATGCGGGCGATCTCCTCGGCCGTATAGATGGTCGTACCGAGGTAACAGATTCCCAACCCGTGCGCTTCGGCCTCGACACACAGGTTCTGCGCCGCCAGCAGCGCATCGGTCACCCCGTTGAGAAACCAGGCGAAATTATCGTAGCACGGCTCGGCATCGCGCTGTTCGCACCACATCGAAAAACGGTGGACATCGGCACAAACCGTAATCACGCAGGGAGCCTGCGTAACCATCGGCTGATTGAAATGACACGGGGCCAATGCCTCGCGCAATTCCCGGCTCTGAGTAACGATCAGACTGTAAAGCTGCATATTGCCGCACGTCGAGGCACGCGAGGCGGCTTCGAGCATGTCTTGCAGCACCTCCGGCGCAATAGGCTCAGAGCGGAATTTTCGGATCGAACGGTGTTTTGCAAGCAATGTTTTCATACGGATTATAAGTTACGTAACAAATTCACGCAAAAGTAGTAAAACTTTTAGAATTTTATTATTTTTGTCCGCGTTAAAGCTGGTTGGAACCTATTTTGCAGCGCCCCGGAAAAACCCTCTTCCGTCCCGGACATACACGCGTTTTCAGGATGCAAGAGAAGTGCCGAACGGCTCCGACCTCCGAACCGGAATAGCGACAAAGCCGATATTTCAGAACAGATGCAAATGCGATTCGCAAAATACGAAGGTGCCGGCAACGACTTCATCCTGCTCGACCTGCGGAACGGCGGAGCGACTCCCCAAAGCGCGGAGATCGCCCGTCTGTGCGACCGCCATTTCGGCATCGGAGCCGACGGTCTGATGACGCTCGCCGCTTCCGCCGTATCCGGCTGCGACTGTTCGATGCGCTACTACAACGCCGACGGCTCGCCGGGCGAGATGTGCGGCAACGGAGGCCGCTGCTTCGCCCTGTTTGCCCATCACCTGGGCATCGGCGGCGACATCAAGCGGTTCGACTCGACGGACGGCATCCACGAAGCCAGGATGCTTCGTATCGACGGGCTGCGAAGCACCGTAGAGCTGGGAATGATCGACGTCGAACGGATCGACCGGGGCGACGGATACTGGTTCCTCGATACGGGCGTTCCCCACTACGTCGAATTCACGGACGACCTCGAAGCCGTGGACGTCATCGGACGCGGACGCCGGATACGCTACGACAAACGCTTCGCCAAAGGCACCAACGTCAATTTCGTCAAGGTAGTCGGTCCCGGGCATATCGCCGTCCGCACCTACGAACGCGGCGTGGAGGACGAAACCCTCGCCTGCGGCACGGGAGCCACGGCCGCGGCCATCGTGACGGCCTTCGCGCGGCAGCCCCACACGACCGATTTCCGCATCACCGTACCCGGAGGAGCGCTTGCGGTACGGTTTTCGCATGAACAGGGAACACAAACCTATACGGACATCCGCCTGACGGGACCGGCGCGCCGCGTCTTCGAAGGAGTGTTCGACAGCGAAAATTTCTAAAACCAACCATTCATTTCCCCATGAAAACACAAAAGGGAATCCGCGAACACGACGCGGATGAACTTCGGAAAGCCAAACGTCTCGAACCGATACGCAAGAGCGGCAAGGAGCGCCACGCGCTTTACAGCAGTTTCGACGAAGAGGACGAGGAGGAGATCCTGCCCCTCAAACGCGAGTCCGTTCTCGACTACCTCGACGAAGAGGAGGAATAAATCCAGATTCAATGATCGAAAAATTCATCATGGCGGGTCCCACCGCCCTGCACGTCTGCGACTCCCAGAAAGGGGACAAATGCGTCGTGCTCCTGCACGGATACCTCGAATCAATGCTCGTCTGGGAGGATTTCGTTCCATTCCTCTACAAAGAGCTTCGCGTGGTTACGTTAGACCTGCCCGGTCACGGCATCTCGGTCGTGACGGGCGAGGAGCATTCGATGGAGTTCCTCGCCGACACGGTGGCCGACGCCCTCCGGGCGCTGATGCTGGTGCTGGCCATCGACGCGGAGAAGTGCTCCCGGAACGACTGATACGGAATAAAAAAGTGCCCCCGCCGGGGGCACTTTTTTTGTTCATGGTAACGGGCTGTCAGGGGGTTTCCCGGCTGTCGGCGGCGGACACATTTTCGGCCACCCGGCTGGCGGCCTTGGCGTCCTCCTGCCCGGCGGCATAGGCCCGGCTGCGGGCATCCTCCAGTTCCTTCTGCCGGGCCTTTTCGTCCCGCTCTGCC
>OGIH01001182.1_pt1 | contig 15288 bp, 10 predicted proteins | sample 1571721 | NCBI WGS metagenome assembly OGIH01 (sample SAMEA2582068, study PRJEB24529) | metagenome | biome: Human gut stool | place: China | collected 2011
CCATTTTCCCGGAAAAGAATATGATACAGACTTCCATCGGAAAAGCAGAATATGATTATCTGGTGTTGGCCGCAGGAACTACAACCAACTTTTTCGGTAATAAACATATTGAAGAAGAAGCCATGCCGATGAAAAATGTTTCGGAAGCAATGGGATTGAGAAATGCTCTTCTTGCCAATCTGGAACGTGCCTTAACTTGCTCAACCAAACAGGAACAACAAGAGTTGATGAATATCGTCATTGTAGGAGGTGGAGCAACCGGAATAGAGGTAGCCGGAATACTTTCCGAAATGAAGAAATTTGTCCTGCCAAAAGATTATCCTGATATGCCGAGTAGCTTGATGCATATATATCTGATTGAGGCCGGGCCGCGATTGCTTGCCGGAATGTCGGAAGATTCTTCCGCTCATGCTGAACAGTTTCTCCGTGAAATGGGGGTAAATATCCTGTTGAATAAACGTGTTGTGGATTATCGTGACCATAAAGTGGTACTTGAAGATGGTACGGAGATTGCTACGCGTACTTTTATTTGGGTGAGCGGTGTTACCGGAGTGACTATCGGCAACATGGATCCTTCGTTGATAGGACGTGGTGGACGTATTAAGGTCGATTCGTTCAATCGTGTAGAGGGAATGAGTAATGTGTTTGCTATTGGTGACCAATGTATTCAGGTTGCTGATGAAGATTACCCGAACGGACATCCTCAATTGGCACAAGTGGCTATCCAGCAAGGAGAATTGCTGGCAAAGAATCTGATACGTATGGAGAAAGGACGGGAGATGAAACCTTTCCATTACCGTAATCTGGGTTCGATGGCGACTGTAGGTCGTAATCGTGCCGTGGCAGAGTTTAGTAAAGTAAAAATGCAGGGATGGTTTGCCTGGGTGATGTGGCTGGTTGTTCATCTGCGCTCTATTCTTGGGGTGCGTAATAAGGTCATTGTACTCTTGAATTGGGTATGGAATTATTTCACTTACGATCAGTCTATGCGTATGATTGTCTATGCCCGTAAAGCAAAAGAGATTCGTGATCGTGAAAAGGTGGAGGAAACTACCCATTGGGGAAAAGAACTGATACAGGAACCGAAGCAACACTCTCCGCAGGAGATTCAGCAAGCTTCCGAACAAGAGAAAAAATAGTCAATGAGAAGTCATTATACCGTAGTTGACAATCCGGCATTATCCAGGTATACTGACCTTCCGCCGACAGGTGGATAGATTCATATTCTGAACAGTAAATTCGTACAGGGTGTCCGATATCGGACACCCTTTGTTTTTTGTTACATTCTATTTATCAATTACTTATGATTTTGGCATAGATTTGGTATATGAAATGCTAAATTGATACATGATAAAATCGTAAACGATCAGATATGGACAGAGAAATTCCTAAAGAAATACGTCAGAAAGAACGTAACAAGAAGATCATTCGTTATTCATCCATCGGGGTGGCAAGTATTGTTGTCATTGGTGTACTTATATCTGTACTAAGGGCAGGAGTGGAGGCAAAAGATCTTGTCTTTTCCACAGTCGATACAGGAGTTATTGAGGTAAGTGTCAGTGCTTCCGGCAAGGTGGTTCCTGCATTTGAAGAAATAATCAATTCTCCAATCAACAGTCGTATTCTTGAAGTTTATAAAAAAGGAGGAGATAGCGTAGATGTAGGTACTCCGATTCTGAAACTAGATCTTCAGAGTACGGAAACCGAATATAAAAAGTTGCTGGACGAAGAGCAGATGCGTCGGTATAAGCTCGATCAGCTTCGTGTCAATAATCAGACGAAGCTTTCCGATATGGCGATGCAGATTAAAGTTTCGGCAATGAAATTGAGTCGTATGAAAGTGGAGTTGAGAAATGAACACTATTTGGACAGTCTCGGTGCAGGAACAACGGATAAGGTACGCCAGGCTGAATTGAGCTATAATGTGGCTCAATTAGAGTACGAACAACTTCAGCAACAATATAAAAATGAGAAGGAAGTAGCTGCTGCCGAACTGAAAGTTCAGGAGCTTGATTTTAATATCTTCCGCAAGAGCCTTTCCGAAAAGAAACGTACGTTGGAGGATGCGCAAATCCGTTCTCCGCGTAAAGCTATTCTTACCTATATTAATAATCAGATCGGTGCACAAATTTCCGAAGGCGGACAGGTAGCTATCATTTCTGATTTAAGCCATTTTAAGGTGGAAGGCGAGATTGCAGATACGTACGGCGACCGTGTGGCAGCCGGAGGAAAAGCAATCGTTAAGATAGGAAGCGACAAACTGGAAGGAACAGTTAGTAGCGTTACACCGCTATCCAAGAATGGTGTGATATCATTTACAGTTCAGTTGAAAGAAGATAATCACCACCGCTTGCGTTCCGGACTAAAGACGGATGTTTATGTGATGAATGCTGTGAAGGAAGATGTGATGCGCGTAGCCAATGGCTCTTTCTATGTGGGACGCGGTGAATATGAACTTTTTGTCTGCAACTCTGATGACGAACTGGTGAAACGTAAAATACAGTTGGGCGATTCTAATTTTGAATATGTAGAAGTGTTGAGTGGATTACAACCGGGTGATAAGGTAGTGGTAAGCGATATGAGTGCTTATAAGAACAAGAATAAGTTGAAAATTAAATAAACTAAATACTAGAAGTTATGATAACATTGAACTCTCTTTCTAAGATTTATCGTACGGACGAGATTGAGACGGTAGCATTGGAGAATGTGAATCTTACGGTAGAACGTGGAGAATTTCTAAGTATAATGGGACCTTCCGGATGCGGAAAATCCACCCTGCTGAACATAATGGGATTGCTTGATGCACCTACAATGGGAATGGTGGAAATCAACGGAATACGTACCGAAGGAATGAAAGACAAGGAACTGGCGGTTTTTCGTAATAAAACGCTCGGTTTTGTATTTCAGTCTTTTCATTTGATTAATTCGTTGAATGTGATGGATAATGTAGAGCTCCCCTTGCTTTATCGACGCATGGCTGGCAGTGAACGAAAACGGTTGGCACAAGAAGTATTGGAGAAAGTAGGGTTAAGTCATCGCATGAATCATTTTCCTACACAACTTTCCGGTGGTCAGTGCCAGCGTGTAGCTATCGCCCGTGCCATTATCGGTAATCCCGAAATAATTCTTGCCGATGAGCCGACCGGTAACCTGGATTCAAAGATGGGAGCTGAAGTAATGGAACTGCTTCATCGGTTGAATAAGGAAGACGGACGTACTATCGTGATGGTTACTCATAATGAAGAACAGGCGAAGCAGACTTCGCGCACTATTCGTTTCTTCGATGGACGCCAGGTACAATAGAAGCGGCCTCTTACGATTAGAACTAAATGGAAAAATTGATTAATGTATCTCTAAATTAAAAATCACCATGACAAAGAATATTTTTATCGTTGCGATAGCTGTCCTGTTAAGTGTTGCTTTCTGTTCGCTATCGGCACAAAATGTGAGTAAAGATTATAATGTGGACGAGTTTTCTGCCATAAACCTGCAATCTGTCGGGAATATTATATTTACTCAATCGGCAGGATGCTCCTGCCGTCTGGAAGGTCCTTCTGAATTTGTAGAGAAAACAAGGGTGACAGTGAAAAATGAAACTCTGGTTATCTCTTATAAAGATAAAAATGCCAAGAATGTCAAGAATCTGACTTTCTATATCACTGCTCCTGATTTGAGTAAAGTGAAAATAGACGGAGTAGGAAACTTCGATGCAAAAGAAGAACTAAAACTTAAAAATATAGCTTTCGAACTTGATGGAGTAGGCAACTGCAACGTGAAAAGTTTATATTGCGATGAATTGAAACTAGATGTTGACGGAGTAGGCAATATGAAGTTGAATGTTGATTGCAGCACTATCAAAGCTAAAGTGGATGGAGTAGGAAATATCACTGTATCCGGTAAAGCGGATGCAGCTTTCTTTAAGCGGGATGGCGTTGGTAAAATCAACTCCAAAAACCTGAAGTGTAAAGACGTAACAAAGAAAGGTTGGAATTTCTAATGTAGAACATTCTTCTGTGAACTCCTGTAGAATCAAATCAAAAAAAGAATAAGAAGATGTGGAAGCAATACATAAAGCAAGCTCTTTACCAGTTGAAGGAGAACCGGCTTATTAGTATTGTCTGTATGGTAGGTACAGCTTTGGCTATTTGCATGATAATGGTGATCGTGCTGACATTGCAGATACGGATAAAAGACTGCGTGCCGGAAGTTAACCGTTCACGATCATTGTATGTCAAGGCAATGACGTCCCGGCATAAAGAGCAACACAATAATGCTGCCAGCAGCCAGATGTCCGTCACGACTGCCCGTGAATGCTTTAAGACGTTGACAATACCTGAAGCGGTTACCATTACTTCCGTTAATAATAAGATGCGTGCTTCTCTTCCCGGAGGGGGCAGGATGAGTGTAGATGAAATGGAAACGGATGAAGCGTTCTGGCAAGTCTTTTGCTTTGAATTCTTGTGTGGCAAACCATATACGAAAGCCGATTTTGAGAGTGGGCTGTCCAAGGCAGTGGTTTCTGCCAGTGTGGCACGCCGCCTGTTCGGTACAACTGACGTGGTAGGGCGTACCATCCAATTAAATAAAGCGGATTATACCATTACAGGAGTAGTGAAAGACGTATCAAAGTTGGCGACAGCTTCTTATGCACAGGTCTGGATTCCCTATACATCGACAGATTTGGCTTCTTTCTCGTGGAGAGAAAATCTGATGGGGCCTATGCGGGCGGTCATCCTTGCACGTTCGTCTGACGATTTTCCGGCTATTCGTGCTGAAGTCGAAAAATATCGTCAGGTCTACAATAGTAAGCTGAAGGATATGGAATTGATTTATCGTGGTCAGCCGGATACTCAATTTGCCTACCTTTACCGCCATTGGGGGACAGACTTGGATATGAAACACATTGTCAGGCGATTCATTCTTATCATTGTGATTCTCCTCTTGGTTCCAGCTATCAACCTAAGTAGTATGACTTTATCCCGCATGCGGAAGCGTATGACGGAAATCGGTGTCCGGAAAGCATTCGGTGCTACTGCCAACGAATTGTTGCGACAGGTATTCTGGGAGAATCTGATATTGACACTGCTTGCGGGAGTATTGGGACTGATATTGAGCTATTCAGCTACTTTCCTGTTAAACTCATTCCTTTTTGGTAACAGTGAGAATGCAGGTCTTGCCGGGGAAACTTCTCTTTCTACTGATATGTTGTTCAGTCCGTTGACGTTCCTCGTTGCATTCTGTTTCTGCCTGTTATTAAATCTATTAAGTGCCGGAATTCCGGCTTGGAGAGTATCGAGAATGAACATTGTAGATGCAATAAACCAAAGATAAAATGATGAAACAGTTATTGAAACAAATATATAATGAGCGCCGGAGCAATGCTTTTCTATGGATTGAGCTATTGTTGGTGTTTGTCGTATTGTGGTATATCGTTGATTTGGTTTATGTCACTTTGCATATCTATTATCAGCCAATGGGCTTTAATATAGAAAATACGTATGTATTACGTATGAACCGTCTTACCGATAAGTCTACCGATTTCAATTCGGATCTGACTGTTAAAGATGATATGACTGCTTTTAGGGAAATAGCTGGACGTTTGTCCCGTCATCCGGAAGTTGAATCTGTTTGTATCTCTCAAAACAGTATTCCATATAATGATGGATGCAGTGCAACGAGTTTCCGTTTCCCGGATAACGACACGGTTTGGATAAGTACGATGGATCGTTGGACCACTCCTGAATATTATAAGGTGTTTCGTTTCCGGAATATCGATGGTTCCGGTCATGAAAGTCTGGTGAAAGCTCTGGAGAAAAATACAATAATCGTTCCTGTCGATGTTGCAGACTATTATCCGGATGCCACTTTCCACGGAAAAGACCTTTTGGGTAAAGAAGTTCGCATGAGTGATACCAACCTTCGTATTGCAGCTTTAACGGAGCCCGTTCGCTACGATCATTATAACATTGCCGGAAAACCTTTTACCGGAACCTATATCGGCACTTACCTTTCTGACGAACAAATGGAAACAGTCGAAAACGTAGCCTATCTCGAATTAAGCCTGCGTGTTCGCGAAGGTGTAGACGATGGCTTTGTGGAACGTCTTATGAATGATGCCGACCGTATCTATCAGGTAGGGAATATTTATATACTTGATGTCACTCCATTAAGCAAAGTCCGGACAGCCAGTGAGATAGACAATGATAATGAATTGCGTACCCAGTTCTGTATTCTCTTTTTCCTGTTGTTGAATATCTTTCTGGGAGTGATCGGCACTTTCTGGTTCCGTACCCAGCAACGCCGGGGAGAAGTCGCTTTACGCATGGCGATGGGAGCTAACCGGAAAAACATATTCTATCGTTTGATTACGGAAGGTTTGTTACTGTTAAGCATGTCAGCTCTTCCTGCCGTATTGATTGCATTCAATATTGGATATACTGAACTGGTGGATATATCACAAATGGCATTTACAGTACCCCGTTTCCTGATAGCCATTTTACTGACATATCTCTTGATGGCGATAATGATTATTCTTGGCGTGTTGTATCCGGCTCTGCAATCAATGAAAGTGCAACCGGCCGAAGCACTAAGAGATGAGTAAGAAATATACTGAACTTTATACTGAAATGATAATGATAAAACTCTACTTTAAACAAGCATTCCATCTGTTGAGGGAAAATAAACTGCTTTCTTCTATTTCCATTATAGGTACAGCTTTGGCTATTGCTATGATTATGGTAATTGTCATCACTTTACGTGCAACAATCGCTCCTTTTGCACCGGAGACCCATCGTGACCGGATGCTCATTTTCCGGTATGCCGGACTTCAGAACAAAGCCAATGTGAACTGGCAGAGTAACGGCCCTATCGGATACAATACAGCGAAAGCCTGTTTTAAAGAAATGACAACCCCTGAAGTTGTTTCTATCACCAGTTCTTTCCGGGAAACAATGCTGGCAGCCAAACCGGCTGGTGAAATGGAAAGTTGTAGTGTGTTGCAAACAGACGATGCTTTCTGGAAAGTGTTCGAGTTTGATTTTATATCCGGTAAACCGTATGATAATGCCGATTTTGATGCGGGTGCGGCAAAAGCCGTCATCTCCGAAGACATGGCACGCCGTTTGTTCGGCACATCAGAAGTGGTTGGGAAAACTTTTCTTCTGAATCATTCAGCTTATGTTATTTGTGGAGTAGTGCACCCGGTGTCCAAATTAGCAAATTATGCTTATGCACAGGTTTGGATTCCTTTAAGTTCGACAAATGCTTTCACAAGCACTTGGGGGGATGAAAATATCATGGGAATGACTGCTGTCTATATTCTGGCTAAATCAAAAGAAGATTTTCCGGCGATTCACCAGGAGGCAGATCGACTAAGAGCCATTTTCATGGCCGGGCATCCCAACTTTGACCTGCTTTATCGTGGACAACCCGACACCTATTTTGTAGCTGCACAACGTTATTCCGCCAATAATCCTCCAGCTGTGAAAGAAGCCGTCCGGCAATATATCTTGACGCTGCTTGTTTTATTACTTGTCCCTGCCGTCAATTTGTCCGGGTTAACCTTGTCACGTATGCGTAAGCGTATCTCTGAAATAGGCGTGCGAAAAGCCTTTGGCGCACCCAGACGGGAACTCATGATGCAAGTGCTTTCCGAAAATATGCTTTATTCTCTCTTCGGAGGTATTCTCGGACTGGTATTAAGTTATGTTGCCGCTTTCCTTTTGGGAGGAATGCTGTTCTCTGTAGATTTCGTATCCAATGGCGTGGAAGATTTGCAGACTATGTGTATCGACTTATTATTCGATCCTGTCGTCTTCCTGTTGGCATTCCTTGCCTGCTTCCTGCTCAATCTGCTAAGTGCGGCTATTCCGGCATGGAAAGTAACCCGCACCAATATTGTGGATGCCATAAACGAAAGATAATCCAATCACATTCAACTTATTAATTCTGAAGAAAATGCAACTATTAAAACAAATATGGAATGAACGCCGGTCAAACGGATGGTTATGGTCGGAGCTATTAATTGTTTTTGTGGTCCTGTGGTATGTGGTCGACTGGACGTATGTGACGGCTCGTACATATTACGAACCGGTAGGATTTGATATAACTGATACTTACTATCTGGAACTTAGTCTGAAAAACAACAAGAGCGATTCGTATCTTTCGAAAGAACAAAAGAATACCACGCTGGGACAGGATATCACCGAATTAGCCAATCGTCTCCGTCGGTTGCCGGAGGTGGAAGCTGTTTCCATATCCAATAATGCACGTCCCTATATTGGTAGTAATTCCGGCATGATGGTGCGCCTTGACACACTGGTTAGTAATCCGCTGAACCGTGCGATGACTCCTGACTTCTTTCAGGTATTCCGTTATCAGAGTGCCGATGGACGTGGATATGAACCATTGGTACAGGCTTTGAAGAATGGTAATGTCGTAGTGGGTGAAAACTTCTGGCGGCCTGATTATAAAGGAGACCGTACACTACTGGGTAAGAATCTGGTAAGTGTGGATGATTCTACAGAAGTGTACAAGATAGGAGGTGTATCGGCAAAAGTGCGTTACAATGATTTCTGGGCTAATTATAGCGACCGGTATGTAGCTGTTGCCATTACAGAAAAAGAAATGGCCGAACTTGATGATGAGTTTTATCCTTCCAATGTGGAAGTTTGTTTGCGGGTGAAACCGGGAACTTCCACAGACTTTCCGGAACGTTTGATGAAATTATCCGCCAGTCAGTTGAGTGTCGGTAATCTATTCATTCTGAAAGTGCATGATTACGAAGATATACGCAATGATTTCCAGCAAGGGAGTTACAATCAGGTACAGGTACGTTTCTGGATGATGGGATTCTTACTGCTCAATATCCTGTTGGGTATTGTTGGTACATTCTGGTTCCGTACACAGCACCGTCGTGCTGAATCAGCGCTTCGTATAGCAGTTGGGTCCAGCCGGATGCAGCTTTGGCAACGGCTGAATAAAGAAGGATTATTACTGTTGACGTTGGCCGCTTTGCCTGCTGCTGTGCTATGCTATAATATCGGCTACCTGGATTTGACGGAAGGGTATTTGGAATGGGGAGTGGTACGTTTTCTTATCACATTTGCCATTACCTATTTCTTGATGACTTTAATGATTCTCATAGGCATTTGGTTCCCTGCTCGTCAGGCAATTCGCATACACCCTGCCGAGGCGTTGCGCGAAGAATAAAAAACTTGGGCTATCTGTTTGTTTTCAATATAATTAACGTATCTTTGTCGGCATAATATTGAAAACACCGCAGGCTTTAATTATATGAATCGACGCTACTATTGTTTGTTTATCGTTCTGTTTTTTGCTGTTCTTATTCAGGCGGCAGCAGCGGAACGTACATACAATATCCTGTTTATACAGTCATACACCTCACAAACTCCTTGGCATAGCGACCTTAACCAGGGGTTAGCCAAAGGATTTAAAGAAAGTGGTCTGAAGGTGAATATAACAACGGAGTATCTTGATGCCGATTTTTGGGCATTCAACTCCGAGAAAGTAATTATGCGCCGTTTTTGTCAACGTGCCCGTGACAGGCAGACTGATTTGATTATAACCGCGAGTGATGAAGCTTTCTATACTCTTTTTGCCTGTGGAGATTCGTTGCCCTTGCAGATACCGGTCGTGTTTTTCGGCATTAAGTATCCCGATACGAAGTTGATTGCTACTCATCCCAATGTTTGCGGGTTCACTGCCAATCCGGATTTCGATGTCATATTGCGCCAGGCGCAAAAGATATTTCCCCGGCGGAAAGAAGTGGTCTGTGTGATAGATAACAGCTTTTTGAGTAACAAAGGTCTTGAAGACTTTGAAGAAGAGTGGAAAATCTTTCAAAAAGACAATCCGGATTATAGGATGAAAGTCTATAATACCCAAAATCATACAACGAGTCACATCATTTCCGCTATTTGTTACCCTCGTAACAGCTACGAACGTCTGGTAGTGGCTCCTAAATGGTCGCCTTTCCTTTCATTCGTTGGCAAAAACTCAAAAGCTCCCGTATTTTCGAGTCAGAATGTGGGGCTCACCAATGGCGTATTCTGCGCATACGATTCAGACAGTTATGCTTCAGCGTTATCGGCGGCTCAAAGAGCTGCTTTAGTATTAAAAGGTACGTCCCCTCAAGAGATAGGAGTGACAGAAATCACGCAGGGATTCATCTATGACTATAAACAGTTGGATTATTTTCATATTGACCCTGATAAAGTATCTTCTAGCGGAACCATCGTAAACGAACCGTATTGGGAGAAATATAAATACCTTTTTATGCTGCTCTATCCGTCTATCCTGGCGTTGCTGATAGCTGCTATCGTGTGGTTGATGCGTGCCAACCGACGTGAATCCAAACGGCGGATTCAGGCACAGACCCGTCTGCTCGTGCAGAACAAACTTGTGGAACAGCGTAATGAGTTTGATAATGTATTTCATTCCATCCGTGATGGTGTGATAACGTATGATACCGATTTGCACATTCATTTCACAAACCGCTCCTTATTGCAGATGCTGCATTTGCCGTATGAGTCGGGTGGTCGTTTTTATGAAGGAATGATGGCAGGTAGCATCTTCAAGATATATTATAACGGTCAGGATATTCTTCATTCCATGCTGAAGCAGGTAGCTTCTAAAGGAGAAAGTGTGAAGATACCCCAAGGAGCTTTCATGAAAGAAGTGCATAGTGATAAATACTTCCCGGTGTCGGGAGAAATAGTTCCTATCCATTCAAAGGATATGATTACCGGTATGGCACTTTCCGCACGGAATATTTCGGATGAAGAAATGCAGAAGCGTTTCTTTGATATGGCAGTAGACGAAAGCTCTATCTATCCGTGGCAGTTTGATATGGAAAACAACTGTTTCATTTTCCCGCAAGGTTTCCTGACACGTTTTGGCTATGATGAATCGGTTACTACGATTTCCCGTGATGAAATGGATCGTACTATCCATCCTGAAGATTTGAAAGAAATAAGGCTGTTGTTTGATAGAACATTGACGGGAGAAGATATCAATACCCGTCTGAACTTCCGTCAGCGGAATGCTAACGGAGAGTATGAATGGTGGGAATACCGTTCTTCTGTAATCACTGGGTTGACACAAGACTCATTGTACGGTATATTAGGCGTTTGTCAGAGTATCCAGCGATATAAGACTGCCGAGCAAGAAATGTGGGAGGCACGTGATAAAGCTCTCCAGGCTGACAAACTGAAATCGGCCTTCCTTGCAAACATGAGTCATGAGATCCGGACTCCGTTGAATGCCATCGTAGGTTTCTCCGATTTGTTAAGCGATACGAGCGGCTTTACGGGAGAAGAAATCGCCCAGTTTATTGGAACGATTAATAAGAATTGCGGCCTGTTGTTGGCTTTGATTAATGATATTCTTGATTTGTCACGTATCGAATCGGGAACGATGGAATTTATGTTTGCAGAACATAACCTGTCTTTGTTGTTAAAGACCGTCCACGATTCTCAACGACTGAATATGCCTCCGGGAGTAGAACTGGTGTTACGTATGCCCGAAAGCGATAAAAAATACCTGACAACGGACAACGTTCGTTTGCAGCAAGTGGTGAATAATCTGATTAATAACGCTGCCAAATTTACGAGTAGCGGTTTCATTACTTTCGGCTATGAAGACGATGAAGATCCCGGATACACTCGTATCTTTGTAGAGGATACCGGAGTAGGTATTTCGGAAGAAGGTATCCGTCATATATTCGAACGATTCTATAAAGTCGATAACTTCACACAAGGAGCAGGTTTGGGATTAAGTATTTGCCAAACCATTATCGAACGGCTGAATGGCGTTATCTCCGTCACTTCTGAAGTAGGTAAAGGCACCCGGTTCACTGTGCGCCTTCCTAACTACTGCGAATAATCGAACGTTCATTTCTGGGCATAGTGTCCGAAAATGAACACTTTTCTTATTCTGTAATCTGTTGAAAATAAAAACATTACTTTTTTGGCACATCGTTTGATCCTTTGTTGAAGGAAAATACTGTGCATAATGAAAAAGAAAAGTATATTGTTTGTTCTTGCTGCCGTTTGTCTGCCATTGGCATTGTCGGCACAGAAAGAAAGGGAGATAACCTTGAATGAAGCCATTGCGATGGCACGTGCTCAATCTGTGGATGCTGCCGTTGCTTTAAACGAGTTGAAAACGGCCTATTGGGAATATCGCACTTTTCGTGCCGACCTGTTGCCGGAAGTCAACCTGACCGGAACTCTGCCCAATTATAATAAATCATATAGTTCTTATCAAAATTCGGACGGCTCTTACGGCTTCGTTCGTAACAACACCTTAGGACTGACCGGCGATCTTTCCATCGATCAGAATATCTGGCTCACCGGTGGTAAACTTTCGTTGACCTCTTCTCTCGACTATATCAAACAATTGGGAGCCGGAGGTGATCGTCACTTTATGTCCGTCCCCGTTACCTTGCAACTCACACAACCCATCTTTGGAGTGAATAATATAAAATGGAACAGGCGCATCGAACCGGTGCGTTATGCCGAAGCAAAAGCTGCTTTTATCACCGCTACCGAAGAAGTGACAATGCGTGCTATCACTTACTACTTCAATCTCTTGCTGGCAAGAGAAAATCTCGGCACAGCCAAGCAGAACCTGACAAATGCCGATCACCTTTATGAAGTGGCTCTTGCCAAACGTAAAATGGGACAGATTTCCGAGAATGAACTCTTACAGCTCAAACTTTCCGCCTTGAATGCGAAAGCTGCGTTGACGGAGGCGGAGAGTGATCTCAATGCCAAGATGTTCCAGCTTCGTGCTTTTCTAGGAGTGGGAGAGGATGAAATCTTAAGCCCTGTTCTCCCCGAAGCGGTGGATCGTCCGAAGATGGAGTACAATCTGGTTTTAAATAAGGCATTGGAACGTAACTCGTTTGCACAGAATATCCGTCGTCGCCAGTTGGAAGCTGATTATGAAGTAGCCACCGCCCGCGGAAATCTGCGTAGCGTCGATTTGTTTGCAAGCGTCGGATATACTGGCGAGAACCGGAACTTCCCTGCCGTTTACCGTAACTTGCAGGATAATCAGATTGTTCAGGTAGGTGTTAAGATTCCGATTCTCGATTGGGGAAAACGTCGTGGAAAAGTCCGGGTAGCCAAGAGCAACCGGGATGTGGTGCTTTCAAAGATCCGCCAGGAACAGATCAACTTCAACCAGGATATCTTTTTGTTGGTGGAGCATTTCAATAATCAGGCGCAGCAGTTGGACATAGCGAAGGAAGCCGATGCAATTGCACAGCAGCGTTATAAGACCAGTATTGAAACTTTCCTGATAGGCAAAATTAATACCTTAGATCTGAATGATGCGCAGAACTCTAAAGATGAGGCAAGACAGAAACATATTTCTGAACTCTATTATTATTGGTATTACTATTATCAGATTCGCAGTCTGACGCTATGGGATTTTCGTTCAAACTCCGAACTTGAAGCTGATTTTGATGAAATTATCCGGCAATAAAAAAGAGAAGAGTGATGTCGGTTGCTATTTTTTTGTAGCTTTGTACAGTCATAGCAGTAAAACAATACCTTTGATTAAAAAGAAACATAAACTATGATTCTGATAATTGACGACGACAGCGCAGTGCGTTCTTCGCTTAGCTTCATGTTGAAGCGAGCAGGCTACGAAGCACAGACCGTTCCCGGTCCGCGGGAAGCAATGGAAGTGGTACGTTCCGTAGCACCGGATTTGATTTTGATGGATATGAACTTCACTCTTTCCACAATGGGTGAGGAAGGTTTAACTCTGCTTAAACAAGTAAAAATATTCCGTCCCGAAGTGCCGGTGATCTTAATGACCGCTTGGGGAAGTATCCAACTAGCCGTGCAAGGAATGCAGGCAGGAGCCTTTGACTTCATTACGAAGCCATGGAATAATGCCGCCTTGTTGCAACGCATCGAAACAGCACTCGAACTTTCCGGCACCTCACAGGAGACAACCCAGGAACAGAGCGAGTCTTTCGACCGCAGCCACATTATCGGGCGTAGCCAGGGATTGATGGATGTGTTGAACACGATTGCCCGCATAGCAAAGACCAATGCTTCCGTACTGATAACAGGAGAAAGCGGAACAGGTAAGGAGCTGATAGCCGAAGCCATTCATATCAACAGTCAGCGTGCCAAATATCCTTTTGTGAAAGTGAACCTCGGAGGGATTTCCCAAAGCTTGTTTGAAAGTGAAATGTTCGGGCATAAGAAAGGAGCTTTTACCGATGCTTCCGCAGATCGTATCGGACGTTTCGAGATGGCAAACAAAGGAACGATTTTTCTGGATGAGATCGGTGATCTCGATCCTTCGTGTCAGGTGAAGTTATTACGCGTATTGCAGGATCAAACATTTGAAGTGCTCGGTGACAGCCGTCCCCGCAAGACAGATATCCGGGTGGTATCAGCCACCAATGCCGATTTGCGTAAGATGGTGGGCGAACGTACTTTCCGTGAAGACCTGTTCTATCGTATCAATCTGATAACGGTGAAACTGCCGGCTTTGCGCGAACGTCGTGAAGATATTCCTTTGCTGGCACGTCATTTTGCCGACCGCCAGGCTGTAACCAATGGATTGCCCCGTACGGAGTTTGCTGCCGATGCCCTGCAATTCTTGAGCCGTTTACCTTATCCGGGGAATATCCGTGAATTGAAGAATCTGGTGGAACGCACCATTTTGGTAAGTGGTAAACCGCTTCTCGATGCTTCTGATTTTGACGCCCAGTACATCCGCCACGATGATGCAAGAGTAGCCGAAGGTGCAGCACTCGCAGGTATGACTTTAGACGAAATAGAACGTCAGACCATTCTTCAGGCTTTGGAACGCTGCAAAGGAAACCTTAGCCAGGTAGCTACGGCATTAGGCATCAGTCGTGCCGCCCTTTACCGACGCCTCGAAAAATATAATATTACAGTATAAAAACAAACCGTTAATTACAGATAAACGTGCGTATAAAAGGACTTTTTTACATACTTGTCATTCTGTTGCTGGCATTGGGTAGTATATTGCTCTATCTCTCCAGTCAGATGAACGCGCTCTTTTTCTACATAGGAGAGGGGCTGGTGCTTTTTATCCTGCTTTATCTGACATTCTTCTATCGTAAGATAGTGAAACCGTTGAATACTATCGGAAGCGGTATGGAACTGCTGCGTGAGCAGGATTTCAGTAGCCGTCTTAGTCCTGTAGGACAATATGAAGCCGATCGTGTGGTGAATATCTTCAACCGCATGATGGAACAGCTCAAGAATGAAC
>OGIH01001183.1_pt1 | contig 15246 bp, 6 predicted proteins | sample 1571721 | NCBI WGS metagenome assembly OGIH01 (sample SAMEA2582068, study PRJEB24529) | metagenome | biome: Human gut stool | place: China | collected 2011
TTAATTAATCAAATTACCCATCAGGTTAATAATCCGAATTCTTTAGGGAATGATAATGTAAACAAGATATTGGAAGATAGCAAAGGGGATATCTGGTTTGCTACAAATAATGGGATAAGCAGGTGGAGAGTCGCCACTAATGAATGGGATACTTATTATCAGAATAAACAGGAACAGGCACAGGTTTTTCTGGCTTTATGTGAAGATGACGAAGGAAATATCTGGGCAGGTTCGTTCTCATCCGGGTTTTATGTTTTAGATCGGAATACCGGAAAAGAATTGGTTCATTATCCACGGAATACATCGGATTTGAAGTCTGATGGTAAATTCATAATGAATATATATAAGGATAGCGAGGGTGATATTTGGATTGGGGGTATCCAAGATGTAATATGTTATTTGACGAAAGAAAAACGTTTTCATACGTATGGTGCACAGCCCATGCGTACGTTTATGGAGTTTTCTCCAGGAAAAATGTTGTTGGCCTGTACTTATTCTGTGCTTTTGTTAGACAAAGAAACAGGGCAAATATCTTTTTTACCAGAATGCCTTGCACAAGATATTTTAGTAATGGAGGATGATATTTGGGTGGCTACTTCCGGAGACGGATTGCTGCACCATAACTACACGACTCGTGAAACTCATAAAATAACAGTGGAATCCGGATTGCCATCTAATTATGTTAACAGTGTTATGTATGATAATGGGTATCTATGGTTAGGAACGGAAAATGGATTGTGTCGCTATAATCCTGCCGACAGTACGGTACATACTTATTATTCCACTTTGGCTCTTTCCAGTGCTTCGTTCAATGTGAATGCCAGCTGCAAATTACGTAATGGCGAATTGATGTGGGGTACAAATAATGGGGCGGTAATGTTTAACCCCGATAAATTATATCATACCCAGCTCAACGGGGAGATTTATTTCCAGAATATCACTATTTCCGGCAGTTCTATCAGAGAAAATCAAGATTTGTTGCGTGGAATTCCGGTGAATAAGCAAACAGATATTTCATTTAAATATGATCAGAATACTCTGACGCTTGAGGTATTGCCTATTGGTGTTTCTTCCAAAGAAATAAAATTTTCATGGAAAATGGAAGGTCTTGATGTGGAGTGGTCACATCCTTCCAGTCAGCAAATAATTACTTATACCAATATTCCTAATGGTAATTTCCGGCTTAAAGTAAGAATGTACAATAATTCACTTTCTCAGATAGTTGATGAACGTACATTGGATATACACGTTATTCCGCTTTACTGGCAGACGTGGTGGTTCCGTCTGGTGGTATTCATTATTATAATGAGCATTACATTCTTTGTGCTTAAATTCTATATAAACCGTTTGAAACAGCGTCATGCTGAAGATAAAATCCGTTTTTTCACAAATACGGCTCATGATCTTCGTACATCGATAACGTTGATAAATGCGCCTATTCAGGAATTGAATAAAGAGAAAGAATTATCAGACAAAGGGCATTATTATCTGAATCTGGCTATGGAACAGTCTGAACGCTTATCTAATGTTGCAACCCAACTTCTGGATTTCCAGAAAGTAGATATGGGAAAAGGACAACTGTTTTTGGTAATGGTTGATATTGTTAATTTGGTATATAGGCGGAAAACGATGTTCAAGTCTACAGCAGGGAAAAAGAATGTTATATTAGAGTTTGTCTCTAACAAGGAATCTTATATGTCAGCTGTCGATGAATTGAAAATAGAGAAAGTCGTTGATAACTTGATATCTAATGCGATAAAGTATTCTCATACAAATGGTAGAGTGGAACTTACATTGAATTGTAATGAGTACTATTGGAGCTTGGAGGTAAGAGATTATGGATTGGGTATCTCGGATAATGCTCAGAAAAAGTTGTTCAAAGAGTTTTATAGGGGAGATAATAAGGTTAATTCACGCATGGTAGGTTCCGGGATAGGCCTGTTGTTGGTGAAAAATTACGTTTTGATGCATGAGGGAAAAGTCTCGCTTGAAAGTAAGGAGAATGAAGGTTCTTTATTCAAAATAAACATCCCTTATAAAGAAGTGGTTGAAGTTGCACCTGTTGGACATGAAGAACTGGGTAATATCATATCTGCCGATGGTCCGTCTGATCAGTCGGAATATAAACAGGAAGATGATAGATCCGGAAAGAAGAAATCTATATTAATCGTAGATGATAATAAGGATTTGCGGAACTTCCTGAAGTGTTCTTTTGAAAATCAATATTACATTTTAGAGGCTGGCAATGGCAATGAAGCATGGGAATTGCTTCAGAAAGAATCTCCTGAATTGACTATTTCGGATGTGATGATGCCTGATATGGATGGGTTTGAGTTATGTAAATTGATTAAATCTACTTTTGAAACTTCGCATATTCCGGTAATCCTGTTAACTTCACTTTGTGATAAAAGTGACCAATTGGAAGGTTTAGGTCTGGGGGCAGAAGATTATATCACAAAGCCTTTTGATATATCACTTTTGGAGCAACGGATAAAGTCCCTTATGCGAAACAGGGAAATTGTCAGAGAGAAAGCTTTGAAATTGATAAAACCGGAGAATGATGAGCAACAGGTTATTTTGGCGAATGAGCTTAATGATCAGTTTGTGAAAAAAGCCGTGGAAGTAATTCATAATAATATGCAAAATCTGGATTTTGACAAAGAAAGCTTTGCTATGGAAATGCATGTGAGCGGTTCACTATTATATAAAAAAATAAAAGCATTGACAGGTCAATCACCTATTGAGTTTATTAAATCCATTCGTTTAAACCGAGCTTTAGAATTACTCCAATCTCATAAATACACCATCACGGAAGTTAGCGAACTTTGTGGTTATTCCAGTATCAGTTACTTTAGTACGGTATTTAAAAAGTACTTTGGCAAGTCTCCTACAGAAGTCTAATTTACTTCTTTTTCCTGTTTTTTATCGTTTGTAGTATAGATTATCTAATATCTAAAATTATATATCTAATATCTAAAAGTGTATTGGGTACACTTCTGTAGCTTTGTATATCGATGTACGGAATGTATGTCGATGGAGTTATTGTTATGTTAAATCTAATCAAGTTAATCTTATGAAATGTATGTATGATGATGACGGTTAAGTCAATGATTATGTAAAGACTGTAAAATCAGAGATAACCGTAACGATACATATCACTTTCGGTAATCTGTAATGAATTTCATGTGGCTTTGACATTTAAAGGGGGGCTGGTGTCAATGGCTGCCGTTATGAATGAAAAACATAGAACCCCATTACTTATATATTATGAAGAACAACAAGCTTTATTTTGTTTTTCTTTTCTTAAGTATTTTGTTCGCAAGTTGCAATGGCGAAGAAGTAATTGAGAAATGGCCTGAAATAGGCAACTATTATGATTCGAGCAAGCCTATTGAGTTAAAATCCATGTCACCCGACTGGGGAAGAATCAACGATTCTTTTATTATCAAAGGAAACTTTCCGGTTGACACGACCGGAAAAGTCAAAGTTTTCTTTGCCGACAAGGAAGCGGTTATAGTAAACAACAACGGAAATGAATTGTATGGGCTTATCCCCAAGCAGTTGCCCGGCTATAACGAGATAACATTGGAAGTGGAAGGTAAAAGGTACACCTCTGACAATGTGAAGTTTAAGTATTATCAAACTCAATCTGTGAAAACAATATTGGGAAAATTTGGTGAAGACGGATGGACATCGTCAGATGACAGTAAAATAGAAGAATTCCGAATGAATGAGTGTACAGGAATTGTAGCTGTTGCAGGACAAAAGAGTGATAATTTCATTTTCGTTGGAGGAGGATGGGGCGACCGTACCTATTTTGTGTCATTAGAGGATAATGTGGTGATTCGTCTGATTAATATTGGTTATATGGGGGCTGTTGCAGTTGATAGTTCAAGGGAAAAAGTGAGTATCATGCCCCGTAATGGAGGTGCTTTATACACAGCTACCCGTGCGGATGGATGGATTTTAAACTCTCTTGGTCTCACAATACCTTTCCAAGGCGATTGCCAGGGGGCATTGGCTTATGCCGAAGATGACCGCTATTTGTATGCAATGTCCGGTGATGGTCTTTATGAAATAGATTTGGAAGATAAAGGTTATACAAAGTTATTTGCTACATCAGATTACCCGGCTTTTGATGGAGTGAACACCGGCCAGTGGAGGCATTATCTGACTTATAGTAAATATGATAAGTGCTTTTTTGCCTCTTATCCTGAGAGTAATGGTATTATGAAGATATGGAAAGATACTTCGGGCGCATGGCAAGTGGAACGCTATGCCGGCTTCCAACCGGGATGGTTGGCTACAGCTTTTGGAGATAGATTGACGGATGCCGTATTGAAAGAACCTTGCGGAATGGCGGTGAATAGTAGTGGTGAACTCTATGTATGTTGCAAAAATAGCCATTGCATTGTGAAAATCAAAGGAAGGCTTGTCTCTTTGGTAGCAGGAGCTCCTGATCAGGCAGGAAGACTAAACGGATTCCCTACGGATGCATTGTTTGATAATCCATTGTGTATTGCTTTGGATTCGGAAGAGAACTTCTTCATTGGTGAAGAATCTTCAAAGGCCATCCGGAAAATGACAATTGAATAAAAGTAGAAATCATATAAAATGAATCAAGATGAAGATTAAACATATATTACTGTTTCTTATGGCATGGGTAAGTTCTATGAATTTGGCCTATGCGCAACAGACTGTGGTAGCTTCGGGTTCGGTTATGGACGAGAAAGGCGAACTCTTAATCGGAGTATCGATTTCTGTAAAGGAAGTTCCTTCTATGGGTGCCATTACGGATATTGACGGTCGTTTCAAGATAGGGGGTATCAAAGCCGGGCATACGTTGGTCATATCCTATGTGGGGTATGATCCTCAGGAGATAAAGATGAACAAGAGTGACGAGCGCATGCGCGTGGTGTTGAAGGAGAGTTCGAATGTAATGGACGAGGTTGTGATTACGGCATCGGGTAAGGTACAGAAGAAGATTAATGTGACAGGTGCCATTACTGGAGTTGAGGTGGCTACGTTGAAAACTCCTGCCACTTCCATAAGCAACATGTTGGGCGGACGTGTTCCGGGCATCATTTCCGTTACACGTAGTGGAGAGCCGGGCAAGGATTTCTCCGAGTTCTGGGTGCGTGGTATCAGTACCTTTGGTGCCGGACAGGGAGCTTTGGTGTTGATTGACGGTGTCGAAGGCAACTTGAATACGCTTGATCCCGAAGACATTGAGAGTTTTTCTATCTTGAAGGATGCCTCTTCTACGGCGGTTTACGGTGTACGTGGTGCCAACGGTGTGGTATTGGTAAGTACCAAGAAGGGTAAAGCCGGAAAACTGAATTTGCAGGTAAAGGCAAATGCCGGTATCTCTTATTCTCCTCGAATGCCCAAATATGTACGTGCTGCGGAATATGCGGCACTCGCCAACGAAGCTGCCGTGACACGTGGACGTATTCCTGTCTATTCCGATGTGGATGTGGATTTGTTCAGGAACCATATGGACCCTGATTTTCATCCGGATGTGGATTGGAGGGATGTTATCTTGAGAGATTATACCTGGAACCAGCAATACTTCCTGAGTGCGTCGGGAGGTGGTGAAGTAGCTCGCTATTACATCAGTGCCGGTTTTACGACAAAAGATGCCATCTTTAAACAAGATAAAGGGGTAAACAAATACAATACGAACGTAAACTATAACAAGTTCAATTTCCGTGCTAATGTGGATGTAAATGTCACTTCCACCACTACGCTTTCGCTGAACGAAGAGACTGTGATTGTTACTCAGAATTATCCGGGATATGGAAACGACAGTAAGGTATTGTGGCAGGCACAATCCAATCTGACTCCGGTGACAGTACCGTTGATGTACACCACAGGGCAGGCACCTGGATATGGCACTGATAAATCGAATATCAGTCCGTATGTATTGTTGAATATGACGGGTTATCGTAAGTTCTATTCCAATGACAATAAAATCACGATGCAGCTCAATCAGGATTTGAAGATGATAACTCCCGGACTGAGTATTGCAGGATTGGTCAACATTAATTCGATAGGTGCGAGAACCCAAGTTCGCGAAAAAATGCCGGCCATTTATTATGCTCATGGTTATAAACGTGATGGAACACTCGATTTGGAGAAAATATCTGATGCAGTGGAGCCCTATTATACAAATTGGAATGACACTGAGCGTAGAATTTATTGGGATTTCCGACTGAATTACGACCAGACATTTAATAAGGTACATAAGGTAGGTGCTTTGGTGAAGGCCGAATGGAGCGATTATGAAGCATCGAAATATAATCAATTGCTGACTGCTATCCCTAAACGTTATAATAGTTACTCAAGCCGTTTCTCTTATTCGTATGATGATACTTATATGGCCGAATTTAATATGGGTTACACCGGTTCGGAGGCTTTTGAGAAAGGTAAGAAATTTGGTTGGTTTCCCGCTGTTTCTATAGGTTGGGCTCCCACGCAATATCGCTTCTGGCGTAATAAGGACAATTTTATCAATTATTTCAAAATCAGGGCTTCGTATGGTATAGTAGGTAATGACCGTCTCACTTGGGATGACTCGGTACGTTTTCCCTATCTGACTTTGATTGGTCACACAGGTTCCGGCAGTTGGAATAACGGTTCCGGTTTGACCGAAACGCAAGTGGGTTCCAGCAACCTGCGCTGGGAAAAGGCCAAGAAAGCTGACATCGGTATTGATACACGTTTCTTCCACGAACGTTTTGAAATGACAGTCGATTTCTTCCAGGATATACGTTCAGGTATTTATCAACAACGCCAGAGTGTACCCGAAGAGATGGGACTTCCGTCATTACCTTGGGCCAATGTAGGTGAAATGAAGAGCTGGGGTATGGATGGACATATCTCATATACGCAGCCTTTGGGTGACAATGACAAATACCTGATTATACGTGCCAACTACACACAGTCCATGAACAAAATCACCAATTTCGAGGAAGATCTTAAGAAATACGATTACCAATCAGCCGTAGGATATCAAAGTGGAATTAACCGAGGCTTGATAGCTTTGGGCCTGTTTAAAGACCAGGCAGATATAGATAATAGTCCTCGTCAGGATTTTGGCAATTACTTGCCTGGTGACATCAAGTATAAGGATGTCAATGGCGATGGCATTGTCAATTGGGATGATATTGTACCTTTGAAGTATTCTTATGTGCCTCAGATACAGTATGGATTTGCCACAGAGTTTAACTGGAAGAACTTTAATGTAAGTGTCCTGTTCGAGGGAGTAAGCCGCGTGACCTTTTTTAAAGGTGGAAATATGTATCAGCCATTCTCGGGTAGTACAGCTGGTAATGTGATTACAGACTTTGCCAATCCGGCAAACCGATGGATTTCACGTGAAATCTCAGGCGACCCTGCCACCGAGAATCCGAACGCCAAGTACCCTCGTCTTTATTATGGAGGTAGCAGTAATAATAGTCAATCATCTTCTTTTTGGTTGTCTGATGGTAGTTACTTGCGTCTGAAGAATGTGCAAGTCTCTTATACACTCAAGAACCAATTCCTGAAAAAGTTTGGTCTTCAGAAAGCAGTAATTAGTGTGATTGGAGACAATTTGGCAGTTTGGTCTAAAGAGAAGATGCTGGATCCCGCACAAGCAGGAGACAATGGAACAGTCTATCCTGTCCAGCGAGTGTATACTTTACAGCTTAATCTTTCATTCTAATATAACCTGACAATTATGATAAAATTTGGAAATTATAAAAGAGAATTCGGTTTTCTCGGCAGAATAGCCGCAATAACCGTTATTTTGGTTTCAAGCATTATGTTCGGTTCGTGCGAAAAATACTTGGACATTGACAAATATGTGTACGATCAGACCACGCTGGACTCCATTTTCCTTTCCCGCTCCAGAACGGAAGAGTATATCAATGGAGCGGCTGCTCTTCTTCCCGATGAATCAATACTTATGAATGGTTGGGGAGCGGCTTCTACATTGCCCAGTGGATTGGGCTCAGATGAAGCAATCGTTCCGTTTGTAACGAATGGAAATGCTATACTTTATGATGAAGTGAAAGAAACGAACTCATGGTTTAATCCGTGGCCCGAGTGCTATAAAGGAATCCGTAAGGCCAACATCGTATTGGAGAATATATCCAAAAACCAGGAGCTTACCGAGATGGAAATGCGTGATTTCAAGGGAAGGGCTTATTTTCTGCGGGCTTACTTCTATTTCTATTTGGTAAGATTGTACGGGCCTGTGGTTGTACTTCCCGACCGTCCTTTCGATACGGACGAAGATGTAGCGTCAGTTTCATTCGAGCGTTCCACTTACGATGAGTGTGTAGAGAAAATCTGTGCCGACTTTGAAGAAGCAGCTAAATTGCTGCCTGCAAGTCGTATAGATGCATTGCAGTATATACCTACCAAGGGTGCTGCTTTGGCGTTCAAAGCTCGTATGCAGCTCTATGCTGCCAGCCCCCTTTTCAATGGTAACAGTTACTATTCCGATTGGAAAGACTCAGAGGGGAGGAATTTCATTGCCCAGACGGAAGACAAGGTTAAGTGGGGAAAAGCTGCCGCCACGTTCAAGCGGATTATTGATATGAATAAGTATGCCATTCATACTGTATCCAAAATAGTGAATGAAAAGGGTACAGGCACATTGCCTCTTCCCGAGACGGTATCTGATGCCGACTTCCCTGATGGAGCCGGAGGTATAGACCCCTATAAGTCATACAAGACGCTGTTTGATGGTACTTACCAGCCTGAGTTGGTTAAAGAATACATCTATTTTTCAAAAAATAATGGAAACTATATTCTTGTGACACCTTCCAAATTGGGGGGAATATCTTCATTTAGTGTTACTTTAGATATGATTGATGAATACCGGATGGCTGACGGTAGACCGTTTAGTGAAGCTACTCAGGCGGAAAAATCATGGCAGGCAGTGGGACAAGATAAAACATTCTCGTCAGATTATCTTCTTTCCGGAAACAGAGCTCATCGTGATGATGGTCGTGAGCCGCGTTTTTATGCGACTATTGGTTTCAATGCTTGTATCTGGCCTACAACTTCCCACCGTGACGGTTTGTCAGCAGGTACCAGAAACTATGTTACCGACTATTACTACGGAGGTAGTGCATCTGATATGAATAATAATGATAACAGAACCAGGACCGGATATACCTGCCGGAAATATGTGCATCAGGATGATTGTATCTTTTGGAATGGAGTGGTAAAAGCGAAAACTTATCCGATATTCCGCTATGCCGAAGTATTGTTGGGGTATGTAGAAGCGATGAACGAAATGGAAGGTTCGTATACGGACGAAGATGGGCAGGTGACGGTTACTCGTGATGTGGATCAAATGGTGAAATATTTCAATCAGATTCGTTATCGTGCCGGTCAACCGGGAATCACAACTGCCGATGCAGCCGACCAAAGCAGGATGCGTGAACTAATTAAGCATGAAAGGTTGATTGAGTTTGCTTTCGAAAGTCATCGTTATTGGGATTTGCGCCGTTGGAAAGATGCCTATGACGCTTACAACAAACCCATCAGAGGATTGGATGTAAGTGCTCGCGAATCACAACGCGAACAGTTCTATACAGAGAGAATTTGGAATACAGAAAAAACCATGAAACGTATGTTTTCCAACAAGATGTATCTGTGGCCGCTTGACAGAAATGTGCTGAGAAAGAACGGTAAATTGGTACAGAACCCGGGATGGAATTAAAATGAAAACACTAAAAGTTGATAATATGAAGAAAATAGCATTTTTTTCGATAACCTTGCTGTTGGCATGTATGGCGGGTTGCGACAATAAAATACCTATGGAAGAGAATTTATGGCCCGAAACGGTTTATCTGGTTGGGGCAAAAGATAAGATTATAAATAGAGATCTGAATATAGGTTATGAAAAAGATACCATATATGCATCGGTTGCCATCAGCGGTTCGCTGCTTGCCAAGGAAGATGTAACTGTTACTGTTGAAGAATTTCCTTCTGGTATTGAAAGTTATAACCAGAAAGAACTTGGTTCGGATGATATAAAGTATCGTACGTTGACAAATGGTATCTATAGTTTTCCACAAGAAAATGTAGTTGTGAAAAAGGGTGAAACCTATGGCACGTATCCTGTTCACATTGACCCATCCACTTTGCATATAGATTCGCTCTATATGATGGCGTTTAAACTTAGTGGAACATCTCGTTTTGAATTGGCTAAAGAAGATACAGTGGTGCTAATCCGTCTGAATCTGATGAATGACTATTCAGGGCTTTATTATATGGACGGTGTGATTAAGCCTGCTGATAATCCGAAAGATTCCGTTATCTATAAGTCGCCTCGCACGTTGCAAGCTGTAGTCGATGGTAACACTGTACGTATGTATCATCAAAAGAATGAGTGGTCAAAAGGTGCTACAGACTACAGACCTGATTATTGCTTTAATATCACCATAAATTCAGATAATTCAGTAACCTTAAAGTCTTGGGATAAGTTTAACCTTGTCAGTGGTGGCGGTAAGTATTACCCCGAAATGGAAGTGTACGATTTGTGGTATACTTTCAGAGAGGATGGTATGTTGAAGAAAACCCGGGGATTTGTGTACAAAGAGCGTAAGAACGATGATGAAGTACGCAAGATAAACGACTGGATGGAAGAAAATAGAAAGTACGATTATTAGAAAGGTGTTTTTAAGGTAAAAAACAGATTGTGACTTTTTTATTATCATTAGTTTAAGAATGGTGCTTCGTGAGAAACACCATTCTATAAGTAAATATTGTCAAATTTTTAAAGCTGAACCATTATGAAGCATTTATTTTATTGTTTGTTTCTGATGCTATTATGTATCGGATGTAAAGGAGAAGATGATCCGATCATAGAAGAAAAAAATGACCCTTCGTCTGCAACGACAAGGGGGCCGTCGGGTTCTCTTGATTTATCATTGTTAGGGAATGTTGTTTCTATTTCTTGGAATGAGCCATTTGGTAAGTATGTTGGTATCGAAGTAGGAGTATTTACTGAGTCTGGTATGTCATTGGGTTCATTTTCAAGTAGTAACGACTCTGGAAGTGAGAAGTTTTTTTTGTCCTCTATTGCATCATACAGTGGACCTGTGACAGCGACAGTAAGAGGTCGTTCTTCTAATGGATATGTTGGTCAACCAATAACTATTTCACTCGGCATTATGAATGATCCTGCTGCTCCACCAAATTGTAGTCATGGATATAATCCACGATATCCAGTATTAAGTATAGGCGTAGACTTGGAGCATAATTTCTATTTTTCGAGAGGAGAGTTTCCTAAAAGAGGGTTATTGTTATATATCTTGCATGTTCAGAGCTTCGATCATTATGAATACCTTCCTTATTACCCTTATACCCCTACACCTGTATATGATGTTGAAGATATTACGAATTGGGTTGATCTCCCGGTTCTTACTTCATCTATGTCCGAGGTAATAAAAATTAGCCATCCACAATTAGATAGATTTTGGGATCGTCCGGATGCGACTTTTACTTTAGATATTCGTCTTTACGATGGAGGGTGTCCCAAATTATCTCCTGGTAATGGTTCATCATTACCAGCATGTACAAACTATTGTGTGTATAAAACAACTAATTTAGAGCCTTTGAGCCAAATAGTCCGTTCTGTAAAAATGAGTCAAGTTTTGGATGGAGTAGTTTATTATCCAGATTCTCCAATGCCTACTTACTAATAAGTACTTGTGAAATCTTTCCATTGCTTTCTTCCTTGTTTTCCATTGGAAAACAAGGAAGAAAGCAATCTGTTACTCTACAATGCTGATAATGAGAAAGTATTCGTGTTAATCTGTGTATTCTGTGGTGAATTAATAATTAAAAAGAAAAAATAATGAAGAACATTGCGAACAGTTCTGTCAAATACATGGTATGGTTGTGCTGCCTGATGCTGTCTCCCAGCCTTTGGGCAGATGGTACCGCTCCCCAGTCTGTACCGACAGATACCCTTGAAAATCTATTTAGAGAGCAACTGTCAAATTTCCCCCAGGAAAAGATTTACCTTCAGACAGACCGTGGCATCTACATGTCCGGTGAAACCCTTTGGTTCAGGGCGCACTTAGTAGATGCCCTTATGCTAAAGCAAGCTAATGCCAGCCGATATGTATATGTAGAGTTGGTGAATCCGTTGGGCAACCTGGTGGAGAGAGTGAAAATAAGACCGGACTCTTTGGGGTGTTTTTACGGACATATTCCATTGGGTGAGGACCTGCCGGAAGGCAACTATTCTCTCAGAGCCTACACTTGGTTCATGCAGAATATAGGTGAAGAGTACTTTCCTCATAAACTGATTTATATATCCGATCCCGTATCCGAAGCGATATCTCCGGAAATCAGTTATTCTGCTGAAAACAACGACATTCATGCGGAAATACATTTTTTTACTAAACCGGACAACCGATCCGTCACTCCCACACAAGCTATTCTATTTCCTGATGGAGACAGGGACAAACAAGGAAAAGTCTTATCATTGGAAGGAGAAAATATCCATTACACTTTCAAAAAGAAAGAAATTCCCGCTTCGCGTACATTTTTATTGCAAACAGTGTATGACGGCAAAATCTCCAACCGCTATTTCAGAATCCCCGAATTGAGTAAAACCTTTGATGTGGCTTTCTTCCCCGAAGGAGGTCATGCAGCTCAGTCCACCACAATCAAAATGGCATTTAAGGCTATTGATGCAGATGGTTTGTCTACAGAGATAGAAGGTCAGGTACTTGACGAAGAAGGTCAGGTATGTGCCGATTTCAAAAGCCAGCATTTGGGTATGGGGAGTTTTCGGATGTATTATGTTCCCGGAAAAAAGTATCATGCCGTTTGTAGTGACGGAACAGGCGTTTCCAAGCGTTTTGATTTGCCCGAACCTTCTCCGGATGCTATCTCCCTGAATACACTTTGGTCTAAAGATTATTTGCGGGTAAGTCTTTCCAAATCACCCGATACCCCATTGGGCACTTCGCTGATACTGGTGGCGCATTTGCGGGGCATCGTTCTGTATGCACAGCCCTGGGATGATAAACAAAATTATGTTGACTTTGAAAAAGACTTTTTTCCGGCGGGCATCGTTCATTTTCTGCTGGTTGATGAAGGCAGAAATATTCTGAGCGAACGTTTAGTGTTTTCTCTGCAAAAAAGCGCGCTGGTGCAGACTGAAGTCCGGCTTGACCGCGAAAATTACTTGGCAAGAGAGAAGGTAGATATGGATATACAGATTAAAGATATAAACGGAAACCCCATGTCAGGCAACTTCGCACTTGCAGTTGTTGACAGAACAGACGTGAAGCCGGATACCGTTTCCAACATTGTTTCCACTTTATTGCTCACTTCCGATCTTAAAGGACACATTGAGTCACCGTTGAGTTACTTGCAGGACAGCCGCAGTTCTTCCTATGCTCTGGATTTGCTGATGATGACACAAGGCTGGCGGAAATACAACATACCGGAGGTCTTGAAAGGCAACGTAACCAGCGCATTACCCTATAATTTGGAATTGGGTGACGAAGTTTCCGGTAAAGTAGAGGGCTTGTTTTCTGCATTGAAAGAGGGAAATATCTCTTTGCTTGCCCTTAAAGATTCGCTCATCGGGACAGAACTGGCGAAGCCTGACCGGAATGGGCGGTTTGTATTCGATAAACTGGAATATCCCAGTGGTACTCACTATATTGTCCAGGCGCTCAGCAAGAAAGGTTCTTCAAAAGTCTTTATAGAACTGGACCCCTATAAATCATTTCCTGCCCCTAAAATCGGATTTATTCCCCGCATTGAAAAACCACATATAGAAGAAAACTATATGGCAAAGATGGACCAAAAATATACTATAGAAAATGGAATGAGAGTTTATAATCTGGCGGAAGTGATAGTGACAGGTAGAAGAGAGAGAGCTGTAAAAACGGAATCTCCCTTTTATTCGGTAGGAACTTCGAAGGTGCTTACAGAAGAGGATGTAAAAAAAGGACATTTTATTTCTACATACGACCTCTTGCGACGTTTGCCGGGTATTACTATCACGAATAATGAAGTGCGTTATCGATTTGCTCCGGTCATGGTGTTGCTGGACAATGTTCCCGAAGAAAACTTTGATTTTGACCTGTTGGACGTGGATGACATCAAAGATGTTTTTTACTCCCCTGCCACTTCTGTCGGTCCTCTTTACGGGTCGGCTGCGGGAAATGGTGCCATAGTAGTCACTACGAAGAATGGGTTTGTGCAGAAAAATAAGATGAACAGCAACATACAGACTATTGCGAGTGTCGGCTACCAGCAGACTGTAGAGTTTTACTCACCGGCGTATGACACCAAAGCGAAGAAAGAATCCACCACTCCTGCCTTGCGTTCAACGATATACTGGAATCCGAGCGTGCAGGTTGATGAATCGGGAACTGTTCACGTCAGCTTCTATACAGCTGATTCTGCTGCCGATTATGGGGTAGTGATAGAAGGTGTTTGTACATCGGGCAATCTCATTTATTCAGGTGAAAAAGTAATATCGCGGCATAGCGATTCTTATTAATTTTTTTGTTGAAGTAATTTAAATATATAGCTTATGAAAAACATTACAAACGTATTTTGCGAATTTCTTATAGCTTTATGCTGTTTGATGTCTTCTTCCGCACTTTGGGCATGGGAAGATATGTCAATGCCTCGACTGCATGTTGAAGGCCGTTATCTGGTAGACCCGCATGGGAATAAAGTGAACCTGCATGGGTTTGCACAGACCTATAGTCCGTGGTTCAATGAGATGGGGCAGAAATGGGACAATTATGATGTGGAGAAATGCTTGAAATACAATCAAGGGTTGATTGATGACATTATGGCTGCCGGTTGGAAAATGAATTTTCTTCGATTACATATGGACCCGTATTGGTCAAATTCTCCGGGAATTCATGTAGAAGGAGAGAATGACATTTCAGCATTCGATTTCAATCGGTTTAAAAACTATCTTGATAGGGTATTTATTCCGATGGCGGAATATGCTGTCTCGAAAGGACTTTATGTAGTCATGCGTCCTCCCGGAGTATGTCCGGAAAAAATAGCTGTAGGAGATGAGTATAATCAGTATCTCATTAAAGTATGGACACACGTAGCCCAGCATCCGAAATTGAAGAATCATCCCAACATTATGTTTGAACTGGCCAACGAACCGATTAATATACTTGGTCCCGATGGTACTTATGGAGCCGGTTCGCAGGGACACTTCGATAAACTGAAAGAGTATTT
>OGIH01001184.1_pt1 | contig 15232 bp, 11 predicted proteins | sample 1571721 | NCBI WGS metagenome assembly OGIH01 (sample SAMEA2582068, study PRJEB24529) | metagenome | biome: Human gut stool | place: China | collected 2011
ATAGTGAAAGGCGAGAGCAATACAAAATGAAAAAACATATTTTTTTATTTTTATTGCCGAGCCGCAGCCTATCTTATTCAAAGATAGAACAAGGTGAGTGAAAAGACAAATAAAAAACGTAGTTTTTATTTTTGACTTTTCCGAACCGCAGTTCGTGCGAACTGTTTCGCACGAAAATGAAAAATTAAAAAGTAAAAATTCATGTGCATTATGGATTTTTTGTAGGAGTTAAAGTCAATTGCAAACGTAGTGCTTATTTAAGTGAAGAGCAGGCTGTAAGCACAAGTAAAAATTAAACAGCATTACTCAGGGTTGATTGTAGGGACGTACCCCAGGTGCGTCCAACTGATAAAATCCTGTATTTCAACGATTTACAACATGACAAAATGCTAAATGAAAGGTGGACGCACCTGGGGTACGTCCCTACATTGCGCCACTAGGGAAACAATCCACTAGTCTTGTGGCTATCGTTCATAGCGCGACCTAATCGCCAACCAAACGTAGTTCAGCACAAGCTAATTATGAAACGCAGTTTAGCGCAACCCAATTATGAATTGTGAATTATGAATTATAAATTATGAAACGCCGTTCGGTCTAACCCAATTATGAATTATGAATTATAAATTGTGAATTATTTTAGTAGTTAAGTCCGAAAGCCCAGAGAGGTATCACGTTTGCGTATCCGCTTTCAATATCGTCTTTCACGATGTAGCCGTCGTCTGCACTTTCTATCTGTTTTTGTCCTTTTTTCCGTCCTCCAATTTCAAACACCTTGCCGTCTATCTCAAAATCTGAGATGTCAGAACTTCTCACGTCGTTACATACCCTTGTCTGGTTCATAAAGAACGTCTCTCTTACGTTTCCTATATCAGCACGTTCCGGTGCAAGGGTATAAATCAGGTTCGTGTTGTCAAGATACAGTTTCTCCACTTTGCCTAGGCCTCTCAGTCCTCCGGTTGCATTACGCAGCTGACTTATCATTCCGGCACGTTCCATGTATATCAGATAGTCAGGAATGTCATTTCTGCTGATACCAGTAACATCAGCCAGTTTCTGCATCACAGGCTTAAAAGGAACACTTTTAGATACAACCATTATCAGACTCTTCAGTTTTCTGCCCACAGATATGTTGGTCTTTATGTGCATTGGTATGTCTATTTCCATCGTCTGGTTTATCACCTGCATCAGCTCAATTTCAAATTCAGCGTCGCGTCCGAACGGATAATAGCCTCTTTTAAGATAATCATGAAAAAGTGGAAGGGGATGTTCTACACCACTAATCACTGCTTTGTGCGTAAGTATGTCTTTCAGACTGTAAACTGGTACGTCTATACTATGAAATAGGCGCAAATATTCTCTGAACGACAACCCCTGCATCTCATAAATAGGCATACGTCTGCTAAGATCTGCCATGCCCTTATAAATGTCAAGTATCGAAGAGCCGGAGATCACAATCTGCAAGTCGTCATAACTGTCATAAATCTGTTTCAGCTCTCTCGACCATCCTTCATATTTGTGAATCTCGTCGATAAACAGGTGTTTGCCTCCCATCTTTACAAAACGGTCAGCCAGGTCAACAAGTTTGTGTTCTGCAAAATAAAGATTGTCAGCCGATACATACAGCGTATCTTTTGTGTCCAAATTCTGTTTGATATATTGCAGCAGCATAGTAGACTTGCCTACGCCTCGTGGGCCGACAAGTCCGAAAGCTCTACTTTCCCATTTTATCTGGTTATATTTATATCTGAAAAACTCCACCGGAGTATTTTTCAGTTTTCTATAGAAAAATTCATACAGCCTTTCCATACCCATCCTATTTTATATCATGACAAATATACTGTATTTTACAGGAATTGCACAAAATAAATGCAGAATTCTACCAAAATTGCATGAAATTAATGCAGAATTCCATTAAACTTGCACGAAATAAATGCAAACGTAGTGATTGTTTAAGTGAAGAATGAAAAGTGAAAAACGAAAAATCCAAAAGTATTGTGGTTTCTACTTGTAAGCACTACGTTTGCACATGGAGGCTTTAACTACCAATAATATTTGCGCATGTTTTTTCACTTTTAACTTTTCATTTTTAATTGCGCTTTGCGCCTGCTCTTCGTTCTTCACTTAAATATGCTCCTAGCTCACCCAGGTGAGCGATAACTCCTTTAACTACTTTAACTCCAAATGACATGTGCCATTTCGACGCTCAGCCATACAACGCAAAAGAGGTCATGCCACTACCCCGTCAGGAATAATGGCATGACCTCTTTATGCATAAATATAGTGAACAGAAAACCCAATAGTCTTGTGGCTTCTACTTATAAGCACTACGTTTGCACATGGATTTTTCACTCTTCACTCTTCGTTCTTCACTTAAATATGCTCCTCTAACTACCTAGAAACAAAAGCCTCCCCACGGGGGAGGTTTGGTGGGGCTTTCACTTTTCACTTAAATAAATGTCTTTAACTTCTCTCGCTATCTTGTCCCAGTCATACTTTGCCATGTCGTAGTCTATGTGCTGTGGCTCACGGCTTATCACCTCTTTCAGTTTCTTCGCCAGCTCATCCACGTTGCCCACCGGGAAGTAGTCGTCTTTGTCAAGGCCCACCTCCAAGTTTGCCGGTATGTCGCTCACTATCACCTTCACGCCGTAGCTCATCGCTTCAAGCAACGCTATCGGCAGGCCCTCATGACTCGACGGCAGACAGTAGCACATGCAGTTGGTCAGCAGCGAGTGCAACTTACGGCCCTTCACAAATCCCGTCAGCACCACGCCGTTCTTCCTCGCCATCTCTTTCAGTCCCCTTGAGTAGTCGTCCTCAAAGTCCGTGTCACCAGCCAGCACCAGCTTTATGTCATCGTCGCCGCCGTCTTTACTTTTTAATTTTTCGTTCTTAATTCTCCCGAACGCTTCCACCAGATGGTGCAGGTTCTTTTCCGGCACAAAGCGGCACATCCCCAATATGTAGCGTCCCTTCCTTATGCCCAGTTCCTCAAAATACTCGGGATAGTCGCACACCTCAGGCTCCGACACGCCGTTATATATCAGATGAACGTTCTTTGTACGTCCGTATTTCTCCTTAATCAGGTTGCGTATCACGTCACTGATCACAATTACGTCGTCAGCAAACATACACCCCATGCGTTCACCCAGCTTCAGCACCGCTTTGGCAGCCCTGCCCCATTTGTCCCTGTCATAGTCAGGACCATGATGCGTAAACACCACCTTCATGCCCAGCATCTTGGCGTATGGCACCAGCAGAGCCGGCCCTATGGCGTGTATGTGCAGTATGTCTGCTCCCAGTTTCTTCGCCTTGTTTATGGCTCTGTACGTATGTATAATGGCTTCAAACGACTTCTTTTTCGGTGTCTCTATGTCCACCAGCTTTACGCCTTTCCATTCTTTCAGACCGTCGCTGACGTAGCTTTTACGCCTTATCACCGTTACGTCTTCGCCCATGGCTGCAATTCTCGGAAACAGTTCCTCGCAGTGCGTCTCCACTCCGCCCATGACATTAGGGATGCCACGGGTACCGGTAACAACAATTTTCATAAAATTTTCCGGATTAAAAATAAATCATTACTTTTGCCTCGTCATAAGCAAAAGTCCATGTTAAAGTTTTTTCTCAATATAAAAGAATCAGCCCAGCACGCCGGAATAATTCTTCTTTCGTGCCTCTCCGCCCTTTGGCTGTTGATTAGGGGGAAGAGAATAAAATAATATAACTAGGAGTTAAAGAAGTTAAAGTAGGTATCGCCAACAAGTTGACTAGGAGTTAGAGCCATATGTCTTGTGGATTCTTGTCGCAAGCACTATGTTGGCAATTGGATTTTTCACTTTTCACTGTGGTTATATTATTCCCACCGTAGGGACGTACCCCAGGTACGTCCGCTTTTATTTATGCAACCAATTATTAATCACATTGTTGCATTTGTACGCACCTCGGGTACGTCCCTACAATTATTAATTCCACAATTAAATTTCAAATATCTTTATTTTCTTGTGCAATTACTACACTGGCTATTTTAGCAAAAGCCTCCCCACAGGGGAGGTTTGGTGGGGCTTTCGCTCTTCACTTAAATTATTATCTGTCAAAGTTCAAGTCTCCCTGTTGCGGGTCTTGTCCTACTTCGCAGTATTTAAAGTCTAAGCAGGCAGGTTTGCCTTGCATTGAGCGTAGCTTGTTCTTCAAAGCCCACTTCAGCGGATACTTTATATATTTGTGCATCACAGGACTTGCCGTGCCAACCATCCAGCAGTTCTTCGGGCATTTGCGTACCTTTGCGCGCACTCTGGCAGCCTGTTCGCTGTTCCATATAGTCATAAAGTCGGCATCGTGTATGTTGCCCATGCTCCAGCTCTTCGGTGTATCGCTTCCTGCCGGTTTCAGTTTGTCGTTCGACACGTTGTTTGGGTCGGCAGCCAGCTTCTCGTTATATTCTGCCACTGTCATGTCGTCGCCGTCCAGCTTTGTCTTGTTATCGGCGTTCTTGTCGTCCATTCTTGTCTCCAGTCCGTTACACGGCATCACCTCTCCCCACGGGTCAATAAAGAAGTTAGCCGTACCAGCCTCACATGGTAGCATGCGGCGGTTACCTTCAATATAGTTTATCAGTCCCATGTTAAACCATGCACGGAACCAGCTCTTCGGGCTCTTCTCCTTCAGCTGCCAGTCGATGAGTTTCCTGAAGTTTCCGCACACCTCGTCATGGTTTGTAATCTTGTTATCCCCCTTATGGAAATAATAAGAATTGTGGAAAGCCGCAGTTGCAAACTCCAGTCCCATTGACAGAGAGAGCTGATATAGTTTGAGCATGTCTCCCGAGTTATAGTTGCTCACAGTACAACCAAAACCAATATCCTTCAAACCCATACTCTGAAGAGTCTTTAATGTCTTGATAGCTTTGTCAAAAGTTCCCTGACGGCCTCTAAGCTCATCATTCTTCTCTGCCAGTCCTTCAATAGATATGCGAATACCGATGTTAGGAAATTTCTTAGCCAAAGCTATTACCCTATCCTGAAACCATCCCGACGTAGATATCACAATGCGGTCAGTATGCTTATAGCACTCTTCAACTATTTCATCCAGGTCTTCACGGATGAAAGGTTCACCACCTGTCAGGTTTATGAATTTTAATTTGGGAAGCGAACGAAGGTCAGAGGCTTTCAGTTCCTCTTTCTTATCAGTAGGATTTTTCCAAATGTTACACATCACGCAACGCATCGGGCAGCGATACGTCAGAATAATACTTGCGTCTGTAGGACGCGGCACATTCATGTTTGCCATAATCTTTTTACTTTATATTGTATTTAATAAGATGCAGAATTATAAGACTATTTCTGTATTAGTATTTGTAGTTAAAGTAGTTAAAGAAGTTATCGCCAACAAGTTGGCTAGGAGTTAGAGTCATATGCATTGTGGATTTTTGTCAGCCACAGGTAATACTTTACATATCAATAGGATATTTCACCTAAAGTTTTCCAAATAAATTTGCGCAGATACATCCCAACTATATTCATTCACTATAAAACTTCTCCCCTTTTCCTGCATTTCCTTGTAATATGTTTTATCCGTAATTATTCTATTTAAATCTTTTTCAAAACTATTCTTTATACGAATAATACCTTCTCCCTCTCTATTACCCCAAAACGGTAAACTTTTCATTATATTATCGTTTATGAATATAGGTCTTCTTGCAGACAAAGCTTCTGCTATTACTAAAGCGAAAGACTCTGATTTTGAATTCATCATAGCAACATCAGACAATGCATATAATTCATTTAACTGTTTTCCTGGTGATACTTCACCCATATACAGAACTCTATCTTGAAGGCCCTCATTTAAAGCTGTTTTCTGTATTGTTTCAGCATATTGCGGATCAATAATTCCACCGGCATAAATAAATGCTATATCAGAACATTTTTTCATTATCGGTAATAATAAATTCAATGTGCCAAGCTGATTTTTCCTGTCACATATTGATCCAACTTGAAATATAATCTTTTTCCCTTTTAAATTATATTTATTTTTTAGTTGTTCCACAGATTCCTTGTCAGCAACAGTATCATTATATGTATCAACATTTACCCCATTAATAACTTTAACGATTCTGTTTTTATCAACATTATAATGTCTCACCAACATATCTGCAACTATATCATTCAATACAAAAACTTTATCTGCATGTTGGCAACAAAATACCTCCTGAAAATATCTCTTTTTTATTGTTTCTTTTATATTTTCCCATTGTCCAAACCACACATAACTATGTACTGTATACCCAATTGTTACATTATGCAACATTGATTTGGGGGTCAATTTTAAGAAAAAGAAAAGATTATATTGATTATGAAAATGCAAAAATATATCTTCCTTTTTATTCTCACGTATAATTTTATGTAACTTATACGTTAAAGATATGGAATATAAAACGCGTTTTAATTTATGTATAATTCCTAATTTTGTGTCTGTTGAACTAAAAAACTGAGGCATATACACTTCCTCAATCGGCAATTGAGTAGGCATCCTATGTTTATCTTTTATATCAATGATAGTAACATCTTCACCTATTTTCATCATTGATGTAGTCAGTTCTGCTACAACTATTTCCGTAGCAGCCCCCATACGGGCTGGTATTGAAGTATAACCAGTCCCTATTTCAAATACCTTCATAATAAATTAGTTTTTCTTAAATAAAATTTTCAACATTGGAACTATAGAATGACACTCTTTATATTTATTCATATCTAAATCATTATAAAAAGTATGCTGCAAATCCATTTTATTCAAACACTCTGCAAGACCTTCAGGTGTATTAGGTTTATAACAATATCCAAAAGAAGGAAACGCTGCATTATATTCAAGAAAAGATTGAACACAAGACATTACAACCGGCTTTTTAAAATGAATAACTGTTTCTAGTACACCGCTTTGATAAATCTCTCGATAAGGTAAAACAACTATTTGCACATTATTAAATAAAAAATTTAATTCATCATCTAGTATATAACGGTTTATAAAATGCAATCTATCTGTTTGTAAATATGAACTCAGAAGTTGCTTCTTATCCATACCGGCAACAATGACATTAAAACGCTCATCAAGTAATGGATATGCATCTAATAAAATATCTATTCCCTTAGTTAAACTTACTTGCCCGAAGAAAAGAATATTAATTTTATCATTATTAATGACAGATTTTACTTCTGATTGTATGGATGATACGTCATAGGAAAGATCATATGTATATTCAAAATGCGGTATACATATTATATTAGTAATTAACCCTTTACGTATTTCTTTTATCTGATTTTCAACTGATTTAGAATGGCATATATAATTCTTAACACATTTTTTATACAACCATTCTTTTATTTTCTTTAACCTGTCCGATTTATTATTTGCATTTAATTCATAAAGATCATGAACCAACAAATACGCTTTACAGCGTATGATAAATAATAAAATAAAAAATATAATATCAATTATTCTAAAACCGAAAGATTGATAAATAAATATCTGTTTCTTTCTTTGAATACAATAAAACAGAAGTAATATAAAATCTCTTATTAATAATAGAATTCTTTTTACATCAGAACCTTTATAATAATTTCCTAATACTAATTTTGTATTTGCACTTTTAAAGTTAGATATTAAATTTACATCTACCCCCTCTTTTTTGCACAACTCGCTAAAAGCACAATCGTACTTATGCATACCTGTTTCAACGCCTATTGTATCAATCAAATTTACTACTTTCATTCAATGCGTTTTTATAAAGATTAATAAATTTCTCACAAGTTACAGCCCATAATAAGTTTCCTACGACATAATCATGCAAGTTACTTCTTATTTTATCATACATAATTTTATCTGAAAAAATAATCTCTATTTTCCTTGCCCAATCATCACTATTAAATGTATTTATCAGATACCCTGTTTCACCTTCTTTAATTAAAGCTCTTGCACCACCTGTCATGGTTGACAAAACAGGAACGTTATAATACATAGACTCAAGAATTACCATTCCATATATCTCATAATCAGAAGCCAACAAGAATAAGTCTGCATCTTTATAAATATTTGGCAATTCTTCCTGCGGCATCTTATCTAACCATATAATTCGTTTTTCTGCTGTTTCTCTTGTTGTCAACATCTTTAATTTAGACTTTTGTGAACCTTCTCCAACTATTACCAATGTGTAATCTTTAGGTAGTTTACGAAGAGTGTCTACAAGTAAATCTACATGCCTGCGTTTCTCATTTACACCAACATATAGCAATATCTTTTGGTTATTATTAATATCATATTTACTTCTCAATCCTCCAACAGATTTATTTTTATAAAACCGTGATTCATCTAAGCCTACCGGTGTTTGATAATAATCACGTTTATGATATTTCATCAGGAACTCTTCAGCAGAAGGTGTCTTACAACCAACTCCATCTACATGCCTCAAGATATAAGAACCTATACATTTATCAAATAAGATTTCTAATTGTTTGAAAATTGGTTTACGAGTAGGTTCATAAGGCCCTTGAATCAGCACACATTTTACATTATTTTTTTGAGCCCATTTTAAGGCATAAAATGACATAAACATCCCCATTTCATGTATTTGCAATAAATCAGGTTTCAGCATGTCAAGAGTTTTCCATAACTTATGATAAAAACCTATTTGCTGATTTATCTTAATACATTTAAGATAATAAATATTTACATTATCACATATATTTTCTTGATGTTCTACCCTACCTGTATATATCAATGAAACCTTATATCCTCTGTTGGCCAAAGCTTTCGCTAAACCTGTTTCCTGCCTATTATAGGTTTTATTATCAAGATAAGACAATGCTGTTTGTATTATAACCAAATGCATATTATATATTTTAAAGTATAATTTTTTGTGTTTAATCTTATTTACAGATTGACTTAAATACTTATTATTTCACATTATAACTATTAAGCACAAGTCTATATAATTATCATCAGACGTTTATATAAAAATCTGTATTTTTCTCATTCAACATCCATTTCGTAATAGCATCAATCTGAATGTCATTCTTATCATGATTAACATTCTCTATACATAATGCTGTTTCTTGTGATGATAACACGGTAATAAAGCCAAACCTTACTCCTGTATGAACTACTTTCGTACCATTAAGTCTACACATAAAATTCAGCCATAGATCATCACCATTTATACACGTTGATTTAATTGCCTCAATATTAAAAATATTGTTGTTATAACAATGTGGCGGATAAAGTACTCCTCCAATACCTGTTGGCATGATACTGCTTACGGGAATCATAAAATTATCTACCTTACCCCAATTTCTATACGATTTTTCTTTATTTATTTTAATCCCTCTATTACATATTACACAATCAGAATATTTATCGTGAGCATCTAATAATGTCCTTAAAAGTATAGGAGAATACAGAACGTCATCATCTACAGTTACAACTATGTTTTTTGGATACTCTTTAAAAGCATAATAATACTTCTTATGAGACTTTAAATCATCACTGACAAAACGTATGTCCAGTCCTTTCTCAATCAAATTAGTCAACGATTTTGGCAATGAATCTAAACCTTTCGGAAACTGATTTTCAGACAGCCATAATATTACTTTATAATTATCAACGAGTTTCTGATTTAATAATGTTTTAATAACCATCCACAATTTAGATATTCTTGCTGGATATGATGTTAAAGACACAATTAGTGTATCGTCACTAAGATTTGTTTTAACACCTTTTATTCGAACAAACAAATAAACATATAAATTCGCCAATATACGTAATAGATATTTTATACATCTTAATATAAAATATTTTGAAGAAATGTTAGAATATAATTTGTCAAATATCAATATCATAACAAATGAATTAAACTAAAAAAATCTCTTTTTATTAGAATTATTCTTCTTATACAAATCTGTTAAATCGCCAAATGTGGCTGCACATAAAATAAAAATAACAATAACAGGATCACCACTATAAATAGAATTATTTATTGATGATATCAATATAAATATTAATATTACGTAAGCCTTATTTACAAATAATAGTTCTCTTACCCAATATTTTAATAACTTATAAAATAAAAATACATAATATAAAAAAACAAATATACCAAATCTACACAAATATAATATCCAAAAACTTTCAATATGTGACATCTTTGCCCATTGAGATATTTGTTCATTAGACATTCCTATCAAAAACATAGATAAATCAGAAGATAATAATCTATTATATATCAATATTCGTGCTTCTACACTTGAATCATTTAAATTACCTTCAACTAACAATCTCCCCCCCCAACCAATTGTAAAAAAATAGGCTATGACAATAACAGAAAATACAATTATAATTAAAATATTACTCTTTGAAAAATTAGTTACACGTTTAAATAATAAATTATATAACAAATAAACAAATGTTGCAGCAGCAACAATCATTATACTTGACCGTGCATTAAATGACATAATAGCAAGGAAACTCAATACAAAAAGTAAGAATTTATACTTGACCTTAATTTGATTTGATATCAATATAAATGACATTATTACAGATGTTAATAACGAGTTTCCTAATGGATGATTTCTTAATGCAGTACTTCTAAATTCGTTATATTCATACTCATTTAATATACTTTCTCCACCTGAATAATATTGAAAAATTTGCACATTAAATATGCGCTCATACAAAGCTAGAGAAGAATTAATTATAAAAAAAGATAAGACAATATAAGCTATAAATCGTCTTTGTTTATAATTTGTGTACTTTAATAATAAGGAAATAATAGCAGGAATACAAATTGTATTTATTAAAACGGCAAAACCATTTGTTTGTCCTGTTACTAACCAATATAAAAATACGAAAAATGTAAATATTAATATACTTATTTCAGTTAAAGAGAATTTTATATTTTTTAATCTGCTTATAAATACAATGAAGAGTATATAAAATTCAGGTCTTAACTTTTGATAGGTAGGTGCTGCATAGTAATCAATATTCCATCCTATGAAATGCAATACATTGGCTCCTCCAAACAGAAGAACAAATATTGATATATAAAATAATCTAATAGAATTAGTAGGCAAAATTTTACTGTCCATAAATAATATTTATAATCTTTTCATTTTTATATAATTAAATATTTTTGGGAAAAACTTTTTTATAAATGAAGAAACTACCTTTCTTGTATTTTCTTTTATAATAAAAAATACATAATAACATTTAAAACGTAAATCTGATTCTACACCAACAATCATTGCATTTTCTTTTAATGCCAATGCTGCGTGTTTTTTTGAAAAACCATTTTCAACTTCATATTTTGCAATAGCAAAATTCTTATATAAAAAATTATGCCCAGTTTTATATAATCTAAACATCATATCAAAATCTGCACATATTTTATATTTCAGATTGAACGGCATTAATTTTGCAATTTCTGTTCTAACAAAGACTGATTGATGTGAGAAGCCTTTACTTGGAACAATTGATTTATCATTCCAAAAAGTTTTTTTAACAGAAGCATACCTCTCTCCTAACGAAATACATACAATACAATCTCCATATATAACATCGTATTTTATTAAATCACTTTCATTGCATCCAAATATATTTGAAATAACACTATTTGATGCAAATGTGTCACCAGCATTCATAAAATTTATCCATTGTCCATTAGCCTTCATTAGTCCTTTATTCATAGCATCGTATATTCCCCTATCAGGTTCACTAATAACGGTCAGTGAATCTTTATATTTATTTATAATATTTAAAGTTCCATCGTTACTACCACCATCAATTATTATATATTCGATATTTTTATATGTTTGATTTATTACAGACAAAATAGTTTTTTCTATCTCATTAACAACATTATAGCATACTGTTACCACTGTTATTGATATATTTTCGCAAGTTTCTATCATAACTCATTATAAATATATAACTTATATTTTTATACTAAAGTTTTATAATTGAATTCTTAGGATTTTAATAAATCCCAATTTCTTTTTAGCTTATCAATATCATTAAATAAATTCCAATGTTTCTTTATCCATATTATTGGCATATTCCACCAACAAATTCTCAATAAAAAGTTGATTGTCTCACTATCATATCTATAACCTTTTATTTTAGCAGGTACTCCACCTACTATTGCATAAGGTGGAACATTTTTTGTTACAACAGCTCCTGCTAAAACCATTGCACCATCACCAATTTCAACACCTTCTATAATTTTTACACCATAACCAATCCAACAATCTGAACCTATAGTTACCAAAAAACCTGGTTGAGCATATTTAATTTCTTCATAAAGTTGTTTTTCAGCAAAGGTATAACCATTTTGTTTTAACAAAGAAAAAAACATTGGGCTTGTTGTTGCAAAAGGATATGTGTAAGGATGCCGACCTATAATTACATGACATTCACTTGCTATAGAAGTAAATCTCCCTATTTTACCATAAAAAAAACTATTTGAACCAATATATGAACCAAATCCTATACTACCTTTAAATATAACCCCATTACTAATTTTATTTGCTCCTTCAAATTTTGAAGATTTGTCAATTCTACAATTATATGGAAATATAAGTTTACCATGCCATTTAAATTTTAAGTAGAAATATTTTAAAATTTGTTTAAAGAAAAACATAAAATCAAAGTTTTATAATTAATAATAAATACATTTTAAATTTAAATTTCTAATTAATTTAAAGTGTTCAATTTTATCAAATCACAATTATATATAATAGTATAAAATAATAATCTTTATCGTCCATATATAAAAATTGTATTATAATGTTTGCGATAAAATATGATTTATAATCATATGCATATCATTTTAACCAAATACCTTTTGCTTTTTTGTTTAATATCATATTTATTTGTTTAGTAAAAAACAAACAGTATATTAAATTAATTATAATCATTGAACAGATAACCCCATAAGCACCTACATATCTACCTAATAAAAGTGATAATGGTATATGAAATACAAGACCTATAAGGGTAACATACAATTGAAGTTTTATTGTACCTATTCCATTTATTAGATTTACCTGTAATAAGTCCCAATTATTAATCATCATATATACAGCTACGAGCAATGTCATTAAGAATGGAATATCTGCTTTATCCCCTATCCATAGTTTATAAGCAATAGGAGAAACCACAACCATTATTACCATAATAATAACAGACAACAAATAAACTTTTGTCATTTTTCTGTAAACAGACCTCATCCAATTAAAATCTCGTTTTGTATATGCATCGGTAAAGGCTGGCCATAAAGGAGATAATATTATCGTGTATGCCATCATTGCTATACCCATATATTTATAAGATATATTATAAGCTGTAACTTCCTGAGGGCCAGAAATATTGCTAATTAAAATATTAGTACATTGGAAAAGTATTACAACTTGAAGCTGAATGATAAAAAAACTTGCTCCAAGATTGAACAGGTCTTTTATATATTTTTTTTCAATCGTCTTTATACTTGGTGCAACTTTATTAAAGTTTTTATGATAAAGTATTAGCGATGCTATAATCACAACGAGAACAGGCATCATGGATAATGCGAATGCCAATGCCATTAATGACGGTGGACATGTTTTTGTAAGTATAAAAATAGCAACTAATGATAAAATATTACCTATAACAGGAAATGAAGATGATAATGCAACTTTCTGATAGGCCGCTATTACTGCAGTTAAAACATTAACTATCATCTGCAAACAAAAACAAGCTGACAAAACATACAATGCTTTTATTATATCATCATTATATACTTCTTTTACATTTAAAAAACTGGCCCAATTAATATGCGGTATTATCATTTCTAATATTATACATAATGGTATGAAAATCAATACCATCATAAAATAGGTGGTGCTGACCAATGCCTTTCCACGTTTCCAGTCGTTTAAAGCTATAGCTTCAGCAAGTTTATTTTTTAATCCCAAGGTGAAACCTACATCAAAGAATCCAAGCCAAACCATTATAGACGATATCGTTAACCATATTCCATATATCTCTGACGATACATATCCTAAAGTTAACGGAACCAACAACAAAGAAACGATTATACTTATTCCTTTAACAAGGAATGAACCTATAATATTTTTCTTTACTGCTACACTACGCGAGTTTCCTCCTGTTATTAATTTCTTTATACTTAAATCCATATGACTAATATAAACCTAGAGAGTACATCAATACACGCTATTTTTATTAGCGTTTATGCTCTATCACTATATTTATTTTTGTATTTATAAATATCAATAAACTTGACAAAATAATCTGAAATGGTATATATACAATTGCACGATTAATTCTTGATAAATCCCATATTTGATAAATATAAAGTATCAAGACATTTGCTAAATAGATTTCAAGAGAATGCTTACCAAAATAACTAATGAAATCTAAATATTTCTTATTAATACCTTGAATTGAACTTATTATCAAGAATATAGGTAAAACAAGAAATGATGTAGCAAGAAATTTAGAGATAAAATTAAAACATGGTAAAAATAATATAACACCAATAATAGTTAATATTATTATTTTATTTAAAGTCAATTTAAATCTGGCACAAACAATTCCCAATAAGAATATAGGAATTCTAGATATGAAACAATCATACCACCATGGTATTTCAATAACATATAAAATAATACTTATTACTGACAGCAATAATAATACACCAAATAATTTTAATTTACTATATATAAAGAATAATGGAAATAAAATATACAATGTAAATAAAGACTCGACATACCAGTCAAATCTATTTATGCCATTATCTATATAAAAGCCTACAGTTAGTAAATTATAAAAGAAATCAATAAAATTCCAATTGTCATATATATGATAAATGATACAAACACATATTAAATATAATGGATATAAACGAATTAGTCTATGCTCATAAAAACTTAATAAACTATTCTTAAGATAAGAAAATGTCAGACCAAAACCAGATAGGAATAAAAATATATCAACGCCAACATATCCAATATTTAATGTCCTTAAAGGATTATATGTAACACACATTGCATGATAAATCAGCACAAGCAATATTGCAATTCCCATAAAATATGTTCGACTCTTTGATATTTCATTTACAAAATCAAAGTCTATTACTTGGGCACTATAAAATATTTTGTGTAAATGTAAAATACAGGATTCAAAATAGAGTTCT
>OGIH01001186.1_pt1 | contig 15200 bp, 7 predicted proteins | sample 1571721 | NCBI WGS metagenome assembly OGIH01 (sample SAMEA2582068, study PRJEB24529) | metagenome | biome: Human gut stool | place: China | collected 2011
CCGGTTCATACGAACGATCCGACAGATTCACTACTCCAATCCGTATAACGGGCTTTGCGCCACGATGGGTATCAGGGAAATCAATTTCATTCTTATCTATCCGTATCTGACCAATCAGATAAGGATAAGTTTTCGTAAAGTCTTTAATCTCGCGCACTACTTCGCCTGTGAAGTGCAAATAAGCCAAATCGGGTTGTGCATTAGAGTAGATAGCTATTGATTTATCAAAGTGCCCTAATGCTTTTGCATCAAACTCCACGGTAATGATGCCTTTATCACCGGGAGCAATAGGCGTTTGTGTCCACTGAACTACGGAACAGGCACAGGAAGGGTCCACCTCAGTAAGCACTAAAGGTTGGTCACCGGTATTGGTAATAACGTATTGTGCACTGGCAGGATGTTTCCACTCAATCTGTCCGAAGTTGTGGGTTTCTTTATTAGATGAAAAACGCGGTTGCGCCGCAGCAGTAAGTGCTACGGCAGCAAACGCATACATACATATCAAGATTCGTTTCATTCGTTTTCATTTTAGGATGCACAAAAGTAGGTGTTTTAAATGAGAGTTCCTAAAAGGGTGTTTTAAAATTACTACTCTACCTCTACTTTCATGGATGCCGAATGGGCAGCATACTCGGGTGCATAGGCACACTGTATAGTAGCTAATCCAGCCTCATATTGCCCGCTACGAGCCACACGATAGCTGTATTCCAGCACATACATACCTTTACTCAGGCTGTCGAAGAAGAAATTAGTAGAAGCATCCTCTATTTCTACATAATATCCTATTCCGCCGTTCCAGCGATAACCGGAAAGTGAATTCACCGGTTCGAAGCAAGCCCCACGCTGGTCTTTCAACTGAACGAAATCCATTGCACGGCCAAGACGTATCGTCAGACGGGAAACCACTTTATCACCCACAGCCAACTGTGTAGTAGCAGTGACTGGTTGCAGTTCCTTCTTGCCTGTAGCCAAAGTACGTTCTACATAAAGTTTCTTTTCCACTGCCAATTCACCACCCTGCTGTTTCACATCGGAAATCGGTGAGAGGTATTGAGCATACACTGCACCCCAGGCAATACCTGCATCCCGTTTTTCTACAGTGATAGATTTGGCACGCAATTCGGGACTGCCTTGTGCAAAGCTTTCTTTAATATATCCCAGTCCGGGAACAGTAGTTTTAGCAGGACTATATGTTTCCAATACTTTATTACCAAGAACAATACGTACATCACCACGGGTAGCCAACAAATCAGTCCCTTGGCAAAGCAATGCATAAACGGCATCCGCCGTTGCAACCGGTGAGTTCCAACTTGTAGTCTGCTTTTGTTTCAGCAACCAGAGCTTCATTTCTTCTACCAAGGCGTCATTACCGCCTGCCAGACGTAAAGCTTCTATTACTTCCACATGAACAGGAATAGGCTGCATTCCCCAGCGGAAGGGTTTTTCATTGAAAGCAAAATAAGCTCCCTGTTCATTGGTTTGCACCAAATGTTCCTTAATGGAAGCAATAAACTCATTAGCTTCAGCCGTACGGCCGGCTTTTAGTAGAATAATAGCCGACTGCGCCTTCATTCCCATTTCAGCTGTGTTCAGGTTCTTGCCAACTTTGGAAAGGAAGTAACTATAAGCAGCCTCATTGGCAGCAGGCACTTTCTCACCGGAAATAGCTACCAGATAGAGATAGGTCATTGCCGGATGTGAGAGGGTAGTCATTTTAGCTCCGTCTTTCTCCGCTTTACGAATACTCTTGTATTCCTCCAAAGCCTGTTGATGCAGATATTTAAAAGCTGCCTGCTGCATAGAAAGGGCATCGCCGGAATTCTTTTGTCCGGTAAGTAGAGGCAGACGAACGAGAAGTTCGGTGATATATCCCGTCATGTTACGACTCCCCGGCATCCCTTTATACCAGCTCCATGCGCCATCGGCATCTTGCAGTTCTTTCAATCGGGTAAGAGTGGTTATATTATTATTTGCCAGGTTATTGAGATCGAACAGTGTAGCAATACGAGCTTGCTGCTCAGCTTCTGTAGTGGCCTCCAGTAACCAAGGACTTTCTTCAAGAAGGATATTCTTCACATCCTGATTCTTCTGCAGCTGGCTGAGGAAAGTTTCTTTCTTACCACCTTGCATACGCCAACTATCGAATACAGCTTTAATGCGTGGCTGGCTATTGGCAATGTAAGAAGCAAGGGAATTGGCATAATATGCGGCAGCCCAGGCAGTAGCATTATCTGTACGAGGTTGGCTCAATACCGGCAATGCTTGTACGGCATACCAGGCCGGATTTCCGGTAAACTCCACTGTCAGACGACGGTCGGTAGTCGTACGGCTGTTATTATTGAACAGGCTGTCCAGAGAGAAAGTGCGGGTTTCTTCACCTCGTATCGGCATAGCAAGAGTTTCAGTGATATATTCCTTATCACTCAATACAGGCAACAGGTGTTGCTCGCCATCGCTGAATGTACCACCATCGGCAATCATGCGTACACCTAAGAAGTCGTACTTATCCGTCACGGTAAAGCGGAAGGTTACGGGAACAGTCTTTCCCGCTTCCACAGTGAAAGGTTGACTCTGTGTGGAAATCACCTTCTCCGTCATCGGGTCGAAGAGGATGAATTTTGTGGTTCCTTTCAAGGCTTTTCCTGTCAGGTTAGTTACGGTTGCGGCAATACTCGTTTTATCCCCCACCCGCACGAAACGTGGCATGTTGGGTGACAGCATAAATTCTTTCACCGTGACGGTTGAAGCATCCAATTGCCCGATCAGCATTCCTTTCGTATGAGAATACCCGCGGAAGTTCCAACGTGTCAGGCTTTGCGGCATGGTGAAGGAGAAGGAAATTTCCCCTTGCTCATTTGTGCGAAGTTGCGGATAGAAAAAAGCTGTTTCTGCAAAGTTCTTACGCAATTCGGGAGCATCACCAAGCTCTACGGCAGCACCGGTTTCTTCAGTTGACACCATTTCTTCTTCAAATACCACATCCGCATCATCGACAGAAGAATCTTCAGCAACCATCTCTTTCATCCGTGGACTCGCCAATCCCCGTACCTGCACACTTCCGGTCATGGTAGAGTTTTTCATAACACCATAACCCACTACCAATGCTTCCTGTACACCTTCTTCCGAATAGAAAGTATCATAAACAAATGGAGGTACTTTCCAGTCTCGCATTGGGAAATAACAAGAGTAATAAACAGAACCTGTATACCCATACGACCAATAAATCTGAGGCACAAACCGAGAATAGTTCACATAAAAACTCTGACGATTTGGGAATATCTTATCTAAAGAGGCATCGTACATAGTGGCGAGCATCTCAGCATCGGCAGGTACACCCTGTGGTGTCTTGATAGTCAGGCGCCACTCTTCCTCTTGCCCGGGACGTAACTTGTCACGGAACACCTCCCATTTCATAGTCAGTTCTTTATCCGGTCTACGCTTCTGCAAGTCCACTTTCTCAAAATAAAGTTCTCCGTCCTTGACAAAAGCAAACAGATATTCTATTCCGTCTCCATATTCTTCTTTATAAGGTACATCAAAACGGACAATGGAATCGGATAATTGCAGCATTGTACTGCTCAGGCGCTGCTTACCACTGAATATATCCAACATCACATAAGTATCTTTAAAGGAAGTTCCCAGACTGAACTGTGCAGGACGTCCGGCATCAAACTGCGTATTACGCGAATAGAACCAGACAGGTGATGCCACAGGAGGACGATTATCATCATAGGAAAAGAGCACGATATTTTGTTTGTAGTCAACATCCCTACCTTGATCATCCTTTGCTGTCAGTTGCAGTTCATAAGCACCGGAAGGCAGATTCTTCCATTCCGGCAATACTACTTCCACATTGGAAGTAAACTGCCCGTTGAAACGAACTTCAGGCTTTCCATTCACAGTTTGTACCAAACGGCAATCACCTTTCACCGATACCGGCTCCATATTCAGATTCCGGGCTACAAAAGTCAGTCGGATACTGTCATCCTTACAGATACGGTCTTGTATATCAACAGATAAAATCAATGAACGGTCTCCAGCAGACAAGGTAGTTACGGAAGTCTGTGTTTCACCGGCCTGATTGGTTACAGAGGCTTCTATCTGATAAGTATAGTAACCGGTAGTAACACCTTTCCCACCTTGCAACCGGACAGGAATGGAAAATATTCCATCAGCACCTATCATTACGCTACCTGAAACCAGAGATGTAGTATTTCCAGAAACTCTCCACCACGAGAACTGGCTACGGGTAACAGTATAATTCAATTCCAGCCCCTGCAAGGGCACACCACTAAAGGAGCTTACCGTACCTTTCACCTGCACACTATCTCCTATCTGGTAAGACTCTTTCTGAGAATCGAAAACGATGTCGAATGTAGGACGCTTATATTCTTCCACTTGTACAGATGTCCAACCGTTTGCTTTTCCTGTTCTAATAGAATAAGAGCCGTTCAGGCAGGCAGTAGGAAGCACAAACTCAGTGGTAAACGAACCAAACTCATTGGTGCGGACTTCTTTCTTTCCAATATTAGTATCATTCACATCGGTAAGCTCCACAGTATAAGCCTTATTGGCAAGAACCATAGCCGTATCGCCACTTTGGGTATAAGCGATACCTTTTATATAAATAGTTTGTCCCGGACGATACAAAGAGCGGTCTGTCAATAGCTTCACCGCTTCGGATTCTCTGTCAACATGATTCCAGGTCCCATTAGAGTTATTATAGATACGCTGCAATGGCATTGCCGTATCAGTGCCTTTCGTGGCAACCAACGAACGGAACTGCTTATTCCACGGTAGTATCACCTTACCCGATGCATCCGTAGTTTTCTGCTCCAATACCTTGTTTTCCCTGGTTCCATAACTTGAATAGAAAGTAATCTGAACATCCGCTCCAGGTTTTCCGGTTTCAGCATCCAAGGTCACAACCTCATAATCTTTAGTTGAGAGAGGTATAGTCAATACTTTGAAACGAGTGAGATAAAGGTAGTTCTCGGCAGTTCGTCCTTTCTTATCATCAGGCACTACCTGTACTACATAAATACCCGGTTCGTCCGGCAACAACATACGATATGTACTATCTGCCGGAAGGTAATTAGCCGGACGCAACAAAGAAAAGTGTTCCGTTTTTACTTTACGGGCATACTTCTTATAGAAAGCAGGATTAATCACCGGCATATCCGTTGTAGCCTTCGACAGAGTAGTACGGAAGACATTCACCGTAAATCCATCCAAGTTACAATGAGTAACCCTCAATTTCAGAGAATCACCGGGATAGGTAACCTTGTCTGCACTAAAGTTCAGTTGCGGCTGCAAAAGGCTTTCTTTCAGCTCACGCAATGCAGATATCCGTTTATAGTCGGGATAAAGGTTGATGGCTTCATCACAAGTTTGCAAAGCCTTTTCATATTCACGTATATTGCGATAATAACGTGCTTTGGCTAAATAAGCCTCTGCACACACATCACGCTTGGCATAATCTTTAATAATGCGATCCAAAGCATGTAAGTATTGGTTCGGAGCTTCACTTCCGCCTTCTTTTACAGCTCGCAGACGAAGCAAAACATTCCCTTCTCTATTACGCCATTCCATATAATCCAGCATAGTCAGTACGGTAGCATCTTCCATGCCGGGCATCTTCCGATAGGTGTTTATCATCTGGCCATAAATGCCCATGATGTCTTTCTTTACCAATGAGTCCATCTCGAACCATGAAACTTTCTGTAAAGCATCAATGGCACGTGATGCCAACAAATGATACATTTCATGATGATAGTACTCACTTGCATCCCCTAAAATTACAAAAGGAATATAAGTACGCGAAGATGTTTTCAGCAATTCAGCAGAATCCTTCAATGCTTCTCCTGTATACTTCATCACCTGCTTCATGAAGAGGTTGCCGCTCCATTCACGAATATCTGCCGGCAAGGCTTCATCTTCCAGATCGAGCGAAGTGCGTTGCCGCAACTCCCATCGGTTATTATCTGCATAATTGGCATAGATACTTGCCACCAACGAATTCAGCACGGCACGACTGACCGGATTTTGTTCACGCTCCGCCCATTGTTCCAATCCTTTCAGGTTGACATAGAAGCTATCAGGTGTCAGTACATTCTGAAATGTATTCCGACACATATAGGCTTTTAACATCTGCGGGGTATTCTTTTCCTGTTCCCCTTTCCGGAATATCTCATCCGTCAGTTTTATCACAGTTTGCGGCAAGCTCTTCTTTTGTGCCTGCTCCACTTGTTTCCACAACTTGTCAAACGACTGCGCATGCAGCACAGGCACACAGCCCCAAAACGCTGCCAGCAACACCAAACTACAAATTCTTTGAATTTTTTCCATGGATACTATTCTGTTAGTCTTTGTACTAACAACAAAGAAAGGGAATAAAGTTTAAACAAAAGCTGTTTTTTATATAAAAAAGCTTTCAAAGGGATATAAAAAGAAGCGAGAAATACGTTTTCAAGACGTACTCCTCGCTTCATAAAGTTTAGTTCAAATGCTTTTTTACTTCTTCAGGGTATAACCCATCATCAACATCTCATTCCGACCTACTTCGGCGAGAATGTTTCTCCATGTTTTAAAAATCTTTTTTTTCATAACCTTAAAAATTAAACTAATACCTAAAAATCAAATACACACTCATAAAAAGGGGGTTAATAAATTGTAGAGTAACCCCAAACGTGCTTATCAGCTTCGCTGATGTGCTTAAAAATTTTCTTTAACATTTTCATTTTGTTATCCTCCTTAAAAATCTTGTTATCCTATTAAAATCATGTTTTATAACACAAAAATAATACCTTTGTTCGAAACTTCGAGCGATACATTACATAAAAGTATGTTTTATAACATATTTCTTGACCTACATCAAAAATAAGAAGATTAGACAAGGAGAAAATAAGCAAGAATGGCAGGAAATGAAACGAATGACAAGACAGGAGACAAGATGGCAGAAAAAGAGTGAGGCCGCTTCCCACTGGAAACAGCCTCACACAACAACATTTTACTTTTCACGATGGTGAAAAAAAGGACTAGTCTTCACAGAGTAGTTGTATCAATTCTATTAACTTTGATTATTTACCAATCAAATTAACCGGAATATTGCATGCTACTATAGACAGGTTTTCAAATGTAACAGTAGCTATTACAGTCAACTTGTGAGTACCTTGCAAAGTTGTACCCAAGTTTTCCCAAGTAACAACACCAGTAGAAGGATCAACACTCAAAGTAGCTTTAGTACCCATCTGACTAACTACATTCTTATATGCATCATCATTCTTGAAGCTATAAACCACGGTCGGTACAGCCACCTTATAAGTATCAGTTGCCTTCGATGACAGAACCAATGTCTTTGATGTAGCATTGTAAGAATAGATAGCAGTACCATCATTATCTTTAACGTTAACCTGCGGCATAGTCTCAACAGTATTTTTACCAATGCCATCATTTACAGAAACAGCATTTGAAGTACCAGCAACAAACGGATTCTGGAATACGATGTTATAGTTGAAATCACAATATTCACCGTTAGCCAGTGTGGTTCTATAAGTCATATTCTTCACTTCATACGGTTTAATCATTGCAGCATCCAATTTCACTTCTTGCGCACCAGCATCATAAGTCACACCAGTAGTACCTGTAGCCCAAGCAAAGTTAAGACCAGTTACATTGTTGATCGTATTATAATATTGGAAAATATTCTTGTTATCGATCATCTTGAAGTGCTCGCTTACATTAGAAGACATCTCCCAAGTAGACTTCAATTGACCCTTAACAATCACGCAGTTATCGTAACCCTGATAAGATGCTACATAATACAACGGATTATAATCGAAGCTCTTGCAATCTTCTTTCACATAAACCTTTTGCGTAAGAATGATATCACCCTTTGCCTTGATGTTATCAGACTTGATAGTAAGGGTAACAATATATTCAGCACCCAAACCATTTACATCCATATAGCGATTTTCTGTATTGATTCTATTGTCTACACCAATCTTGATATTAGAAGTCTGAGTATCACCTTGATTCAGCAGAATCTGGAAATTAAAACCTGCAACGTTATAAGCCCAAACATCACCCATCAGACCATTATAGTTAAAAATAACAATCTCACTACCTGTATTCTGCTCTTTTGTCGTCACTTTCACCTCATACGTATTAGTGTCACCACCATAGTAGTTCCAGAAAGTTTGTGAAGTTAAGCCTGTTTTACCGTAAAGCACATTATTAACTGCTCTCCAATCCATTTCTCCGGCTACAGTACTCATCGTACCAGATTTCAGAGCATGATATTCATACTGTTTAGCAGAACTGATATCTGCAGTAATAGGATCTGCATCTTTACCTGGTCCGGGATCATTTGCTGTAATTGATAGTTTAATATAAGAAGAAGCAATCAATTTACGGGCACCTGTATTAGAGGTCATATAAGCATCCACACGAACAACCGGAGTACGTCCGATAGCTGGTGTCAAACCATTCTCAAGGTTTGTTGCATTAGCTTTAACAACACCATTATTCAGTTCAACATACCATTGCTGATTTGTCTTCTGCGTATCATCTGATTTATACTCGGCAGGAAGGCTGAATACGTAGCTCATGCCATAAAAACCAAGGTCGGTCAAGAACTTATTTATACCTTTAGTTGAAGAGTAAAGACCTACATAGTCTTTCAAATCAATCTCACCATCAAATTTGAATGAAAGATTAGCAGTTGCATTCAAAGGAACGAGATCCTTAACAAAAGCATCATTTTCACCGGTACCCTTAAAACTCTTTGTACGAGAATAAAATTCTGTCAGAGTTCCGCCCTTCGTAGCCATACTATCTACCAACAATACATTAATAGCAGTTGATTTCACATGGATATAGTCGGAAGTTACCGCATTTTGCCCTACCCACACTTGCATAGCTGCAATATCATTTTTGCCACTGCTTTGCTTTGATGCATTAATAGTAGCATTTACTGCAGCAACTCCATTAGCAAATGTCGGTTCACCAGTTATATTCAATAAATCAGCCTTATCACTGGCAACCGCACGTGTAGTAACACCACGATTCACAAAACTTGCAATTGCATCTTTCACATAAGCATCATCAGGATTCAAACGATAGAGCATGGCTACAACATTCGATTTATCCCAATTAGTTTGAGCTATCAGTTGCTTTGTAGTAGTATTATATTTATTTTCGTCCCAATAAGTTGCTAAATGATAGAAAGGATTAGTTGTAGTAGGATAAGCAACTTCTGAACTCATTACTTCTGGTATGAATGCCACAGATCCCAGCTGTTTACCAACATAGATCACTACTGTTTGCGCATCACCATCTACTCCTGACAAAGTCAGTGTGTTTCCACTCAATACGGCACTGACTCCCGCAGCTTTCCAGCTAATCTGAGTAGCTTCAACCAATTCGCCATCTTGATAAATATCAAAGCATCCGGTTTCAATATTAGGATAATAGTATTTACCGTCTTTGCCGTCAATACCATCTTTACCATCCTCGCCATCTTTACCGTCTTCGCCGTTGACGCCATCCTTGCCATCTTCGCCGTCAACACCATCCTTGCCGTCTTCACCGTTAATGCCATCCTTGCCGTCAGCACCGTCTTTACCGTCAACACCGATAGCTTTATATTCTGTCTTTACGCCATCTTCATACCAATAGCCATCAGCACCAATAGTCCATGCCACAGCATTCTTACCGTCAACACCGTCTTTACCATCTGTACCATTTGCACCATCTTTACCATTGGTCAATTTGTATGACTTTCCATCGCTCAACACAATAGAAATTCCATCATTTGTGCTACTTACAGACGTAATAACGGCTCCCGACTTTATCAACGCTTGTAATTCGCCTAACGTCACATTGGTTGCATCAATCTGTTTTTGCAGACTGTCAATGTCATCATCGTAATCCTTACAAGACGTAAATGTCCCCGCAGAGCCAACCATTAAAGCCCCGAACAGGATTGCACTTAGAAATTTTTTGTTCATAATAAAAAACTTTAAATTTATAAATTTAAAAAAATAAAGAATAATAATAGTCTGATCAATAATCCTCATCTCATTATATACCGTTACTTTATAGGTAACGGAGTTGTTGAATAAAAAGAGAAAAAGTATGAAAAAGCTCCAGGAAAAGTCTTTTATTAGTCAAATAATATGTCGAAACATGGGAGAAATTACTGATCAAACTGATTTATAAGAAAAAAATACATAGAATGGAGTGAAAAAGAAGAGGCTTCAATGAAACTCATCAAAAAAATAATGATATCACACTGACAATCAAAAATATACCCGCAACACATAAGCTAAAAGAAAAGAAACAAGAAAAACCGCCGGAGAAAATATCCCAGGAAATTAGCTGATTATTTGCATTTCTACAATAGTCAAATATCAGCGTTTTATAATGAAATTCTATAAAATCCGCCCCACTCTTTAGAAGACAGCAGCATACTCTTTCACAAAGGAGATAACTTCTTGATTAGCTTGATCTATCCTTTGATTTTGAAAAGGCTTCAAATAAGTTTCCGTAACCTTGATAGATGAATGTCCCATCGCTTCTGAAATGATGCCCGGATGTATTTCACAATGATAAGCCATTGTCGCCCACGTATGGCGAATAGTATACGTACTTAGATGAGCATGACTTCCCATCCATTTCTTCAACACAGACAATTTATAGTTGAAAGCCCTCAATGCCGATTGATATTCATGATAGGCCGTTTCTGTGCCTTCAGGACTGGATAGGAAAGAGAATAGGTAAGGAGAATCTTTATCTGTATTAGCTACCATTCGAATCAATCTCATAGCCTCAGGTGTCAACGCCACTGTCAATGATCCCCCGGTTTTCCGACGACGGTATTTCAGAATATTATCCTGGATATCCGCTTTACGCAAATACACCAGATCAACAAATGGGATTCCCCGCAGCAAAAACATAAGCGCAAATAGTATCTTTGTTTTTTGTACGTCTAAAGGTAAAGTACCATTAATAGGTACTTTCTCTGTTTCATAAAGTAAATTTCCAATATCAGAAGCATCTAAAGATCTTCTCTGATCAGCACATACACTTGTATGTACGTGCCTGAAAAGCCTTGGTATGTACAAGGCATAACCATTATCTACTGCCCGGTTATAAACCGCCCGGAGCACCTTCATATAAGTAGATACCGTATTCCAACTACATCTTCGCTGGCGCAAATAAATTTCGAAGCGTTTCAAAAGGTTCGGATTCAATTTGCAGAACGGTACATCCTTATCATCATTAAATGCAGAGAAAGAATTCCGTGCGCTCCGGTATACATGTGCAGTGCCCCACTGACCATTGGCACGAAGTTCCAGAATAGTAGAGGATAGCATCTCCAATAATAATTTTTGTTTCATAATTGAATGTTTTTTGAATACAATTACTCTTTTTTTTAAGAATTATAGAAAAAAGAACAGCTTTATTTGCACATTTATGGAAAAACACTTATGTTTGCACCATATTTTGTGCCGTTACCTATAAAGTAACGGCATTTTTTTTAATAAAAATATCAAATAAAAAAAGCGGGGAGAATGTTCAAAAAAACATTCTCCCCGCTTTTAAAATCTATAGATATTTCTCTACTTTTCAGGTGTTTGTTCCAGTGTTGCTACCAGAAAATCGTAAAATTTAGGAACTGTAGGAATTAATGCACGTTCATCCGGTGAATGCGGAGAACGCAGTGTAGGTCCGAAGGAAATCATATCCAATCCCGGACAATTGGCACCAATAATACCACATTCCAAACCTGCATGGATTACTTTTACAGCAGGTTCTACTCCAAACTGTTGTTTATACGACAGCTTCATAGCATGCAAAATCGGAGAATCCACATTAGGCTGCCAGCCGGAATATCCTCCACTTAGTTCTACCTTCATACCTGCCATGGCAAAACAAGCCGTCAAACTGTCTGCCAGGAATTCTTTCATCGTATCGCAAGAACTGCGTGCCAGAATACGTACTTCCGCTTTACCACCACCAATGATAACAATTGCCAGATTAGATGAAGTTTCCACGGTATCGGGCACTGTAGGAATCATGCGCATCACGCCATCCTGACAAGCCATCAGCACATTAATCATATTGTCCTGAATTTCAGCAGGTACAATAGCTGTAGGAAGTTCAACCGACTCTATCGTCAAAGTAATGCCACTTTCAATTGGAGCATATTCCGCGTTGATTTGCGCCTCATATTCTTTAATATAGTCTTCCAGCCCTTCCGTATCTTCCGGATTGAACACCAACACAGCACACGCTTCGCGAGGAATGGCATTACGCATATTTCCACCTTCGAAACTTGCCAGCTGAGAATCAAATTCAATCAGCACATCATGTGCCACGCGAGCCAAAAGTTTATTGGCATTACCACGTCCCTGATTTATTTCCAGACCGGAATGTCCGCCACGCAAACCTTTCAAGGTAATCTTACGGGCCACAGAATCAGCAGCGGGCGCTTCTTCCTTATATTCCAGTGTAGCCGTCAGGTCAATACCTCCGGCACAACCGATATAAAGTTCGCCTTCATCTTCCGAGTCAAGATTCAGCAAAATTTCCCCCTTCAGTGTCCCCGGTTTCAAACCGAAAGCACCATACATGCCTGTTTCTTCATCCTTCGTAATCAAAGCCTCCAGCGGACCGTGCTTCAAGCTATTATCTTCCAGCACTGCCATGATAGCAGCAACACCCAGACCATTATCAGCTCCCAGCGTTGTACCTTTAGCTTTTACCCAATCACCATCGATATAGGTTTCAATAGGATCTTTTGTAAAATCGTGAACAGTATCATTGTTCTTCTGGGGCACCATATCCATGTGCGCCTGAAGAATGACGCCTTTGCGGTTTTCCATCCCCGGAGTAGCAGCTTTACGAATGATAACATTGCCTATTTCATCGACAAATGATTCCAAGCCTAAGCCTTTTCCAAAATTAACAAGGAACTCGGTTATCTTCTCCATGTGTCCGGACGGACGGGGAATTTGAGTCAGCGAATAAAAATGCTTCCACACATTCTGTGGAGCTAATTGCAAGATTGTACTCATAACATTTTAAAAGTTAGTTTTCGCAAATATACATTTTTATTCCCAAACTATGCAAGAACCTAAACTTTTTCCTGTGAAAAACTAACATTACAATAAGCACAAAGAAACGCCCCGTGCCTACCAAACCTGTACCATCTCCATACATATACAACCGAATTTGGTACGGACTTGACACGGACTTGGTAGGGAGTTGGTAGGGTTCGGATGCGCCCCCTACATTAACGAATCTATTTTGAACGATTGACCAATGACAGATGCAACCATCCATAAATACCCAGTACAATAACCAGCAATGTCTGTATACCATGCACTATCAACGCAAAAACTCCTGCATCGGTAGCATTGACACCATATAACATCATCATAGTAATAACAGCAAAGTGCCAGGAACCTGCACCATTGGGAGTAGGAACAATCACTGCGAAAGTGCCGCCCACAAACATCACCAAGCCTGCCAGAAAGCTCAGATGCTCAGTAAAAGAGAAGCAATAGAAAGTGATATAGAAGTGATAAAAATAGCATATCCATATAAATAAGGTATAGAGAATAAAAAGTGGTATATTCTTTACACTCTTCAACGACATCACCCCTTCCCATACATTCAACACCACGCCTTTTACTTTCTCAAAGAAAGAAAGCATGCGCAGAAGAAAATAAAGTAATACCAATACACCAATGATACTAAAAAGAACGACATAAAACCAGGGAGATGTCACCAGATGCACCAGCGAAGGAACTTTGGTACCCGTCTCTTCAAAAAAACGAAGGAAGACAGGCATCTGTATCAGAAAAGTAATCCCGGTAATCACAATGATGGTCAACGTATCTATCAAACGCTCCGTTACCACTGTTCCAAGCGATTTGGCAAAAGAAACATCGTCATATTTGGCAAGCATACCGCAACGGGAAACTTCGCCTACACGGGGTAAAACAAGATTAGCGGCATAGGAAACAAAGATAGCATCCACACAATCGCTCGTCTTTGGATAAGCTCCGAGCGGCGCAAGCGTCTGTTTCCAACGCCAGCCACGGAAAACATGGCTCATCACACCAAAAAACAACGAAAACAGCATCCATCCCCAGTTCGTTCCATGCAGAAGTACCTCCTTGGCGCGTGCAAAATCAAAATCTCGATACACCCAATAAAGAATAAAACCGCCCAAAGCGACCGGTAAAAGGATCTTCAGTGTCTTTTTTAATAGTTTATTCATGCAGAATTCGTTATTCTTCGTCGAAAAGGATTACCTTTGCGAGCTGCAAAGATAGTGCAAATAGGAAGCAGAACAAAAGAAGCTTGCTTATTTTTAATACTGAAGTATGGACTATATTCGCGGAGCAAAGAGAGTGCAACAGTAATGATTTAGTGGATAAATGAGACTAGTAAAGCCTAAAAAGTTTCTCGGCCAACATTTCCTGAAGGATTTGAAAGTGGCGCAGGACATAGCCGATACCGTAGACGTATGTCCCGGGCTTCCTGTATTGGAAGTGGGTCCGGGCATGGGGGTATTAACCCAGTTCCTGGTAAAAAAAGAACGTCCGGTGAAAGTAGTAGAACTGGATTATGAATCTGTTGCCTATCTACGTGAAGAATACCCGTCCCTGGAAGATAATATCATCGAAGATGACTTCCTGAAGATGAATCTGCAACGCTTATTCAACGGGCAGCCTTTTGTACTGACAGGAAACTATCCTTATAATATTTCGAGCCAGATTTTCTTCAAGATGCTGGACAATAAGGAACTGATACCTTGTTGCACCGGTATGATACAGAAAGAAGTAGCCGAACGTATTGCTGCCGGCCCCGGAAGCAAAACATACGGCATTCTGAGCATATTAATACAGGCATGGTATCGTGTGGAATATCTTTTCACCGTACATGAGCATGTATTCAACCCACCGCCTAAGGTGAAAAGCGCTGTCATCCGCATGACACGAAACGAGACTCAAGACCTTGGTTGCGATGAAAAACTATTCAAGCAAGTGGTGAAGACCACTTTCAATCAACGCCGCAAAACCCTGAGAAATTCGATAAAACCCATACTTGGCAAAGACTGCCCACTGACGGAAGATGTTTTATTCAATAAACGACCGGAGCAACTATCGGTACAACAATTCACA
>OGIH01001192.1_pt1 | contig 15158 bp, 8 predicted proteins | sample 1571721 | NCBI WGS metagenome assembly OGIH01 (sample SAMEA2582068, study PRJEB24529) | metagenome | biome: Human gut stool | place: China | collected 2011
CAGGTGACACGTGGATCGTATTTATACTCGGATTCTATCATCTCCGTATTCCCCGCCTTGAAACAGATAGGCTCATGGTTTATCTCCCAATTGATTCCATCTTTACTAAAGCCCGCAAAGATATTCATCTGCACTGCCTTATTATCACAACGGAAGACACCGGCAAATCCATCCCCGAACGGAACTACCGCACTATTGAAAATACTGTTGGAAGTCGGAATGTGATAGCGTCCGATAACCGGGTTTTTAGAGTAACGCCACATAACGTCTGTACAACCTTCCGGGCGTTCTTCCCAAGGCATATTCATCATCTGTTTCATAATTCTTCTATGTTATTAGTTATATATTTCATTGATTCTTCTTTTCATCCGGATAGGTGAATGGCACAAAATAAGTGATCAGAAATGCCGGAATAGTAGCAAACATCGTAAAAATAAAAAATGCCTTATATCCCAACGCATCACTAACAAAACCACTGATAGATCCCGGAAGCATCACTCCCAGATTCATGATGCCCGAAGCAAAGGCATAATGGGCCATCTGATGTTTGCCGGGAGCCACTTGCTGCATCATAAACAGTGTCAGACCTACGAATCCGAAACCATATCCGAAGTATTCAAGCACAATGGCACTTCCTATCAGCATACCATTCTCCGGCTGATAAATAGCCAGCAATGTATAAGCCAGAAATGGCAGGTTGAAAACACAACACAACGAAAACAATGTCCGGCTCAATCCTCTGTGAGAGATGTAATAACCTGCCAACAGGGATCCCAAGACAAAAGCAGCTGCCCCGTAAGTTCCATAGTACAGACCTATCTCCTGTTCTCCCAGTCCCAATCCTCCAACAGAACGTTCCGCCTTTAAAAACAACGGAACAATCTTCATGACAAAGCCCTCGGCCAAACGATAAAGAATGATAAATGCCACATAATACCAGATATGCTTCTTCTGAAAGAAAGCACGGATAACTTCCACCAATCGGTTCCAGGTTTCCCTGCCGGATGCTGCGCCTGTAGCTGCAGTTCCTCCCGAAGGCAACATACGCACATGATATACTCCCAGGAATACCATTACAGCAGCCAGAATCAACATGACTGTCATCCATGCTTGCACAGTCGCTTCATGGCGGACAGCTTCTTCCGTCCCCTGAACTCCTCCGAAGTATTTCAGCAACCAGCCTGCCAACCAAACCAGTCCACCGGATGCAACAATTTTAGCGATATTATAGAAAGCACCTTGCCAACCGATATACTTGGCCTGATCCTGCTTATTCAGTTCCGACATATAAACACCATCTGTTGCAACATCGTGTGTCGCCCCGCTGAAAGCAATAACCGCCAACAAAGCAATACACACGGCAAAGAAAGCCGGAAGAGGCAACGCCAATGCTACCAGGGCAAAACCTGCCCCGGTAATCAATTGTGTCAGCACCACAAAGAACTTTTTCGTCTTGAACATTTCCAAGAACGGACTCCAAAGGAATTTCAGTGTCCAAGGTAGCATTATCAGCGATGTCCACAGAGCAATCTGTGCATCACCAATCCCCAATCCTTTGAACATCAGCACAGACACCATATTCAGCACCACAAAGGGAAGCCCCATGGCAAAGTAGACGGTGGGTACCCAGGAAATCGGATTACGACTATTTTGATTCATACCTATTGACTAAATCATTCTGCTTCACTTCAGAGGAACATTCCCCATCGTCAGTTCCAACGTACCACCATCTACTATATCCTGATGCGTAAAGAAAGGCTTATCCAACTTCTTTCCATTCAGTACCATACTCTGCACATACTTGTTCTCGCGACTGTTATTATGTGCTATGACAGTGAATGTCTTACCATCTTTCAACTGAATGGTAGATTTTTCGAATAATGGGCGACCGATAGAATAAATCGGTTTACCCGGACATACCTGATAGAAACCCATAGAATTGAGAATGAACCACGCGGACATCTGTCCGCAATCCTCATTGCCCGACAATCCGTCCGGATCATTGAAATAAAGGGTATGTAATATTTGATCCACCAGTTCTTGTGTCCGCCAAGGTTGATCCACATAGTTATACAGATGAGTAATATGATGACTTGGTTCATTGCCATGTGCATATTGTCCTATCAAACCGGAGATATCAGCAGAAACCATATCACCCTCCAAAGCTGAATCGGCAATAAACAAAGAATCCAGTTTACCGATAAAGGTATCACGTCCTCCCATCAGCTCCACTAATCCATCTATATCATGAGGCACAAACCAAGTCCATTGCCAGGCTGTACCTTCGCAATAGTCGTCACTACGGTGATTGGATGAACGGGGATTGAAAGGAGTACGCCAATTACCTTCACTGTCCAGTCCGCGCATAAAACGGGTAGAAGCATCAAAATAAACCTGGTATCCCTTAGCAAAGGCTGCATATTTCTCCTCATTCGGTTCATCTCCCATAGCATCTGCCAGCACAGAAATACACCAGTCGTCATAAGCATATTCCAACGCCTTTGCTACGGATTCATTATCCTTGTCGCAAGGTACATAGCCTATTTTATTCTTCCAGTATTTAGCTTGAGGCATCAAGTGGGGTAATACCAATGGCGGACATAAAATACCGGTCGTATCATATTCCGCAACACGGATACAGGCCTTATATGCATCTTCCACATCGAAATTACGATAACCTTTTGTATAAGCATCAGCTATAATAGATGCAGCATGATAACCGATCATTGTTCCCGTATAGTTTCCGGCCAGTTCCCACATAGGATATACACCACCCTCATGCTGCTTCCGGATTAATGAACGGATAAAGGCTTCATTTAAATCAGGATCGATAATTGTCATCAACGGATGATATGCCCTGAATGTATCCCATAAAGAGAATACAGTATAGATAGGCTCTTCCACACTACCCTGATGAGGTTTCAAATCCATACCCAGATAGCGTCCATCGGCATCTGTAAACAGATTAGGTTGCACACCGGTATGATAGAGTGCAGTATAAAACATTACTCGCTGGTCCTTATCAGACGTTTCAATATCTATCTTGGCAAGATAATTATTCCATGATTCACGGGCAGCACTACGCACACCGTTAAAGTCCCATTCAGGTATTTCAGCTTCCACATTCTTTCGTGCCCCATCCATATCTACAGCAGAAACACCGACTTTCACAAGAACTTCCTCATTATTCTCTGTCTGGAACTGTAACAAAGCCTTAGCTGTCGGAAAGAGTGGCCCCCCTTCATCCAATGCCATAGAATCGGTTACCAATGTATAGGTAAAAGGTTTGGAAAACTTCGCATAGAAATTGATATACTGGTCAAATGCCCAATATACTGTTTTCTTGCGTCCTCGTATCTCTGTATCACTGATTACCTCCAACTCCATCTCTTCATTCTTCTGACGCTGCAGACTGTAATCCAAGTCCAGTATAAATCCGGCATCTTCCGCCTTTGGGAAAGTATAGCGGTGAATAGCTGCACGTTTGGTAGCCGTCAATTCGGCTTTTACCTGATAACGATCCAAAAAGACTGAATAGTAGCCCGGTTGTGCCACTTCATTGTCATGAGAGAAAGCAGAAGCATAAGCCATCTGTTGACTCTCTTCTCCCATTGCATGATAATCCTGTTTGCCTACGGTAGGCATCAGCAATACATCACCATAGTCTCCACAACCTGTGCCGTTAAGATGGGTATGCGAAAATCCATTCATAGTAGAATCTGCATAATAATATCCGGAACAGGCATCCCACTGATAAATGCGTGTGTCGGGACTGGGTTGTATCATTCCGTTCGGAACTACAGCCCCAGGGTAAGTATGTCCATGCCCTCCCGTACCGATAAACGGATTAACGTATGATGAATAATCCTGCGCTCCCGGGGTACAACTGTACATTCCGAATAACAGCACTCCACTCATCAACATAAAATTCAGTTTCATGTTTTTCTTCATATTCTTAATAGTATTACATATTCATAATCAAAGTGGCATAAAGGTAATGGCTTGTCCTCCACCTCTTGCCATATCCACGGACAGAATGTCTTCAGCAGTCACCTGCTTCTCTATAATCTCATAAGCCGTAGGATTCGTTATCCAGTCAGCCTCTTTACCATCAGCATAAATGACAGCCCTGTAAGTCTTGCCTTTTTCCAGAAAATCCAATTTGACTGTAACCTCACGTGCGTCTTCATTAGTAGCTGCACCCATGAAATATTTGTCTCCTGCGCGGCGCATTATGACTACATATTCTCCCGGCTCACCTGCCAGCGCTTCCGACCAGTCACAATCAGTATCAAAATCGCGAAAGAATTGAAAAGCAGGATGTCCTTCGTAATTTTCAATCATGTCGGCAGCCATTTGCAAAGGAGAATAAAGTATCACCCAGTTAGCGATCTGTTTCGCCAGCGTAGAATTGATCCGGCAATCCTTACTATCCTTCATATTCCACTTCTTGCGATAAGGAGACTTTTTGGCACGCTCATACAGTATGTCGAAGATTCCCGGAGTATAGTCCATTGGCCCTGACAACAGACGGGTAAATGGCAAAAGTACATGATGTTCGGGGGGATTTCCCTCGCTCCAGGCATTCCATTCCATGCCACGGGCACCCTCACGAGTCATCATATTGGGGTATGTACGGCGGATACCAGTGTCTTTGATCGGTTCGTGTACATCAAGAGTGGTATGATATTTTGCAGCAGTCTTTACCACTTTACGGTAATGGCGTACATTGTATTGTCCATGATGATTGTGCCCATTGGGAAGTCCGCCGGCATAACCGGTCTTCACACTATGAATACCCAAGTCAGCATACCATTTATAAGACTTATCCAGTTGTTTCTCATAATTGACTATGTTGCCACCCGTTTCATGATGTCCAATAATCTCAATTCCTTTTTCCTTAGCATAACGGACTATTTCCTTTATATCAAAGTCAGCATACGGACGCGTATAATCAAAGTCCTGAGAGCCTCCCCAATTTTCCCAACCGGCGTTCCAGCCTTCAAACATCACTCCTTCAATGTTGTTAGCTGCTGCAAAGTCAATATATCGTTTAGCATTCTCCGTTGTGGCACCGTGGCGGTCATTTATCACCCAGCTTTCTACCCCCAGATGCATTCCCCACCAGATACCTACATACTTCATTGGACGTATCCAATCCGTAGTTTCCAGTACACAAGGCTCATTCAGATTCAGTATAAGCCCGGAGTTAATTAGACCGACAGCTTTCGGAGCAATCTGTATGGTACGCCAAGGCGACTTGAAAACACTACCGTTTACCCGCACTTTAATGCCATCAGGCCAAGGAGCCAGTTCCGACTTGAAATTGCAACCACCTGTATTTTTCAATGTCATCTCGGGGAAGTCCGTCAATGCAGCTTCGTGAATGCTGGCATATACATTGCCTGCCTTAAATGTCATGGGAGTATTGGCATTGTCTGTCCGGCTGACAGGCTGTGTACGATATAGCAATTCATAAGTATCATAATTGGCAGGTATGGACCATGAAGTACCATCCTGTGCTATATTGAACGCAGTCAGCTCATCCGTGATAAGAAGACTGTCTGCTCCGGCCACTTCATATTCGTAGCGGAATCCTACCCCGTCATCGAATACACGAAACCGTAAAATCAGTTTGGTAGCAGCTGCATCAGACAAGTGAACAGCCATTTCATTGTAATGGTTGCGAATGGTTTTATTTTCTCCCCAAGGTTGCGTCCAGGTTTCATCCTGACTAGCGAAATCAATATCTACAATACGGAATTCTTTATGAAGATTAATCCCGTTCTCTGCTTCGAATCCCAAACAGGAAGAAGCTACAAAAGGAATACTGTCAACTTCAATTTGGTAGGTCATCCGGTTACTATCATTCAGAGCAAACTGTAACCTGATACGACCATCAGGAGAAAAAACCTCTTTTTGCTTAGAAGAGCAACTACTTGCCAGACAAATAATCACAATAAAATAAATAAAATGTATTCTCATATTCGATTCATTATTTTGTTATCGGAAATATGTTTCACCAGAATTCATGTGTCCAAAGTTATCGGTCAGCAAGATAGTTAAGAGAATGTCTCAAAGATACATAAAATAGCATGATTAATTGAGACATTCTCTTTTAAAAAGCCAAAAGCTTACTTTTTAGTCAGGTTATAATTAGCGCCAGGATGATAATAAGCATCATAATATGCTTCCGGCAATTCTGCCGTACCATTTACTATACGGCACAGAGATATGCCATAACGTTGGCCTCTACCCATCAGAGTCAGATTTCCAAGCGGATCAAATGCTCCCTTCGTAGCAGTCGTATTTGTATCGTATTTCCAAGTATTCTGGTTACCATTCTTATAAGTTCCCCATCTCATTTCCCATGTTTCGGGATCCTCTGCATCACCTTCATGAATAACCTGAGGCATGGAAATAGTAAAGTTACCATTATTGGAATCAAATTCAGCTACCAAAGGATATTTATTGGTTATTTCAGGATATTCTCCCCAACCATAGATATAGTAAGTCTTACCATCCTCTTTAGCCTCAATACGAATATCAAATGTCTGATCTCCATTATAATCCCACCAACCATTACCACCTTCGGGAGGCGTAAAAAAGAATAAAGAACTGGTAGAAGCTACTTGCCATTCACCCAGATAAGCCTCATAGTTAGACTTAACCCCTGTTGAAGCCGTGAAGTCCGTCCTTCCATAATACTTACCACTCCATTCTACCTCATCATTGAACAGAATCTTACTTACAGCCGTGAAATAATAATCATAAGAATACAATTGTGGTTTCGGGTTATAGAATACCTGCAAACCATATCCGGCATCTTTCAGGTCCTGAATCGTTTCTTCTTTAAAACTTGTCCAGCCACCTTTATATTCTTCATTAATCTTCAATGAATAAGGGCCATACTTTGATTTGGGAAGTCCGGTGAAATTAGATTCACGTCCTTTAACGTATCTCTGATAAGTTCCATAACACATATAATCTACCAATTCGCCAATAGACTTACCATCGACAGTTCCGCTTGGAGAATCCTCAAAATTACTTTTATATTCATAAATACCCAGCAATTTATCAGGCATCACCTTGCGACATTCGCTGATCAAGCGACAGTAATTCTCACGGGAACGTTGCTCGAAGCCCGGACTCGGATTCTCTTTGTAAACTGTATACTCGTCATCAAAATCAATGCCGTCCAAACCATAAATATCGACAAATGCTTTCAATTCTTTGGCAAAATCAGCCGCAGCAGCCTGCGATAAGTTACCCATACCGGCTTCATCATGATTACCCAAGATACTCATATTGACTTTGATACCTTTAGCCTGCAAAGGACGGATAAATTTATCTGCATTTTTCAACAGGAAAGATACCTGATCGTTACAATGAATATGCACACGGCCGCTTTCACTATCCACATTGATATTGGCAGCAAAGATACTAACTACATCAAAGAACGGTTTTCCACTTTCCTTCATTACATATTCACCACAATTCAGGATATTTTCATCATTCACTTCCACAAAACAGAGAGTACGTACATCTCCCTTTTTAGAATCAGGCACAGCTGCCAATGGCTTCACCAAATAAATATAAGTCTGATTATTAGCTGAAACAGCCACTCCATCATTTGCAGTAGCTGAAACCGCTACTGCATAGGTTGAACCAATTGAACCTCCGGCATTAATAGTTAATTCTACTGCACCGGACTTTTTCTCTCCGGTTTTAACAGTCACCGTACCACCATTTGCCAAGCTCAATTTATCAGCAGGATACATAGCATAAGATGTACCATGAGCAGCATTATAAACTTCAAGCGCTGTTGCATCTACTTTGAAAGTAACCGTTATGTCTTTTTCAGCAGCTTTACTCAATTCAAAATAAAGATGTCCCGTACCGGCTTTATCCCCAAAGAGAGAAATTGAAGTAAGTTCGCGTGCTCCGGCAGCTGATCTGACATAACCGTATACGCCATCCACTGTATCCAGCTTTTCTGTATTAACGGCATTAATCGTAATGTCATCTTCACAACTTGTGAAAACAGTTCCTGCACAGGCAAAGGTAACTGCCAACAAGCCTAATTTTATGTGATTCATATATTTCATAATATACATCTGTTTAAAATATAACTTAATTTATTTCGCAGGCAATTCTACCGCAGTCCAAGTAAGCGATTCCACCGCTGTAGCATGATTCTCATTCCCGCTATAATCGGCTATTGAAGTACCTACACCTTCATCAAATTTCCAATAGGCAACCAGTCCTTCCGCACCCGGTTCTACCTGATAAAAATGATTCTTTGCATTAATTTCCTCCTGAGTTAAAACCTTATTCCAAATACGGCATTCGGACATTTCACCATCAAACCAACGATCACGGTTATAAGAGTGACCAATCCAGAAGCCATTACCCTCATCAGTTTTTGTCTTTCCCAAATCCAATGCCCCCCAATTCGCTGTCGCTTCCAATTTATTCACGCCATTGAAATAGGCTATCACTTTTTGAGCTTCAGCATCATAAGTCACTGCAATATGTGTCCATTCACCGGTAGCCACAGTCAGATCTTCTGAATTTATCTTCTTATCTCCAGGACCTACAATCTGCAAACAATTCTTTGCCGGCGCAGTATCTCCGAAACGGAGCAGGAAATATCCTTCAATACCCAGAACTGTACTGATAGCTTTATCGAGCTTGCTGGGATTTACTAATACTTCCACAGTCAGCTTCCGTAAACCATTTGCCTTTTCAGGTGTACTCCAATTTACGTATACAAGATTCTTAGTAAGATCAGCTACTACATTGATAAGGGCAGCACCTTTAAATACGTAATACATGGTACGGGCACTTTGCAGAATACCTACGTTAGCCTGATCAATGGTTACAGGTAATACATAAACCTTTTCAGCATCCAGCTCTGTCAGATTACCAAATTTCAATGTGACTTTTTCTGAAAGAACAGATCCGGCAGGAATCACAGTCTGTGGAGTTTCCAATGTATAATGCTTACTCGGCAAAGCCTCAGCATTATCATAAAATGCAGCATTATAAGTATCAACCAACGCAGGTTCAGCTTTCAAGGAAATAGTTACATCTGCATTTTCCGGCTTAGCCATAGCAACCCTGAATTCACCTTCCGCAGAAGGAATCGTATTCTTCAGTAAAACATTACTAGTCTTCACCGAAGCATCTATATACACTTGGTTATCAAACGTTTCAGTATCATCACTACAAGCTGTCAAAGCTACAGACAGCAATGTGATCGATAATAAATATAAGTTTTTTAATTTCATAGCTTGATTTATTTTTTAGGAGCAGGGTTCATAATATTAATAGCCTCTTTCACATACTGGTATGTGTTAGTAGCATTGTAATAGTCATTCTGAACATTATAAATAGCCAATCCGGCACGGGTATAGCCATCAGATGGTTCCGTAGTCCAATAAGCTGCCTCCGTAAGCGCCCGGTCGGTACCGTAGAACCCGGTTTGCTTATCAGATGCATCCAGTGAAGCTGTGGAAACAGCAACTACGAAACGATCAGTCGGAACACCTGCAGCAGCCATGGCCAAACGGGCAAATACCGACAACTGTGCATCATCCGTTACATTATCCGTAGCCAGGATGATGTGCTTACAATTAGTCAAAATGGTCTGCTCAATCAAATTTTCCGGATATCCCTGAAATGTCAGCAACTTATCTGCATTAGCAGTTTTCCAGGTTAAAACAGCACTGAAAAAAATATCCTGATATTTCTTTGCCTCTGCTTTTTGTTCGGCAGACATATAAATAGGATTATTTCCTTTATATTCAGTAATCATACCATCGAAACTCCCTGCATAACCAATCTGTTTGTCCATTTCTGACTTCAGATAAGTATCGAAAGATCCGGTTTCCGTACCTTCCTTTACTTTTTCAGTATATTCTTTTTGAATCTTATCAAAACTGATAGTATATACCACCTTGGTACCCTTAGCATGTACAGTTTGCATATCAACTAATTCAAACGCAGCCAGTTCTGCTGGGTACATCATGGAAATTACGTCCAAACTGTCAGGAGCATCAGAGATATGCTGTCCACGACTGAACGGTGTTTTCTCGCTATTGTCGAACCAGGCATATACAACCTTATGGTCCGAATTCTTATAGGCTACCAAATTTTGCAGATATTTGGCATACGCAGCCGGATCTTGTTCCTCTATTCCGGGAGTATTGATATTCACATTCTCTACTTCCGTCCAGTCGTCACATGCGCTGAAACAGGTTATGGCAGCGAAGCAGGAAGCTACGATGAATATATTTTTCATTTTATTTTTCATAATTCTTTTCTTTATTAGATGTTAGGGTTGCAGTCCCACCATACTTTGGAAGACATTCTATCGTTCGCAGGTTTCAAATCTTGCAGAGCATTCTGCACATTCGTACCATTGTCCTTGTACTCATCCTGCGGATAAGGCAAGCGGCGTGGAAAAGTACCTTCGGGAACTTCCGCCTTGTTTTTATTAACGGCAGCAGTCATCAGACGCGGGTAACCCGTACGACGGAATTCAGCCCATGCTTCGTTACCCAACGGGAATATGGCGATCCATTTCTGGGTAATTATACGTTCCAGATTTGTTTCAAAGACGGCGCTATTATCATACTTAATCGTAATAGTCGGCTGAGAACCGTTATAACTATAAGTACCCAGAGGATCTTTATACAGATCGGGCAAACTACTACCATCTTCCAGATAAGCATCCGCACCGGAAGCCCCCCATTGACTGAATGATAACTCTACGCCTTTCTTATAAAAACTTTCTGCAGTTCCACCCATGTTCCAACCACGCAATGCACCTTCGGCACGCAGGAAGGCAACTTCAGCAGCAGTCATCCAAACAAGTTTCGTATTGGCTTCAACATTCATGTTAGAATACTTATGAGCTGTTTCACTCGGAAGCGGTTCAGTTCCCAAGCGAATACCATGATACCCGTTCTTCACTCCATCGGCTGTTGTAAAGGTAGATTCAACAAAATATTTTTCACGACGAGGATCTTTGTAACCATTCATATAGGCAGTAATATCTGCCGCAATACGAGAGTCACCGCCATTATATTCATACATAATAACTCTGAATGGATTAGTAGTAGCCTGAATGGTCGCATTATCATCATTTGATGTAAACACACCTCCTCTTTCTGAGTCAACAGCTTCCACCGCTTTAGCTTGTGCCGTAGTAGAATCTACATACACCATACGCATAGCCATACGCAATTTCAAAGAATTCGCCAGTTTTATCCAGTTTTCCACTTTACCACTATAAACCTTATCAGCTTTGGATGAAAAAGTCTCCGTACGATGTGGTAATAATGCAGTCACTGCCTCATCCAGTTCATTCAACATAGTCTCATAAACTTTCTTCTGAGTATCCAGCGGAGCAGTCAGGTCACCATTGGCCCCCAACTGGGAATAAGGAATAGGACCGTATCCATCTGTAACACGCAAGATAGCTGCTACCTTTACAACTTTTCCTACTGACAAATAAACAGGGTCTTCAGTTGCAGCTTCCAACTGTGCATAGTTAGCATACACATTAGGAATAACATCTTTATATAATTTACCTACCCAGTCCTGAGATTGGTTGTAGTTGGAGAAACGGTTCGTGAAACCGGAATTGGATTCCGCCAAATAGCCACCGTAAGGTCCACCCAAAAGGGCCTCCAGAAACTGATTAAGAAGTACATCCGTAGGGATGACATATCCCTGCATACCTGTCAATGCCGAACGAGTCAAGTAGGCATCACGGTCCATCTGGTCTTTGGTTGCTTCATACGGATTGGTATTATAATCCATATAATCACCTGTGCAAGATGCCAACATGCCAGCTAACATTCCACCGCATAAAGCGAATTTTATAATTGATTTTCTCATTGTTTTTTCTTTCTTTAATCTGTTAGAACTTAAATCTTACATTGAATCCTAAGCTACGCGCACTCGGCGTCATAAAGTTGTCAATACCCTGATAGTAGTTACCGGTAGAAGCTACTGCTTCCGGATCGAACGGAGCTTTACAATAAAGCATCAGCAAGTTACGGCCTACCAGAGATACGGTCACGTCAGCCACATTCCAAAGTTTATCTCTCGGTATAGTATAACCGACACTGGCTTCCTGGAGACGCAGATTGGTAGCACTGTAAGTGTAATATTGTGGAATACCAGACTGAGAACCGATAGTAGTATACCATTTCTGTGCATTTACCAAGTCCGTTCCATTCACATAAACACCACCTTGATTGCGTGCTATTTCTGTTGACTCAGAAACACCATACATATCCATAGCAGCCTGAGTAGCAGAGTAAACGATACCACCGATACGTGCAGAGAGCATGAAACCAAAATTCAGGTTCTTCCAGCTGAAATCATTTCTCCACGACATATTACATTTTGCAAATACGCTACCTAATTTAATATCTTCTGCATTATAATTAGCAGTCACACTACCATTCTGATCTACCAGAATATTGCCGTTACTATCACGTTGCAGGTCGGCAGTAGAATAGAGATCACCCAAAGAGCCACCTTTCTTCAGAATGAAACGAGCCTGTCCCATACCACCTACATCCAAGCGTTCTTTAGTGATGACAGTTCCGGTTTCAGGATGCACATAGTTTTCCAGCAGTTCAAGAATCTCATTCTTATTGGTACTGAATACGTAATTACTGGACCATTTAAATTTACCCCATTCATTAGAATAGCCCAATCCTAATTCAATACCCTTATTTCGTACGCTACCCGTCTGCACATACAATGTTGAGTAACCGGAAGATACGGAAATCTTAGGGTCAAACGTCTGATTATAAGTTTTAGTAGTATACAAAGCCAAATCCAGATTAAAATGATTCAGGAAACGGGCAGTAAGACCTACTTCCCATGAATCCGTTCTTTCCGGTTTCAGATTATACATCGGATAGTTACGTTTGGATTGCCAAACCTTATTGGAGTTATCCCATGAATAAGTAGGGTTGGCCAGGAAACGCGGGAAAGGAAGACCCACAGATGCAAATGAGCCACGTACTTTCAGAAAAGAAATTTGTTGTGGCAATTTCAGTAACTCGGACAAAATAACAGAACCACCGACTGAAGGATAAAGGAATGCACTCTGAGTAGAATTAGGACCTGCCAATTGTGAAGGCCAGTCAGAACGTCCGGTCAAAGTCAAGTAATAAGTACTCTTATATCCTAATTCAAGACTGGCAAAAACAGACTGAGTCTGATCATGAAAACCTGACTGCGTACGTTTTGTCTTACTGTCATCCAACTGGAATACATTGAAAACGTTAGGAATACCGTCTTCACTGATAGGACCACGATTTTGCAGTACATCTTGTTGCATATCCGATAAAGAAGCACCAATATTAGCCTGGAAAGTAAGATTTTCACCAAAGTTTTTATTGATGTTCAACATGATATCAGCATAAGTTTGCTTGTCATTCGTATTAGAAATACCATACAAACCGTTGTTAGAGCCTTCGGCCAATGTAGTATTACTTGTAGCATAAAGCTTTTCCGTATAAGTACTTGCAGAGTTATCCACACGCACACGGCCTGATACACTCAACCAATCTAAAATCTTATAGCTCAAGCTACCACTCAACATATAACGATCCTTATTATTCTCACGCAGGTTACGATAAGCAATCCAGTACGGATTTTGTCCTGTAAAAGTATCGATGCCCTGTGGCCAATATTGTGTATAGATGTTACGGGAAGTATCCCAGCGTTCGTACATCTTAATCTCATTCCAGTCGTCACCACGAGGGAACAAATAAGCTGTAACCAACGGATTGGAGTAAGTACCCTGATTCACCATATTTTGGTCTTTCTGTTTGATATAAGAAGCACTTACATCCAGTGTCATCTTATCATTCAGGAAAGAAGTAGTGTTGCGGAAAGTAAAGTTATAACGGTCATAATCGTTATTCGGAACCATACCGACAGAATTCACAGCACTCGCAGAGAAGTAAGTCTGATTCTTTTCCGTACCTGTAGATAAAGAAACGGTTTCGGTAGCTACCACACCTGTTCTCAGAAAGTCATTGATCGGATCATATCCCATGTAATTGGAAGGGTTCAATTTATTACCCCAGCTTTTTTCCACAGAACCTGCACTGGACAGAAGATCGCCTGTGCCATAAGAATTCTGAAAATTAGGAGTAACAAACGGACGGAGAAATTCAGTATTCTGTGATACAGTCAAACTCAAACGTCCTTCCTTGCCTTTCTTAGTCGTAATAACAATAGCACCATTGGCAGCGTGACTACCATACAAAGCGGCAGCGGCAGCACCCGTCAGTACAGACATAGATTCGATGTCTTCCGGATTTATATCTGCAATCGCTTCTGAAGAACCTTTAGAGTCAAATTCCTGACCACCTTCACCGGAAAGATTGAACATAGGTACACCATCGATCACATAAAGAGGTTCATTTGTGGCGTTCATAGAACCTGTTCCACGAATACGAATGCTTAAACCTGCACCAGGCTGTCCACTGCTCGAATTTACGGTCAGACCAGTTGTTGCGCCTTGCAAGGCTTGTTCAAAAGATGTAACAGGTACATCTTTTAATACTTTTTCTGCATTTACTGATGAAGCGGCTCCGGTAAATGATGATTTCTTAGCAGTACCATACGCAACAACCATCACTTCGTCAAGCATTTGGTTATCTGCTGCCAACACAACATGTAATGTCGGTTTGATGCCGATTTCCTGAGCTTTCATACCCACAAAAGAAACTACCAGAGTCTTTGCAGAACTTGGTACATCCAGAGAAAATGCACCGTTAAAATCTGTTACTGTACCTATAGTCGTACCTTTAACAACTATAGATGCACCAATGATGGGCTCGTTGTCTTCCGCCGAAATAACAGTACCTGTTACTTTCGTCGTCTGAGCGTTGGCCATCCCAATACCTAATAATAGGCAGAACAAAAGGAAAGTTAACCTTTTCATAGACACACTTTTTTTGTTTAACTTATAAATAACTAATTTGCACTATCTGTTTTTATACATATAAGCAATGTATAAATATTCCTAAGAGATGGCAAATGTAATAATAAATTTATTATAACAACTAAAAAACTAATAGGATTTTACAAAAATGGGGATGATAATTAACAAA
>OGIH01001204.1_pt1 | contig 14981 bp, 7 predicted proteins | sample 1571721 | NCBI WGS metagenome assembly OGIH01 (sample SAMEA2582068, study PRJEB24529) | metagenome | biome: Human gut stool | place: China | collected 2011
ATTGCAATATTTCCTCCTTTTTGACTATTCTTTTCTATTTTATGAACAGTTTTCTTCTTCTTTTCCCTTTTTTAATTAGATTGAAATTCGTACTTTTGGCAAGAATCTAATCGAAATACATAGATACTATAATATAAACTTCTAAATAGTCCGTGAACATGGAAAACAAAATTCAACCAATAAATCAAATTCTTAAATTATGAAAAAATTCTTTACGCTGTTAGTTCTCGCTGCCTGCTGCGCAGCAATGACCTGGGGCTGTTCGGACGACAAGTACGACGACACCGAAATCCGCCAGGAGATCGAAAACCTAAAACAGGAGATCGCTTCGATGAAGGAACAGGTCAATTCGCTCAAGACGATCATCGACGCCCTGAACGAAAACAAATTCATCACCAACTACACCGAAGCGGCGGACGGAAGCTGCACGATCACTTTCAACGACGGCAAGACCATCACGTTGCACAACGGCAAAGACGGCGCAGCGGCGCCGGCCATCGGCATCGCGCAATTCGAAGGCATCTACTACTGGACGCTGGGCGGCGATGACCAGTGGTTGCTCGACGATAACCAGAACAAGATTCCGGTTGCGGGCCAAAACGGTAAAACCCCGACCATCAACAAGGACGGCTATTGGGAGATCGACGGCGAAACCATCAAAGGCGAAGACGGACAGCCGATCAAAGCGGTCGGTAAGGACGGTGCGAACGGCGATAAGGGAGAAGACGGCGACTCTTTCTTCAAAAGCGTCGTACAGGACGATGAAAACGTAACCTTCACGCTCACCAACGGCGATCAGATCGTTCTGCCCAAAGCCAAGGAGGTGAATTTCGTCATCGAGCGCACATCGCTGACGCTGAAATTCGGCGCTTCGCAGAACCTCGCCGTTACCCAAAAAGGCGTTGAAAACCTCGCCATCGCCAAACCCGACGGCTGGCGCGCCTGGCTCGAAGGCGATGTGCTGACCATCACAGCCCCTGCCAAGGAGAACGTATATGCCGAAACCTCGGGTGAAGTATCCGTCGTAGCCGTAGGCGCTACCGCAACGGTCATAGCCAAGGTTCAGGTACTCGCCACCGATGAAATCCTCGGCGGCGCAGGCGCCGGATCGAGCGAATGGGAAGAGTGGAACTAACGGATAAAAAGGAGATTACCGATGAAAAACTACTTATACATATTGTGCGCATTCCTGCTCGCATTCGCAGGATGCACGAAAGATGCGGACGTAGAACCTATCGCCCCTGCTCCTGACGGAAATACGCAGGTCGTACTGACCGGATTCTCCGGCCGGGGCACCCGCACCGGTTTCGGCGGAGCCGAAGACGGAGCCGTTCCGTTCCTCTGGAGCGCCGGCGACTACATCTGGGCACGCAATACCCGAAGCGAAGCCATCGCCGAAGGCGGCAGCCAGGCGACATTCGTTTTCGAATCCCTCGAAACGGCCGACACGTACGACGTATTCTACAACCTGACCGGCCCGGCAGCCGCAACAGCCCTGATTCCGGCCGAGCAGACACAGCAGGCAGCCGGAGAGTTGAACCTGGGCCAAAACGGTGACTTCGGTTATGCAACGGCGCAAAACGGAACCTTTACGCTCGAGCATGCGACCTCCTACGTCTGGTTCGACACCTATTCGAGCGATGTCACCTCGAACCTGCTCTCGATCACCTTGAGCGTATCGGGCGGTCAGACCATCGCCGGCGAAGCCGCTTTCGCCGACGGAAAGCTGGGCGACTGCAAAGGCTCTTCGTCCGTCACCCTGTCGTTCGGCGAAGAGGGTGTCGCCCTGCCTTCGCAGAGCAACGATACCGACGTGTTCGCCGCCATGGTGCTCTACCCCGCCGATCTTTCGACGGCAACGGTTTCGATCGTCTATAAATTCGCCGACGGTTCGGTTTATCTGCAAACCAAATCAGGCAAAACGCTTACCCCAGGCCACACGCTGCGCCTCTCGACACAGATCGCCAAGTCCGACTGCAAAAGCTCCGGCGCATTCTTCATGACCGAAGCCGGTGTTGCGGAAGAGCTGCCGACCGAGCCGATCGGCTACCTGAAAGTCGTTACCCTGGGCGAATCGACCCTCTCGGCCGAAGAGCTCACCTCGATTGCAGGCAACCTCGCAAACGGTGCGGTCATCGACCTGGGTGAAGCTACCTTCGCCACGACCGAATTTCCGATGGACTTCACCCGCAAGACCAATCTTCAGGAGATCGCACTGCCCCGTAATATCCAGACTTTCACTCCCAGCACCTACAATTCCGGGGCTTTCTACGGCTGTAAGAACCTGACGCGGATAACCTTTCCGGAAGGCCTGACTGCCATCGGGCAGAACTGCTTCCGCAACTGTGCCAAACTGGAATCCATCGAGCTTCCTTCCTCGGTGCGCACATTGGACATCTATGCGTTCTACGGCTGCAAATTGCTGACATCGGTCGTAATTCCCGAAGGTGTGGAAGCAATTCCACGATTCTTATTCGACAGTTGCACAGCTCTGACCGATGTAACCCTGCCCTCGACACTGAAGAGCATCGGAGCCGAAGCATTCGAAGCGACCGGACTCGAAGAGATCACGATCCCGGAAAGCGTGACTACAATAGAATCATCCGTATTCAAGAACTGCAAATCACTGGAACGCATACAGTTTCCCGATGCACTGACTGCAATTCCGGCCAACCTGTGCAACGCATGTTCGGCCCTCACGACAATCAATATGCCCTCCAAGCTGGAGACTGTCGGCAACGACGCCTTCTACAACTGCGGCAAGTTGCAGGACGTAACCTTCCCCGAAACGCTGAAATCGCTCGACGAGCGCTCGTTCGGCGGCTGCAGCGCCTTCACCCGCATCGTCATCGACATCCCCGAGATCGCCAACTACGCCTTCTGGAACTGCGCCAACGTCACCTCGATCGACTTGGGCGAGAAGGTCACCTCGATCGGACGCAATACGTTCATCATGGCTAACAATCTGCAAACGATCACCTGCCGGGCCAAGAATGCGCCCTCGCTGGGAAGCACCGCCTTCGGCAGCGCCGGCAGCAAGGTGGAGGGAAAGAAAATCCTCTATGTTCCGGCAGCGTCCTACGATGCCTATGAAACGGCCTGGACGGACGTAACCTCACAAGGATATGCGCTGCAGGACATCAACGACCAGCAACTGACGGACGGCATCTACTATCGTGCTTCGCGCGAGGCCGACTGGGTTCCGACCCTGCCTGCGACGTTCACCGCACTGTATGTACGCACCGTAGGCGACGATGCAGCCCTTACCGCCAGCCAGTTCAATACCCTCGTCACCAAAATCTCGGCACAGTCCGCTCCCGTGACGCTCGACTTGAGCATGGCGAAATTCGAAGCAACGGAATTCCCCGTCTCACTGGCCGGCAATGCGAAACTGGGTACGATCAAATTCTTCGAAAATACGACCTCGATCGCAGCCGGAGCCTTCAAAGGCTGTACGGCCCTGACCAAGGCGACCGTTCCGACCGGTGTCGAAATCATCGGCGAAAGCACGTTCGAAGGATGTACAGCGCTGGCATCCCTCACCCTGCCGTCGAGCGTTAAAACCGTCGGCGACAAAGCGTTCAAAGGGTGTAGCGCACTCGTCGAAACAAGCCTATCTGCGATCGAAAACATCGGAACCGAGGCATTCGCCGGTACCGGTCTTACCTCGGCAAAAATTTCTGCCACGACACTCGGCGAAAAGAGCTTCCGCGACTGTACCGAACTCACGGCCATTACCCTCGGTTCGGCAACGACCATCCCGGCCGAAATGTTCGCAGGCTGTACTTCGATCACGACCGTCACCATCCCCAAGTCGATCGAAACGATCGGTACGAGCGCTTTCGACGGCTGCTCCAAACTGGCGACCCTGACATTGGGCACCGGTGTGACGACCCTCGGCGATCGTGCTTTCGCCGACTGCGGCCTGACGGCACTCGCCCTGCCCGACAACGTTACCACGCTGGGTGACGGAGCCTTCAGCAACAACCCCAATATCGCTACGCTCCAATTCGGTGCAGGCCTCACCGCCATCAGCGACAATGCTTTCGCAACAAACAACGCGATCGAGAGCCTAACCATCCCGAAAACAATCGCCACGATCGGCGCCGGTTCTTTCGCGAACTGGTCGAAACTGACCAAATTGACCATCTCGGGCAACACGCTGACCTCGATCGGCAGCAAGGCCTTCGAAAACGCCGCACTGCTCGCAGACGTCTATGCGGAACCGACAACGGCCCCTGCGGTACAGGCCGACAGTTTCTCCGGCGCGGGTACTTCGGTCCAAGGCTCCAAAACGTTCCACGTTGCGTCGGTCGAAGCCTACTCCTCCTGGACCACAGCCGCCAGCGGCTATACGATGGAGGCGCTCGGTCCCGACTACCTGAGCGAAGGCCTTTACTACCGCGCTTCCGGCGAAGATCCCTGGAAATCGGAAATTCCGCAAACCTTCACTACGCTGTACGTCAAGACGGCCGGTGACAATACGGTGATGACGACCGCTCAAATGAAATCCGTAGCCGATGCAGTTCTGGCTCTCGCAGCCCCTGCCACGGTGGATTTCTCCGAAGTCGTCTATGAATCGACAACTTTCCCGAATTCGTTCAAGTCGAATGCGAACCTCGCAGGCATCGTATTCCCGCAGAACGTCACGGCGACCGCTTCGGCGGCCTTCCAAAAAACGGGCATGACTTCGGTAACGGTACTGAAAGACATCAGCTACGGATCGAACGCTTTCGACTCCTGCGCATCGCTCGTCAGCGTGACTGTCGAGGAGGGTGTGACCGAAATCGGCAACTACATGTTCCAGAACACCAAACTGACCTCCGTAACCCTGCCCAATTCCGTCACGAAGATCGGAGCAAGCGCATTCAACGGCTGCTCGCTGACAACGATCAACTTCGGTCAGGGTGTAAAAACGATCGAGAATTCCGCATTCCAAAATTGCGGAGAGCTGACCGAGATCATCCTCCCGGATGCCACGGAAACACTCGGGCAGAATGCCTTCGGAGATTGTCCAAAACTGGCTAAGATTTCGTTAGGCAAGAATATGAAAACACTCGAAGCATACTGTTTCGTCGGCTACTCGAAAGGCTGCCCCTTGCTGGGTGACATCATCTGTCGGGCAACTACCCCGCCGACCCTGAAGGACGACTACGGTACCGGTCCCTTCGGCGGCGGTTGGAGTCCCGTTGCAGGCAAAGACGTCCCTGCTGAGAACCGGATCATCCACCTTCCGAAATCGGCCGATCTGGTCGGCGGTACGGGAGCCTACGCCGACTCTTCGTGGGTTAAATTGACCTCCTCAACTTATGGATTCGCCTTCAAATACGATGTGGAAGGCTAACACTAAAATAGAATGATCGCGCGGTGAAAATGTCGGCAATCCTCCCCGGATTGCAGGCATTTTCATCCGCATTTAATCGAATCGCCATGAAAAAATTACTATACATCCTCGCAGGACTCGGCCTGGCGGCCTGCACCTCGGACATCGAGGAACTTCCCGAAGTCGGTCCCCAACCCGGACGGGAGGTAGCCCTCACGGGTATTTCCGGCACCGCGAGCCGCACTCAATTCGTGCCTGGCGACGGGACCGAAATTCAATTTCAATGGAGCACCGGCGACCGAATCTGGGCAGGCGGCGTACAGAGCGCCGAAGCGGGAACGGACGGCAATGTCGCCGACTTCGGATTCACGAACCTCCCGGGGGCTGCACCCTACCGGATTTATTACAACATGACCGGCACCGACGCCGAAGCCGTCGTTCCGACCGAACAACGCCAGGCGGAGCCGGGCAAACTGCAACTCGGACCGAACGGCGATTTCGGCTATGCCACGACCGACTCCGAAGGACGATTCACCCTCTCGCACGCCACCGCTTACGTCTGGTTCAACCCCTGGTCGCAGGACGTGAAGGAGAAGCTCGTTTCCGTCACGCTGGCAGCGACCGACGCCTCGACCGTACTGACCGGTACGCGCACCTTCGACGGCACCGGATTCAGCGATGCGACCGATGCGAACAACGCCGTAACGCTTTCGTTCGGCAAGGAGGGTGTCGAACTGCCCGCGACGAGCAGCACCGCGAGCGTATTCGCCGCAGCGGTCGTCTATCCGGCGGATTGCAGCGCAGAGGAAATACACGTAACCTACACCTTCGCCGACGGCAGCGTCTATACCGAGACCAAAACCGGACGCAATTTCGAAGCGGGCCGTATCTACCGCCTGACGACCGAGATTACCAAGCGCGACGGAGGCAGCCTCGAAATTCAGGGGCTGGAGGATTCGGACGAACCCGTTTGTATGAAATACGGCGCTTCGGAAGCGTATGCACTGACGGCCGGAGGATGGATTCCCACGGTCGAAATGACATCGGCACCGGCAGGCTGGACGGCCGATTTCGATATCGCACGGCGTTCGCTCCTGATCGCTCCTCCTGCGGAATACACCGACGGAATGGATTTGGAAAACACCGTAACGATCCAGTCCGACGACAAACCGATCCTCTCGCAGGAGTACTACGTGCTCGACTTCACCCATCCCGAAGGCACGTTCGTCCTCATAGAGGGCAACATGACCTCGGAGAACGGCACGATCGTCTATTTCGACCAACACATGCGCTATCATGAAAAGGTTTACGAGGAGATCAACGACAACGAAATCGGCAACGTCCTTCAGGATATGTACCTGGCCAACGGCAAGATCTACTTCATTACCCAAAACGGCAAGACAAGCAGCATGGGAACTACATTCAACGGCGACGGACGCTTCGTCGTCTGCGATGCCCACACGATGAAACGCCTCGTGGCACGCGACATGCCGTTCTACGCAAACATCGATACCTCTACGGGTGCCACCCAAAGTTCAAAATCGACCCTCTGCTGGCCGCAGCACATCGTGGTCGTAAGTCCCGAAAAAGCCTACATCCAATATTCCACGGCCGACAACGAATCCCATTCGGGCATCCGTATCGTGGACCTTCAGACCAATATCATCCGTACGAGCGACATCCCGGGTACATTCGGCGTCTTCACGAAAACGGGGGCGACCAAGGCCCGCATGATCTTCTCGCGCGGCAAGGTCTTCGCCGGACGCGGCAATTCGGTGATCGTCCTCGATCCCGCGACGGATGCCGTAATCAAAACCGTCACCTACGAAAACCGCCAGGTGAAAGACCTCGCAAAGGGTTACGATGGGAAAATTTATGCTATCTTTACGGGCGAATTTACCGGAAACTCGGGCATGACCGGTGCGGCGAGCTTCACCAAACCGGCTATGATCGTAGCGTTGGACGCGAACGGCGAGGTCGTTTCGGAAACGAACCTGCCCGAACAGATCGAACTGCGCACGGGCACGGCTTCGCCGACAGTGCAGATGTGTGCGAGCTTCACGCAGCCGCACCTCTATTTCATCGGCAAACAGGACTTCAGCGCCTATGAAGCGATGCGTTACAACTACGAAACCGGCAAGGTCAATTGGGACTACATCACGGCAGACCTCGATGCGGATCATTCGGGCGGCGACATCATCTACGGCTACATGGGCGTACACCCGACGACCGAACAGTTATGGGTCGGCAAATCGACCTATACGCAGAGCGCCGTCCATGTCTATGACGTATCGCGGAGCGATGCCCTGGAGTTTTCGAGCTTCTACCAGAAGAAAGCGAGTCCGGCAGGCGTGGATTTCGCCTACCGTTTCTCGGACGAATGGATAAACAGATAGACTTATGTTCAATGGGTTGAAAAGAGGAATCGTAATCTGTGCATGCGCGGCGCTGGCCGTGTCGTGCATGGATTACGGACCGATAGAGAAAGAGGATTTCGAAATCGACAACATAGGTTCGGGCGACGAAGTGACCGGCAAGGGGCTCTTCATCACCAACGAAGGGAATTTCATGTACGGCAATGCCTCGCTCTCCTATTACGATCCGGAGAAAAAACATGTCGAGAATGAAGTTTTCGCCAGAGCCAACGCCATCAAGCTGGGCGACGTCGCGCAGTCGATGGTCATCCGCAACGGTATCGGTTGGATCGTAGTGAACAACTCGGGCGTGATCTATGCGATCGACATCAACACCTTCAAGGAGGTGGGACGCATCACGGGCTTCACTTCGCCCCGCTACATCCATTTCCTGAGCGACGAAAAAGCCTACGTCACCCAAATCTGGGATCCGCGCATCTACATCGTCAATCCCAAGACCTACCAGATCACCGGCTATGTCGAAACGGATATGGATTTCGAAACCGGTTCGACTGAACAGATGGTGCAATACGACAAATACGTCTTCACCAACTGCTGGTCGTACCAGAACCGAATCCTGGTGATCGACACCGAAACCGACAAGGTCTGCGACCAGATCACCGTGGGCATCCAGCCCACCTCGCTGGTCATGGACAAGTACAACAAGATCTGGACGGTGACCGACGGCGGCTACGAAGGTTCGCCCTACGGACACGAGGCGCCATCGCTCTACTGCATCGACGCCGCAACCCGCAAGATCGAGAAACAGTTCAAGTTCAAATTCGGCGACTGGCCCTCCGAAGTGCAGCTCAACGGCACACGCGACACGCTCTACTTCATCAACAAGGCGGTCTGGCGCCTGCCGGTAACGGCCGACAAGTTTCCGGTAAAACCATTCCTTCCCTACAACAATACGCTCTACTACGGACTGACGATCAACCCTGTCAATTCGGAAGTCTATATCGCCGACGCGATCGATTACGTGCAGAACGGTGTCGTACTGCGCTATTCGCCCGACGGCGAACTGCTCGACGAATTCTATGTCGGGATCATCCCCGGCGCCTTCTGCTGGCGCTAATCATATAATAAGAATCATCATCCATGAACAAAATACGGATCTATTTCATATTGCTCGCTCTGACGGCGGTCGCCTGCAACAAGGACGAGCTCATCACCACCGATGTCGAACAGGTGCCGATCATCACGTTCGACACCGACCCGGCCGTCTATCCCGTCAAGGTCGGCCGGGAGTTCACCATTACGCCCTCCTACCAGTTCGTCGATCGGGCCGTTTACTCATGGAAACTGGAAGAAACGGGCAAAATCATCTCGACCGAACCGCAGCTCACCTACCGGTTCGATTCCGGCAATGAAATTTCGGAAGGCGTCAACGGCTACTACATCGACCTGGAGGTAACCACCCCGAACGGCACGACCGTCGAAACGGTTCTCGTCGAGGTACAGGAGCTGCTGCCGCCCCTGATCTCTTTCCCCATGCAGACCGACGGGCTGGAGGTCGTGAAAGGACGCAAATACGAATTCGCGCCCACCGTACAGTCGGCCGAGAACAGCACTTTTCTCTGGACGCTGCGCCGTCCGGGTGCCGCCGAAGCCGAACCGGTCGGCGATGAGGCCGTCTATGAATTCTGCGAGGAGATCGCCGGAACATACGAAGTCTCCCTGCGCACGGAAAACGAGGACGGCTCGGACGAAATGACAATCGAGGTGGAGGTGGTCGATGCACTGGCGGTATCGGTTACGGCGGTACCTATCGGACGCAAATACGACGGTCTGACCCGCACCGTATCGCTCGACCGCACGATCACTCTGCGGCCATTCATCTGGAACGGCACCAACCCCAAGTTCAGTTGGACGATCGACGGACAAGAGGTCGGGACCGAGCTTTCGTACACCTATACCCCGACCGAAACGGGAATCAAAAAGATCGTTTTCACCGTAACGGATACCACCGACGAACCCGAAATGACCCTCTCGAAGTGCATCACGCGCACCAATGAAACCCGGGCTACGCTGGAGTTCACCGTCGAATGCCACAGCGAAGAAGAGTCGCACCGCCGCCCGGCTTCGGGAGCCAGCAGCGCGACGTGGGACCGGGTGTACGAATATACGCCGGCCCCGGGACAGTTCATCAACGAACTGGTTTCGGGCGGATTCACCGGTACGGAAACCAGTCCCGAAGCGGCAGTCGCCTACGCCGAAGAACGGATGAAGAAAAATACCTGGGTATCGCTCGGCGGCTGGGGCGGCTACATCGTCGTGGGCTTCGACCACAGCATCGACAACTCCTCGTCCGGATACAAGGGAGGCTACAACTTCTCGATCACGGGCAACGCCTTCAAGGGTTCGTCCGAACCGGGTATCGTCTATGTGATGCAGGACACCAACGGCAACACCCTGCCCGACGACGAATGGTATGAACTCAAAGGATCGGAATACGGCAAAGAGGAGACCGTTCAGGATTACGCGGTCACCTATTACCGGCCGACCTACTCGGGAGCCGACGTACAATGGAAGGACAACCAGGGCGTCAAGGGCAAGATCGACTACCTGAAACAGTACCACGACCAGCCCAGCTACTACCCGGCGTGGATCGGCACGGACAGCTATACGCTTTACGGTCCCTGCCTGAAGAGCCGCACCTACGACCAGTCGGGCAACGGCTCCTACTGGGTCAATGGCGAATACGACTGGGGCTACGCCGACAATTTCGGCAACGACCGTCTTTCGGAGGACGACAATGCCGCAGCAGGCGCCATGAAGGTCTATTTCAAAATCTCGAACGCGGTCGATAAGAACGGACAGCCCGCCAACCTCAAATACATCGACTTCATCCGGGTACAGACCGGCGTCAATGCCAAAGCCGGCTGGCTGGGCGAGAACTCCACGGAGGTATTCGGATTTACGGACGAAAACATCAACCAGGGCAAATAGGCGGGAATATGAAAATAACAGGTATAATCTGCTGCCTCGCACTACTGTGCACGGCATGCAGCGAAGAGAAGACCGAACTGCCCTGGGGCAGCGACAACTACATAGTATCGTTTTCGCTGACTACCGGCGCCGACACCTACCCGGCCGTCATCCGCGACGGCCGGATTACGGTAAGCATCCCCTACAACGTATCGTTGGAAGACGCGCAGGTATCCTACGAATTATGCGAGCACGCCTCGATCTACCCCGACCCGGCGACTGTCGCCGACTGGGACCAGGAGTGGCAGTTTCTGGTCAGCTCCTACGACAATCAAAACGACCGCACCTACCTCTATACGGTAGAGCGCACCGACATTGCGACCGATGGCAGTCTGACACTTCGGACGCAGGCCGAAGTGGACGCTTTCGCCCGGAGCGGAATCAACACCGTCGAAGGCAACCTCACCATCGGAGGCGAGGACGAAGAAAACCCCGTCACGAATCTGGACGGGTTGAAAAACCTCGTTTCGGTCCGCTGCGACCTGACGATCACCGCCGCCTATACGGGTGAAACATTGGCCGGACTGGAAAACCTGACCGCCTGCGAATCGCTGCGGATCGGCAGCGCGGCCCATCCCAACGAAACGCTCAGGCAGCTTTCACTCCCGGCCCTGAAAGAGATCAAAGGCGACCTGTGCGTCTACGGCACGGCTCTGCAAACGGCGGATTTCAAATCCCTGCAAAGCGTCGCCGGGCACTTCGTCCTCCAGTCGGACGCCCTGCTCCAACTGACGGCCGACGAGCTGACCACCGTTGCCGGGAATATGACGCTGATCGGAACGACCGCAGACGAAGCCAAAGCCCCGTGCGAACAGATGTATTTTCCGAAACTGCAACGCATCGACGGGACGCTTACCCTCTCCCGCTTCGACCGGTTATCGGGACTGGGCACCACGTTCGGTGTTCTGACCCAGGCCGGAGCGCTTCGCTACGAACATCTCGCTCTGGCCAATACGTTCGAATTTCCGCTGATCGAAACCACCGGGAACATCACCGTCACCGACTGCCCTATTTTGCGATCGGTCCTGCTGCCGGCACTCACCGACGCCGGATCGCTCGAAATTACGGGGTGTCCGGCCATCGAAACATTATCCTTCCCGAAAGCGGAGCGTTTCGACGGCGACGTTAGCCTGGCAACGCTCCCCGCGATCAAGGATTTCGGGGAATTCCTTCCGGCGCTCAAAGCCATTTCAGGCGACCTGTCGATCGACGACCTGTCGTCGCTCGAAGGCGTACTGGATCTCTCGGGATGCACTTTTTCTCCGAACAGTACGCTCGACCTGCGTCTGGTCGCCGCGACGCGACTGACGGAGCTCCGGGGCGGCGATTTCGGCGGCTCGCTGCGGATCGACGCCTCGTCGCTGACGCCGCAACCGGAAGCGATGCCTTTCGGAATCACCGGGTTCAAAAACCTCGATACCCTGCGGATCGCCGGATTCACGCATGTTTCCGAACTCTCTTTGCCGACGGAAAGCTGCGATGACCTCACGATCGAAAATTGCGGATCGCAAGCCCCGTTCACGCTCTCGCTGCCGAATCTCGTCGAAGTGCGGGGAACGCTTCTCTGCCGCAACTGCGGCAAGGCAGGCGAAGCGAATTCGGCTTCGTTTCCCCGGCTGAAAAACGTCGGCCGGCAGCTCTCGTTCTACGTAGGTGCCTCGTCGTTCACCGTCCTCGAATTTCCGCTGCTGGAAACCGTCGGCAACGGAGAGCCCGTTTCGGATGATCCGGCAGACGACTACGCCCTCTACACGATGCCTTCGGGTTGCGCGGGTGAATTCATCCTGCCGAGCCTGCAACGGGTAAACGGCAGCATGCTGGTATCCACCTGGAACACATCGACCGACCGGGCCGTCGCGTTCCGCTTCCCCTCCCTGCAGAGCGTCGCGGGAGAAATCAGCGTCGGACACACGGCCTACAAAAACAGGTCGGTCGCAACGCTCGATTTCTCCGCCCTGACCGCTGCCGGGGCGATCCGCATCGGCAACCTCTCGTCGGTAACGGATTTCTCGACCTTCACGCAGGTCCTTCCCCGACTCTCCGAACAGACCTGGAGCGTGACAGACTGCAGCTATAACCCTACATATCAACAAATGCTCGACGGCGAAACCGGAGCCGAATCCAAATGATGAAACACCTATTGACAATCGTACTGTGCCTCACAACGCTCACCGGGCTTGCACAGGAGGAGAAAATCAAAAAAAGCGAGTGGTGGAACGGCAATCCTTCGTATGCCGTTCCCATCCGCGAAGTCAATGTCACGGCACGGCGGCCGATGAAGGAGATCGGCATCCAGAAAACCCAGCTCGACACTACGATATTGCATGAAAACATCGCACTCTCGATGGCGGACATCCTGACTTTCAACACGTCGATTTTCGTCAAACAGTACGGCCGCGCCACCCTTTCGACCGTGGCGTTCCGCGGTACGTCGCCCTCGCATACGCAGGTGACGTGGAACGGTATGCGAATCAACTCCCCGATGCTGGGCATGACGGACTTCTCGATGATCCCCTCCTACTTCATCGACGACGCCTCGCTGCTGCACGGCACCTCTTCGGTCAATGAGGCGGGCGGCGGCCTGGGCGGGGCGGTCAAGCTCTCCACGCGCCCTGCCGATGCGGACGGTTTCAACCTGCAATACACGCAGGGTGTCGGCTCGTTTTCGACTTTCGACGAGTTTTTGCGCCTCACCTACGGCAACGACCGCTGGCAAACTTCGACACGCGTCGTCTATTCCTCCTCGCCAAACGACTTCAAGTACAGAAACTACGATAAAAACGTGCTTATCCTGGACGACGACCACAACATCATCGGCTCCTACTACCCGATCGAACGCAACAAAAGCGGTGCATACCACGATTTCCACGCGTTGCAGGAAGTCTATTACAATACCGGACACGGCGACCGTTTCGGATTGCAGGCCTGGTATGTCAATTCGAAGCGGGGACTTCCGATGCTGTCGGTCGATCACAAGGAGAACGACGACTACCTGAACCAACAGCGCGAACAAACCCTGCGCAGCATCCTTTCGTGGGATCACCTGCGCAAAAAGTGGAAAGTGGGCGTCAAAGCCGGTTATATCCATACCTGGATGGCCTACGACTACGAACGGGAACTCGGCAACGGAAAAATGGAGAAGATGATCCGCTCGCGCAGCACGATCAACACCTTCTTCGGCCAGGTGGACGGAGAATACTACCTCGGGGAGAAGTGGCTCTTCACGGCAACCGTTTCGGCACACCAGCATCTGGTACGAAGCATCGACAAAAACATTATCCCGATGGATAACCAGCAGCCGACCGATCCCAACGGCAACAAAACCAAAGTGCCCGTCGGTTATGACAAAGGACGCATCGAACTGTCGGGATACGTGTCGATCCGCTACCGCCCCACCGAGCGCCTGGGCCTTTCGATAGGCCTGCGCGAAGAGATGTTCGGCTCGGAGTGGACACCGATCATTCCGGCCTTCTTCACCGACTATCTGATCTCGAAACGCGGCAACCTCGTCGCCAAGGCCTCCATTTCGCGCAACTACCGCTTCCCGTCGCTGAACGACCTCTACTTCCTGCCGGGCGGCAACCCCGGCCTGAACAGCGAAAAGGGCATCGCTTACGAAGCCGGACTGTCGTTCGCCGTGGGAAAGGAGGGCGCGTACACGCTGTCGGGGTCGGCGTCGTGGTACGACCAGCACATCGACGACTGGATTCTGTGGCTGCCGACGGCAAAGGGATTTTTCTCGCCGGTGAACATCAAAAAGGTCCACGCCTACGGCGTGGAGATCCGGGCCGACCTGGCCGCATCGCTCACCAGGGAACTGAAAATCAACCTGAACGGCACCTTCTCATGGGCGCCGTCGATCAACGAGGGGGAGCCGATGTCCCCGGCCGACCGGTCGGTCGGCAAACAGCTGCCCTACGAACCGGAATATTCGGCCACGGCGACCGGAAGGCTCTCCTGGCGCAGCTGGGGCCTGCTCTATCAGTTCTGCTATTACAGCGAACGCTACACCATGTCGAGCAACGACATCACGCTCACCGGACGCCTTACGCCCTATCTGATGAGCAACCTCTCGCTCGAAAAGGGTCTCTCGCTCCGGTGGGCGGACCTGACGCTCAAAGGCACGGTCAACAACCTGTTCAACGAGGAGTACCTCTCGGTGCTCTCCCGGCCCATGCCGCGCATGAACGCCGAATTCTTCATCGGCATAAAGCCCAAATGGGGGACGAAAAAGAGGTGATCCGGCGCGAAGG
>OGIH01001220.1_pt1 | contig 14842 bp, 9 predicted proteins | sample 1571721 | NCBI WGS metagenome assembly OGIH01 (sample SAMEA2582068, study PRJEB24529) | metagenome | biome: Human gut stool | place: China | collected 2011
TTTTTTCTCATCGTGGTGAGAATTTTTTCTCAAAGGCATGAGAATACTTTGAGAATATAGTAAACTGTATTTGGCTGTGTATTAATATAATAATAGTTGTAGGCTTTCTGCTTTATACCAGTATTTGAGTAGCCTTAGAAACTATGTATTCGTAAAATGCATAGTTTTTGGTCTGTTTAGCTGGAATATCATGTTACTTGTTTGGAGCTGACTAAACTGGTGAATGATTACTCAATTTCGTCCGGCCAAAGACAAGGTTTACCCGTAGCTTTGACTGTAGGACGTTGGGCATCAACTTTTCTCAAATAGGTTCCTAATTCTTTAGAAAGCCGTTTCACAATATCCGGATGTTGTGCGCTGAGATCATTACTTTCGCCTATATCATCGGGGATATTGAATAGTTCTTTTTTACCTGTACCATAGTAATAGATTAATTTCCAGTCACCCTTGCGTACGGCACAGTTAAAGTTGATTCCCGGACCGTCGTTTCCCCAGTTGTTGGGCATATTCCAGAAGAGGCTGCGTCCTTTGGAAGGATTCCTGGTCTGTTTCAGTAAAGGCATGAAGCTGATGCCGTCGATAGGCTGAACTGTCTTGTATTTTTTGATGCCCGCCATTTCGAGGATAGTAGGATAGAAGTCTTCTATCAGCAGGTAATCATTGCATTTGCTGCCAGGGGCTACGACACCGGGCCAGCTGACGATCATCGGTTCACGGATGCCGCCTTCATAGGTGGAGCCTTTACCACTGTTGAGAGGATGATTCTGGGTGTGCAGTTTGCCGTCACGCCAATACGATTCGGCGGCAAGTCCTCCGTTGTCGCTCATGAAGATAATAATAGTGTTGTCGGCTTCTCCGCTTTTTTCCAGCCAGTCCATCAGATCGCCCAGACTCTTGTCCATGCCTTCGATCAGTGTGGCGTATGCGGCTTCATGGTCGGTCATGCCTTTTTTCTTGTATTTGTCGTAGAAACGTTTGTCCTTGTCCAAGGGGACGTGGATGGCGTATTGGGACATATACAGGTAGAAAGGCTGGTTGTACTTCTTAGCTTTGTTCAGAGCTTTGATGGCTTCCAGAGTTAATGCTTCGGTGACGAAGGTCTCCGTACCCCAGTACTTTTCAAGTCCGGGAACGGCCATGAGTGATATTGGCTTTCCGTCTTTGTTGTGACCGTAATTCTCTTCTCCCAGATAGCTGGCGAGTCCTCCGGCAGCATGTCCGGCTATGTTTACTTCGAAGCCCCAGTGGTGCGGGTCTTCTCCCGGAGTGTCTATGGCACCGAAATGTGCTTTTCCGCAATGAATCGTATGATAGCCGCTGTCTTTCAGTAGTTGTACGAAGGAGGTTCCTACGAATGTGTTGTTGGTGCCGGGCACTTGGCTTACTCCGTTGTAGTTCCAGTCCGGCACATCCAGTACTTTATCCTTGCGGTCTGTCTTTGTGTTCTTTTGCAGCGTCCAGTTGGTTACCCGGTGGCGTGCCGCGTTCGTTCCGGTGATGAGGCTGCATCGGGTGGGGGAACTGATACTGCTGGCATACGCTTGTGTGAACATCATGCCTTGTTTGGCAAGTCGTTCCATGTTGGGTGTTTCGTACAGCTTATTGTAATCTGTCTTTTGTGTCCAGAAGGGGAGTGAAGTGTCTTGCCATCCCATGTCGTCTACCATGAAAAGGATGATGTTGGGGCGTTTGTCCACACGCTGTGTCTGGGCAGACTTCTGTGTTTGCAGGCCGGTGGCAGCCAGTGGCACGAGTGCGAGGGGGAAAAGTATTTTTTTGTTCATGGATTAATTATTTAGTGTTATTTCTTTATTTCAATTCTGCCGGCCTTTTTGATCGGTATACTTCGTAATTCCTGTTTCCCGTGGGAGTCTGCCCATATTCTTAATGTACCGGTGCAGTGGACATCCAATATCAGCTTCTCGGTAGTACGTTTGAGTATCTGCACGGTAGCAGGCGAAAGGTATTTTTCTTGTATGCCGATCACTGCCCAGCCTTTACGGATGGGGCAAAGATGGAACAGACTATCTATAAATCCGGATAACTTTATTTTTCTTTCAGATGCATTCAATACTTCGGCGCTCTGTTTTTCCCAGTTGAATGCGAGAATGTTGTCGGAAGAAGAATCTGCGGATTTGCCGGTGCTTTCCCGTAACAGGTAATCTTCCCGTTTGACGAAACTTTCTACTTCCCGATAAGCGGGAGAAGTGTTCAGATTGTAGCAAATGACTGAGAGCGCTTCGTCTCCTGTAGGGGCAAATACGCGGTAGGCTTTACCGCTTTGCAGGGGATTGGTCAGTATGGATTCCGGAGTCGGGATGGCGGGAGCCGCCGGACGGAATATCTTTCCGGTTTCATCAATCAGGGGGCGGATATTATCGGCAATAAATTCGCTTGGAGAGTCGGACAGGTAAACAGGTCCGCCGGAGATCGCTTTCGAACGTGCCATCAGACTGCCGCAAACGGTATCGCAGGAATGAAACATATCGTGGTCGGGCCAGACGGTCTGCCCCAGTATGAGTGTATTGGTATATGACTGGAACAGATGTGATTTAGCCATATTCTCGTCATATTTCTTATAGTCGATGCTGGCACGGGTTACGCTACTGTACAAGGTATGGTCAATGTTCAGCACATTTTGTGCCATGCAGTTCATCAGTCCCATTTGCATTCGATGTGTCTGATGTTCCAGGGCAAGGTTGCAGTCTTTAGCCTGTCGGATAACCTGCGTTCCGCCCATATAGAGCGGGAGGGTGAAGGATTGATTGTCTATCTTCAAGAAGTCAAATCCATACTCCTTCATGGTACGGACATAATATTCGTACCATGTTTCTATCTTTTCTGTACTGGTGCCGGGCAGTAAACTGCCGTTGTAGGAGTGTAGAACTTGCCGGATTTCCGGCGGAAAGTCATTCTCGGCAGAGATTCCCATCCAATAGCCGGAAAGGCTGTACCATAGCCCTATCCATCGGATTTTATCTGCTTGTTTGCGCTTCATGATGTGGCTCCATCCGTTCGGAAAACGTTTTTTGTCGGGGACGAGACTGGTCAGTTGCCGGTTCTTGTTTGCTATGTGTCCGTCGTCAATTAAGACATAACGTACCGGTATGCCGGATGCTTCGATGGCATCGATATCGTTCAGTATTTTCGTTTCATCAATGTCATAATGATAATGTTCCCAAGTACACCATCCCAGATAGTCAAAGGCATTGAAATATTCTTTGTCCGCTCTTTTGCGGAGGGCAGATACGGCTTTATCTGCGATTAACGAATCGTAGGCGTCACTGAATACATGGTAGATGGATGAAGATTTCCGGAAAATCAGGAGGGGGAGTCGGCCGGTCAGTGCATCTTCTCCTAGTGTGGAGACATACAACGTGAGCGTGCCGTCCTGATTAACCTGAAACCAGCTGAGGCTGTTGCTACCCGCAATGGCTTTGGCGAACAGATATTCTCCGTCTGCGAGTTCGAGGAGCAGTGCATCGCCCGATGCGGACGGCAGGGCATTGGAAGGAATGCCTGCATAATCGCTCCGTGTGAGGTCTTCGAGACGGTTGAACATCCAAGGGAGCAACCGATTGGTGTTATTCGGCCATTGATAGTCGCCGGGGCGGGAATCACGGCTGAAGAATATGCCACGAACATACAAAGGAAGTGCAACCTTATACGAAAGAGTGCTTTGGTGTTCCGGCACTTGTTGTTCGTATAAAATGGGGGTGGATGGAGTATGGGTGTTCAGGTCGATGATTTCTTCCATCCGATAAGCTGCAACATCTTTGTATGTCTTCCCTTTATGGTAGATAAACGGGTTCTGTGCAGACAGCGATACTTCCGCAAAGATGCCCGTCAATAGCCATAAACAGATGTGGATTATTCTTTTCATACCTCTTGTGTTATTTTACGGAATAGGCGCTGAAGTTGATAATATCCGGCAGTGCGACAGATTCGGATACAGTCAGCCTTAATGCTGTGGCTTCTACCGATTCAAACTTTTCGATTCGTTTGTGCCCCACAGATTCTCCTTTGCAGACTGTTTGCCATTTGCCGTTCACTTTGGCTTCTATCTGATATTGCCGGATGCGTTCTCCGTTTTTGATGTTTTCCTGAATGATGCAGTAATTGACAGGTTGCTCCTTCCCGAGTTTCAGAGTCAGGCTTTTCTTTTGTCCCGAAATGCGGGCTATCGGGGAGGAGAACCGCCGACTGATTTCATCTCCCATTTCTTTCAGGCGCTGTGCGTCTCCGGCGGGGATTAATCCGGTCGGGTCAGGAGTTAGTCCGAGAATAAGCGTGGCGTTTCTTCCTACTGACTTTTCATATTTGTCCATCAGCGTGTTTAGCGGATAGATGTTGTTCTCGTCATCCGGTTCCCAGAACCATTCGTGGCGGCCGTTTGCTCCCCGTAGCGGAGTGTCTGCCATTGCCGGTACCCAGTATTTGCCGTTCTTATCACCGTGTTTTAACAGTTCGAGCTGGTCGATACTGCTTTCAATGCGTTTATGGTGTGAGCAAGGGACGGGAAAGGTAGACCAGCAGGGATATTCCACTGTACCTGTCTCCGAACCTCCCCAACGGAAGTCGGCACGGTCGATGTTATGATAGAAAAGGCAGTTTGGCTGATACTTGTTGACAATCGGTTCCACGTCGGGGCCATCGGCACGGGGATCATCGGCTCCGCCGTCAAACCATATCATATATAAATCTCCGTAGCGGGTGCAGAGTTCTGTTACCATTTTCTCGCACAGGCGCTTGTACCAAGCCTGGCGGTTGCGGGCGAACGCTCCTTCTCCTTCGGCCTTGAAGTTATGGATGCCCAGCAGGGAGTTCCATCGGATACCGATATAGATGCCCGGTTGCAGACCATATTTGCGGCAGGAGTTGACGAAGTCACGGACAATGTCTCCTTTTCCGTCTCTCCATTTCACGGCTTTCAGGCAATAAGGGTTGACGTCGCTTTGCCAGAGTCCGAAACCTGTTTCGTGGGTAGCAGTCAGTACGGCAAATTTGCATCCGGCAGCTTTGGCGGCTTGTATCCATTGGTCAGTGTTCAGTTCGGTCGGGTTGAAGATGTTGTAATCTTCGATGGGATTGATACGGTTGTTGCCTTGTCCGTAGCGGATGCCGTCAAACACGTGCAGGTCATAATGGAAGACAGCTCCCATTTCCGCCTCATGCCATTTGAGTTGATGGGGCTTGGGGACGGGGAGTTCCTGTTGTTGTGCGAAGCTGCAAACTGAGTATAGGATAAAAAGAGAGAGATAGCAAAGTTTCTTCATGGTGTTTATTTAGTTACGGTTTCAAGATAATGGGCAAATGAATCGTTGGTATGGAGTAGCCATGCCTTGAGTTGTTTGTTGAATTGCCGGACCAGACGGGGGGATTGTCCGGCAATATTATCCATTTGATATGGGTCTTTGGTTCGGTCGTAAAGAACTGTTTCGTCTATTTTTCCATTGGTTGCGTGGACTGCGAATGTGTGGGTTGACGTACGTAACCCGCGGTATCCGGTGGCATGATTGTCAAACTGTACATAATAATAAGGCTGTACCACTTCTTTTTTACTCTTGCCCAGAATATGGCGGGATAAGTCGAAAGTCTGTACCGTTTCGGGTATTTCCTTTCGGAATCCCATCAAGGAAAGGAGAGAAGGATATAAGTCGGCGAAGGCGATCATCAAATGGTCGTCTTTGCGTGGCTTTATCTTTGCCGGCCACGAGATAATCATGGGGATGCGCATGGATTCTTCGTAGAAGATATCCTTTCCGGCATTGTTGTGAGCTCCCATGCAGATGCCATGATCGGAAGTAAATACAACGATGGTATTCTCAAAAAGTCCGTTGCTTTTGAGGGTTTCGATGATACGTCCTACCTGCTCGTCTACCCCTGTGATACAGGCGTAATAATTGCGTATGTTATTTCTGAAATAGTTTCCCATTTCGGTGCCTTTGGCAGGTATGTCGGGGCGGTGGGCGCAGAGGGCTTCCACGTCTATGTCCTTATACATGGCTTTGTATTTGTCGGGAACCAGTTCGTAACCGGTATGCGGAGGATTCATCGATACGACCAGTGCGAAAGGCTGTTTATTTCCTTTTTGGACCTGAATGTATTCGATGGCTTTGTCCGCTTCGTATGCAGGGCCCCATTGGTTGACGTAGTAGAAACTGTCACGTGGAGCAGTCGTGTCCCAGTACATCGGTTTCAGATGATAATCGTATGTCCCGTAGGCTGTCCAGTATTCAAATCCGTGGCGGCGTTCGGGCGGACACCATTCGTTCCACGCTACTTTGCCACGATTGTTGTAAGTGTCTACATAAGGTTTGTAAGGAGAATCCAGATGCCATTTTCCTATGTATCCCGTACGGTAGTTCATGTCTTTTAGTACATCACTCCAACAGCGGGCCTCCTGTGGAAGCTCCACTCCGTAAGGCGCTGTTTGTGAATTGCAGTTGCCTGTTACTTTATTATGCAGGGGGTACATGCCCGTCATCAGCATGGCACGGGCGGGTGATGAAACAGGATAACTGCTGACTGCATTAGTGAATAAGACTCCTTCGGAAGCCAGATGATCCAGGCAAGGAGTCTTTACAGGTTCTTTGCCCAAACAACCTAGTGCGTCCCCCCGATACTGGTCTGCCATGATGAATACAAGATTCGGAGACGTCTGGGCGGTAAGCGGAAGAACTGGAACGACGAGTGTAGCTCCGATGAACCATTTATGATAATATGTAGTCTTTGGTATGCGTATTATCATAAAAATATCTCCTTTGTGTCTGACTGGTTAAGATAAACTAAGGTCATTGTATATTATTTAAAAGGTGTACATCAGGTTGTTGTATGGCTGCAAATGTACGCAAACAATGTGGTTCCGAATATGCCTGTTTCTTTCATTCAACATACATGTTTAATTCATAAGTCCATTTCTTTATTTGTTTTTTTGTATGTTCTGACTTAATTTCGTTTATTTGCCCTAAATTGTCTAATAGAATGAAGCACTTAAATCTAATCCTGATTATCCTGATTCTGAGTTGTTGCCCGCTGCATCCTGCCTATGCTTTTTTTGATAAAGATATTCGGCTGCTGACAATGAGGGATGGATTGGCGGATAACACGATTCCTTGCATCTATAAGGATGAAGACGGATTTATGTGGTTTGGGACGGATGACGGATTAAGCCGTTATGACGGAAAAACGATTCAGAATTTCAAGCCTGCGGATACGTATGCTTCGGTTGCTGCCATTGTGCGACTGTCAGATGACTTTTTAGGAATTGTATCCGATGGATACCTCTATTATTTCAACCGGAAGCAGGAAACTTTTTTTCCGATACATACTGAATCAGATACTGCCATAGGTGTATTTAATGTCCTGCCCGCCGACAATTCTTCTTTTTGGGGAATATCGGGAAACAGACTGATACTCTGTCAATGGGAGATACGGCAAGGCAAGGAAGAAGAAAAAACGGCTGTTCGGGTACGCATACAAAAGACCTTTCAGTTATTGGAAGAAAAAGGAGAAGTCTTTTCTTCTCTGTGCTATCATGAAAAAGCCGGGAGCGGAATATGGCTGACAACTAACCGGGGTAATCTGATCTTGTTTCATCCGGATACTCCGGAGGCGTATCAGAAGATACCGCTGACAGACGGAAAACCATTACAAGTCACTTCCATCTTGAACAGAGACGGAGTTGTCTGGGTTTCTACCATCGGCAAAGGCATTGTCCGTTATCACACGAAGTCGGGGCATATGGACCGGATTTCGTACGGCGGGACAGGAAAAGAGAATCTCCTTTCTCATACAGATGTTTATCAGACTATATTTATCGGCAATAACCGCTATCTGGCAGTGACATGGGGTGGCTATACACTGTTGATGCCGGATGAAAAGCAGCCGGAAGAACTGACGTCGGAGATATATAACAATACACATACACAGATTTACCGAAACCTCGAAACACGTATGATTTCTGCCTGTTACGATCCTAATGGCCTTCTTTGGATTGGTACTAACGGTGGAGGAGTGATGTATTCTGATTTGAGGTCACAGTTTTATGACCGTTACTATCAGGACAGGCATAACGAAATATGTGATATCCTCATGGATGATAGTCATCGGTTATGGTTGGCGACCTATCACAAAGGAATCATGCGAAGTGACATACCGTACGCAAAAGGGAAAAAACTTAGTTTCTCTAAAGTCGATACAGGTAGCGGGAAATCGGAAGAAACGATGTTGTGTGCCTTGAAAGATGTAGACGGCAATCTGTGGTTTGGAAATATAAATGGTACGTTGACTGTTTATCATGTCCGGACCGGTCGTTTCGTGACCCATTCGCTGTTGGTGGACGGTGTTGCCAACAGGGCTTCGGTGTGGGCTTTGTATATGGATGATAAGAACAGGCTCTATGTAGGTACGGGAGACGGGCTTTTATTGTATAACCGTCAGACAGGTGTATGCGCCAAATTATCAGCAGCACACTATTTAAATGAGAAAAGACAACCTTTCATTCGTGCGATTGCTCAGACAAAAGATGGAACGATATGGCTGGGGACCAGTAATATGGGAGTTTGCAGAGTAGTTGAATCTGCTTCCGGAGGTATCTCCGTAGAAAATGGATATGAGCAGAAGATGAACATGGAATATCGTTCGGTACGTTCGTTGCTGGCATCTTCGGATGGGAATTTATATATAGGTTATACGGATGGCTTTGCCATCCTGTCTCCACGACAGAACACGATCAGTGCCCGTTATACCACGAATGACGGACTGTGCAGTAACTTCATCGGCTGCATAGCGGAAGACAGTGAAGGGCATATCTGGTTGGGAAGCAACTCCGGCATATCGCGGTATGGTCGTCGGCAGCATCTCTTTTACAATTACTACATAGCAGGTAGTAACCGTTCTGCCTTATTCAGTGACAAGACTTTGTTTTTCGGAAATAATCAGAGTCTGACTTATTTCAATCCGGAGGATATAAATGCCTATCCGACCAACGGACGGGTGTTAATAACCGGTTTGGAAGTGGATAACCATCCTGTCGGGACTGGAGAAAAGATTAATAATCAGATCATCCTCAATCAATTCATCCCTTTTACGGATCGCATTGTACTGGATAATGATAACAAAGATTTCTCCTTGACTTTCAATAACCTGTCCTACTCGGACGAACAACAAAAATATAATTACCGGCTTTTGCCTTATCAGGGGAATTGGCTGATTTCTGATGAGGGAGAGAAAGCCTCGTATACCAACCTCCCAGCCGGTGAGTATGTATTTGAAGTGAAGAATATACATCCGAACGGTCAGACAGGGGCGGTGACTTCTCTGAATATCGTAATTCTTCCTCATTGGAGTCAGACTTTTGCTTTCCGGCTTTTCGTTTCCCTGTTATTGTTGGGAGGAGTGGCTTATGGAGTACGGTTGATCAGACTACGGCAGAAACGGATGGAACACGAAATGCAGATGAAACATGAACTGTTGACGGTCAGTATGGAGCGTGAGAAAGAACGTCAGATACGTGTGGAACGCGAGAACTTTTTCACGGGCGTTGCCCACGAACTGCGTACTCCGCTGACTTTAATCCTTGCCCCGTTACAGGAATTGATGAAACAGTGCAATCCATTGGAAGACTTTTATAAGAAATTGCAGGTCATGTATAAGAATGCGGCCTCACTGCATACCTTGGTCGATCAGTTGCTTTATGTACAAAAGATAGGGGCCGGGATGGTCAGACTTCAGTTATCCGAGATTGATTTGGTGCAGCTGGTCTGCAATGTGTCGGAACCGTTCCGGCAGATGGCCGAAATCAAAGGCTTGCAATTTGATGTTGATTTGCCCGAAGGGAAGTTCCTGTATTGGGTAGATGAGGGAAAGATCGCTTCGGCCGTGCAAAATCTTCTTTCAAATGCGTTTAAGTATACCCCATCGGGAGGTCGTGTCCTGCTTTCTGTCTCTCATCTGATGAAAAGTGGGCAGGGTTATTGCCGGATCACCGTTTCGGATACAGGTGCAGGGATTCCGGAATGGTTGCAGAAATATGCTTTTGAATCGTTCGTAACGGGAGATAATGTACCTGAGATGTCAACGAAGGCAGGAATTGGACTGCATATTGTGAAGAACACGATGGACTTGCATCATGGCTTGGTAACGCTGAAGAGTGTGCCGGACGAAGGAAGTATCTTTGCCCTTTATATTCCCGAAGGCAAAGAGCATTTTGCAAAAGATTCTTATGAACTTATTGACAGCCATCAGGGAAAAACAAAGCAAAATGAAGAGCTGAAACCGGAACCGTTTCTTCCGATACCGGAAAACAAAATACAGGAAACAGCGACTAAAAAGAGTCTGCTGATCATCGAAGATAATGAAGATGTCCGCGAATATATCCGGAGCTTATTCATTTCCAGATATGCCGTCAGGGAAGCTTGCAATGGTGAGGAAGGGGTGCGGATAGCCAAAGAACAGTTGCCCGATCTTATTATCTCGGATGTGATGATGCCCGTAAAGGACGGCTTTGCTTGTTGCAGGGAAATTCGTATGCAGCAGGAAACTGCGCATATTCCTATTTTGATACTGACTGCCAGAGCAGAAGATGCTGACATCCTGCAAGGCTGTAATAGCGGAGCGGATGATTATATGATGAAACCCTTTAATCCGGAGATATTAAAGACCAAAGTGGATAACCTGATTTTGCAGCGTGAGCGATTGAAGCGGATTTATACGAAAGCCCTGATGCTGAAACAGGAATCGGAAGAGGGGGAGAAAGAAGATGCCTTCTTGCAACAACTGATTCATATCATAGAAGCTAACCTTTCCAATGCGGACTTTAATGTAAAAATGTTGGCGGAGCAACTGAATATGAGTCAGCCTACCTTGTACCGGAAGGTGAAACAGCGCAGTGATTTGTCTGTAATAGATATGATTCGCAGTATACGTATAAGCAAGGCGGCGACATTGATTCTGGAGAATCGCTATTCTATTCAGGAAATTTCGGAAATGGTTGGTTATTCCGATACCCGTACTTTGCGCAAGCACTTCATGGAGCAGTTCGGCGTATCTCCTTCTAAATATATGGGTAGTACTGATTGATAACCTACAAGTCGATATTATATAGTTTCAACTTATTATATAATGTCTTTCGGTCGATATTCAGTAATTGTGCCGCTTTGCTCTTGTTATTTCCGGTTTGGCGCAATGCCTCCAGAATGTGTTCTTTCTCTGTTTCTTCGTTGCGTAGCGCCATGCTTGCGGAACAAACGGTACTTGTTTCCAGTAATTCGGTTCCTAACTCAAGAAGAGTGATGAAACTGCCTTGTGCCAGTAAAGTCGCTCTTTTTACGATATTCTTCATTTGGCGTAAGTTGCCCGGCCAGTGATAATTGAGTAAGGCTTGTGAGGCTTTCGAGTCAAAACCGATCAGATGCTTGTCCAGTTCCTTGTTTGCCTGATCGAGGAAGAAGTTGGCAAACAACAGGATATCCTCTTTCCGTTCTTTCAGGTCGGGCATCCGCAGGGTAAATTCATTGATACGATGGAAAAGGTCTTCACGGAAAGTCCCTTTCTCGATAGCTTGTTCCAGATTCTCGTTGGTGGCGGATACCAGACGGATATCAACCGAAACTTCTTGCGTGGAACCGACCGGACGAATCTTTCTCTCTTGCAAGGCACGAAGAAGCTGTATCTGTACCTCGTAACTGAGATTACCTATTTCATCCAGGAAGATAGTGCCTCCATTGGCGGCAACGAACGCTCCGGTCTTGTCCGTCAGTGCTCCTGTAAAAGAGCCTTTCACATGGCCGAAAAACTCGGATGCAGCTAATTCTTTGGGGATCGAACCACAGTCTACCGCGATAAACGGCTTGTCATTCCGTTTGCTCAGTTGATGGATGCGGTGCGCCACATACTCTTTTCCCGTTCCGCTGGAACCGTTGATCAGTACGGACATATTGGTGGGAGCTACCAGACCTACATAATTATAGAGTTGCTTGGCGGCATCACTTTCTCCTTCCAGATAAGCATGATGGGTTTCGGTGGCGTTTCCGGACGAAACGGAAGAACCTTTCTTTGCAGAAATTTTGGCTGCGGTATGCGTAGTCGGCGCTTCTTTTGCTTGCAAAGCTTCCGACATCTTTTTAAGTAGTTCCTCCGGATTCACCGGTTTGGCAACATAATCGCGTGCTCCCAGTTTCATCGCTTGTACTGCCGATTGGATATCGGCATAACCGGTCATGATGATCAAAGGAATATCGATTCCTTTTTCGTTCATCCATTTCAGAAGATCGATTCCGTCGTGATCCGGCAGGCGTAAATCGGACAGGATTAAGTCTGCCCCTTGTCCTTCAATGTGCTTCTGGGCACGGGCAATGTTACTGACTGACGACACCTCAAACCCTTTTTTACTTAGCCAGGTTTTCAGCATCATTCCGAAAGTGATATCGTCTTCTATTATCAATATGGATTTCATCATACTCTCTTTTGCCTCTTTTAATGCTACAAAGGTAAGAGGATTTGGGCGAAAGTAGTATATTTGCAAACTTAAATTAAATAAAAGCGTTATGAAAAAGATTGCATACTTACTATTAACCATATCGTTTTGCGGACTTACGGCCTGCAAAACCGGAACAAAAAAAGGAGGAAATATGGACAACGAAACGTTGGTAAAGATTGAAACAACCTTGGGAAACATCAAGGTTAAGTTGTATAATGAGACGCCGAAACATCGTGATAATTTCATTAAGCTGGCAGAAGACGGCGTTTATGAAGGAACGCTGTTCCACCGTGTTATCAAAGACTTTATGATTCAGGCAGGTGACCCGGATTCAAAGAATGCACCGAAAGGAAAGATGCTGGGTGCAGGAGATGTGGGTTACACCCTTCCGGCCGAATTTGTTTATCCGAAGTATTTTCACAAAAAAGGCGCTTTGTCTGCTGCCCGTCAGGGAGACAATGTAAATCCGAAGAAAGAATCATCCGGTTGCCAGTTCTACATTGTGACAGGCAAGGTGTACAACGACTCTACATTGCTGGGCATGGAAAGCCAGATGAATGAGAATAAGATCAATGTTATTTTCAATACGTTGGCTCAGAAGCACATGAAAGAAATCTATAAGATGCGGAAGGAAAACGATGAAAACGGTTTGTATGAATTGCAGGAGAAGCTTTTTGCAGAGGCGGAAGCGGAAGCTGCCAAGCAACCGGAATTTCACTTTACGCCGGAACAGATCGAAGCTTATACGACTGTAGGAGGTACTCCTCATCTGGACGGTGAGTATACGGTTTTCGGTGAAGTAATCGAAGGCATGGACATCGTGGATAAGATTCAGCAGGTGAAAACCGATCGTAGCGACCGCCCCGAAGAGGACGTGAAGATTGTAAAAGTAGAAGTACTGGATTAAGTAGAATGAAGATTAACAGGCATATTTTGGACAATGGGTTACGTCTGGTACATTCGCAGGACGAAAGTACGCAGATGGTAGCTCTTAATGTATTATATAATGTGGGAGCCCGCGACGAACATCCCGAGCATACAGGCTTTGCTCATTTGTTCGAACACCTGATGTTCGGAGGTTCGGTGAACATTCCCGATTATGATATGCCGCTGCAACTGGCAGGCGGCGAGAATAATGCCTGGACCAATAATGACATAACCAATTACTACCTCACTGTACCCCGGCAGAATGTAGAGACCGGCTTTTGGCTGGAATCCGACCGTATGCTGAGCCTTGATTTCAGTGAACGGAGTCTGGAAGTACAGCGTGGAGTAGTAATGGAAGAATTCAAGCAGCGTTGCCTGAACCAGCCTTACGGAGACGTCGGTCATCTTTTGCGTCCTCTGGCATATCGGGCGCATACTTATCAGTGGCCTACCATCGGAAAAGATTTGTCGCACATAGCCAATGCGACGCTGGAAGAGGTGAAAGCATTCTTCTTCCGTTTTTATGCGCCGAACAATGCAGTGCTCGCCGTAACGGGAAATATCTCTTTTGAGGAAGCAGTTGCATTGACGGAAAAATGGTTCGGTCCCATCCCTCGCAGGGAGGTTCCTCAACGGAATCTGCCGCAGGAACCGGAGCAGACAGAAGAACGACGGTTGACAGTAGAGCGTAACGTACCCCTTGATTCACTATTCATGGCGTATCATATGTGCAGTCATGATCATCCGGATTATTACGCTTTTGATATATTGTCGGATTTGTTGAGCAACGGACGTTCCAGTCGTCTGAATCAACGCCTGGTACAGCAAAAACAACTGTTTTCGAGTATTGACGCTTATATTTCCGGTAGTGTGGATGCCGGATTGTTCCATATCTCGGGCAAACCCGCGGCAGGTGTTTCGCTGGAACAGGCGGAAGCGGCCGTACGTGAAGAACTGGAACGTTTGCAGCAAGAACCTGTTGACGAACAGGAACTGGAAAAAGTGAAGAATAAATTCGAATCGACGCAGATATTCGGCAATATCAATTATTTGAATGTCGCTACCAATCTTGCTTGGTTTGAACTGTTGGGCAGGGCGGAAGATATGGAAAAGGAGGTAGAGCGTTATCGCGCTGTTACTGCCGGACAATTGCAAAAGGTAGCTCAGTCTGCTTTCAGGAAGGAGAATGGAGTGATACTTTATTATAAGAAACAAATATCCTGACTTCTCCTTACCGGCGGGATATTTATTGGAGGCAACGGCAGGATGCGGAGTTGCCGGAATATGCGATTAACTACGGAAAAATAAATGAGAAATATCTATAGTATATATAAGGAGCATTACAAAGCACTGATTTCTCTCGGATTGCCCATTGTAATCGGGCAAATAGGAGTTATTGTGATCTTTTATTCTATGTAAATGCATCAAAAACTA
>OGIH01001223.1_pt1 | contig 14829 bp, 10 predicted proteins | sample 1571721 | NCBI WGS metagenome assembly OGIH01 (sample SAMEA2582068, study PRJEB24529) | metagenome | biome: Human gut stool | place: China | collected 2011
CTCGACACCTGGTTCTCTTCCTGGTTGTGGCCTATCTCCCTGTTCGACGGTATCCTGAATCCGGGCAACGAAGAAATCAACTATTATTATCCTACCAGTGACCTGGTAACGGGGCCGGATATTATCTTCTTCTGGGTGGCGCGCATGATTATGGCAGGGTATGAATACGAAGGCAAGATGCCGTTCAAGAACGTTTACTTCACGGGTATTGTCCGCGACAAGCTGGGACGCAAGATGTCCAAATCGCTCGGCAATTCACCCGACCCGCTTGACCTGATAGACCGTTACGGTGCCGATGGTGTGCGTATGGGTATGATGCTTTCGGCTCCTGCCGGCAATGACATCCTTTTTGACGATGCGCTTTGCGAACAGGGACGTAACTTCAACAATAAGATATGGAATGCTTTCCGTCTGGTTAAGGGCTGGGAAGTGAGTGAGGAAGTGCCTGTGCCGGAAGCTGCCGAACTGGCTATGCGCTGGTTCGAGTCCAAACAGAATGCCGTGGCTGCCGAATTGGCAGACCTGTTCGGCAAGTATCGTTTGAGCGAAGCATTGATGGCGGTATACAAGCTCTTCTGGGATGAGTTCTCTTCCTGGTATCTGGAGATGATTAAGCCTGTTTACGGACAGCCCATCAACAAGAAGGTGTACGATACGACTATCGGTTTCTTCGATAATCTGTTGCATCTGCTGCACCCGTTCATGCCGTTCATCACCGAAGAGTTGTGGCAGCACATCGTCGACCGTAAGGATGGAGAAAGCCTTATGGTAAGCCCTATCTCCATGTCGACGGAAGTGGACGAGGCTTTTGTACAGCAGTTCGAGGTGGTGAAAGAGGTTATCAGTAATGTACGTTCTATCCGTTTGCAGAAGAACATCGCCCAAAAAGAACGGTTGGAATTACAAGTTGTCGGTGAAAACCCGGTGGCTGCTTTCGATGCTGTCATTATCAAGATGTGCAACCTTTCTGCCGTAACCGCAGTTGAGGCTAAGGCCGACGGCGCTGCCGCTTTCATGGTAGGCACAACGGAATTTGCCGTTCCTTTGGGCAACATGATTGATGTGGAAGCCGAAATAGCCCGTATGGAAGCTGAATTGAAGCATAAGGAAGGCTTCCTGCAAGGCGTTCTGAAGAAACTGAGTAACGAGAAGTTCGTGAATAATGCTCCTGCTGCCGTTATCGAAATGGAACGCAAGAAACAGGCGGACGCGGAGAGTATCATCAGCTCACTGAGAGAAAGTATTGCCGCTTTGAAGAAAGCGTAAGACAGTATCTCCGATATAAAAGAAAGGTCCGGACTCAATAAAGTCCGGACCTTTTTTATGTACGTTGTACGATTCGTATATGATTCGTTATTTCTCCAGTAAGTCTTTTAGGAAAGCATCCAACTCCTCATCCAATCCCTTCAGCAGCTCTTCGTTTACCAGCAGGGTGTCATCGTCCAGCAACAAGAGTTCGGCTATGGTTTCCTTGTCGTCATCTACCAATACGAAAGAGAAAGGCTTCATGATGGTCAGCTTGTCAAAAGCACCCCGGTTCTTGAGGTTGCAGAGCAGATTGCTCAGGATGCGTTCCATGTTTTCGTAGAAATCATCGCCTTCGTATGTCATCCATTCTTCTATGGTGGTACTGGCGAGTTCTTTGTCATCATCGTCGAATATGGAAAATTCGCCCGAACTTTGGTTGGCTTGCAGATGGATATCCGTAACGACTGTCTGCTCACAACCGCAAGCGTACTTGCCGATTGCCTGTTTGATAGTTTCTTCGAGAAGAGATAATGCCGGTTGACTGAGTTTCATAATTGCTTTTCTTTACTTAATGGATGTTCAAAGGTATAAAAAAAACAATTACATTTACAGTATTTGACTAAAAATCATTATTAAATCGCTGCATTTGCATATTTAGGCGCGATAAGCCTTCTTTCCGTTCCTTTAATTCGGTGGCGTAAAGTGTTGTAAGGACGTAGTAGGGGATATCTGCTTTGCCAAGGTGAGTCAAATCTTTTTTATCCACGCCGTCTACGATACGTGCTTCGGCTTGCGCTTTCAACGCCCAGTCGAGAGCGGCGGCAATACTGTCCTGCATTTCATAGCCGACAGCAAGGTTATAGGCTGCCTGCATCTTTTTCTTTCCTTTTTGGGTGGCGTAGGTTTGCTTCCATAGCCCGATGGCTGTGTTCCATTGCTTGTCCCGGGCATATACGGCGGCATCGCGCATGTTTACGGAACCGCCGCAGAACAGATAGCGGTTGGCGGTTTTCCAATATGGCAGCAGTTTTTTTACCGGTATGGTTCCGGCAAAATCAGAAGCTTGTTTTATCAGTTCTTCTTCACTGATGAGGTTGCCTTGTACAAAGGGACCGTTTCCGGTTTCTTCCCAGAAAATGCTGTCGTTAGCGTTGATTGTAGCCATAGGGGTACTGCGGTTGGGCAGGTAAATCCTGACAGTAGGATATATCCGGGCATCTACCGTGCCGTAATAAATGCCCCAGTCGCGCATGTACTTTATTTTGCGGACAGAGCGTATCTGTACGTTTTCCAATGCGATGAGGAAATCTACGTCCAAGTCATGCACCAACCGGTTTGTTTCTTCTTGTGACAGCGCTCCTTCGCGGGGAGTGACATCGTGGGCACGTAAGGCCGAATCGCAGATAACCACTTCGTTGAAGTAGTTCTCGTGGGCAAGGGCTTCGGCAAGGGATTCCGTGGCAATAGCGGCATTGCCGTTGTAATAATCTGTTTTGCTGGCTATCTCAAAATCGTCTTTTTTCTTCTCTTTGGCAAGAATAGGCTTGTTGTCCGGAACTTCAGGCATGTTATTGACAATGGCTACCCGTTTCAAACTCGGTGGGAAACTTACATCCGCCGGTAACATATAATCTATGGCAAGCGGTTCGACGGTTTGGCAACCCGCCAAAAACATCAAACAAGACAGTAACAGGTAATAAGAGTATTTAGTCATAGTCTTTTATTCTTAGTTCTGAAAAACAAAAGTAATCTTTTACTTGAATAAATAAAAGCCTCGAACAGTTTTTAACCGTTCGAGGCTCTTATTATAGTGATTAGCGATTAGTGGTTAGTGATTAAGATTGGTACTCAATGAACCCTTAATCACTAATCTCTAACCACTAATCGTTATTTTACGCGTTCTTTCCGTGACAGTTCTTGTACTTCTTACCGCTTCCGCACGGACAAGGGTCGTTACGTCCCACCGTCTTTTCTACGCGGATAGGTTCGCGTTTCTGCTGTTCGCGCGTATCTTGCTGGGCGGCGGCTTGCTGGTTCGGGTCGGTCAGGTCTTGCTTTTGCTCGCGATACTTGCTTAAATCCTGACGTTGTTCGGGGGCTGCCTGACGAACTTCCTGCGGTTCCTGTACCGGGATTTGTCCGCGCATCAGGATGGAAACTGTCTGATTGTTTATCTTGTCTACCATTGTATCGAACAGGTTTACAGACTCCAGCTTGTAAATTAACAGCGGGTCTTTCTGTTCGTAGCTGGCATTCTGTACGGAGTGTTTCAAGTCATCCAGTTCGCGCAGGTTCTCTTTCCATGCTTCATCGATGACATGCAGCAGGATAGACTTCTCAAACGCTTTCACTACTTCCTTGCATTCGCTTTCATAAGCGGCTTTCAGGTTGCAGGAGATGTTATACATGCGCTTGCCGTCTGTAATGGGAATCAGGATGTTTTCGTACATGTGTCCTTGATTCTCGTATACCTGCTTGATAACCGGATAAGCGATTTGTGCCATACGTTCGGTTTTGCGTTTGAAAAGTTCCATGGCAGCATCGAAAGCCTTATCGGCAAGTTTCTCCTTTTTCTCGTTGCGGAACTCCTCTTCCGTGAACGGAGTTTCCATGGCAAGTGTCTGGAGAAGATCCATCTTGCAGTCTTCATAGGTAGGAGCTTCGATCGCATTGACACAACGGTCCCAAATCATGTTCACAATGTCCATACCGATACGTTCGCCCATCAAAGCGTGGCGGCGTTTGGTGTAGACTACGGTACGCTGTTTGTTCATCACATCGTCGTATTCCAGCAGGCGTTTACGGATACCGAAGTTGTTTTCTTCCACTTTCTTCTGTGCACGTTCAATAGACTTTGAAATCATGCTGTGCTCAATCATTTCGCCTTCCTTGAAACCGAGCTTGTCCATAACGCCGGCAATACGGTCGGAAGAGAACAGACGCATCAGGTCGTCTTCCAAAGAGACGAAGAATACGGATGAACCGGGGTCACCCTGACGTCCGGCACGACCACGCAACTGGCGGTCTACACGGCGCGATTCGTGACGCTCCGTACCGATAATGGCAAGACCGCCCGCAGCTTTTACTTCCGGGCTCAGCTTGATGTCCGTACCACGACCCGCCATATTAGTGGCAATGGTTACGGCGCAACTCAAACCGGCCTTGGCTACGATGTCGGCTTCCTTTTGGTGCAGCTTCGCATTCAGTACGCTGTGCTCGATATGGCGCATAGTCAGCATCTTGCTCAGCATTTCGGAGATTTCAACGGAAGTAGTACCCACCAGGACAGGACGTCCGGCTGCCACCATTTTCTCAATCTCTTCGATAACGGCTTTATATTTTTCGCGTTTGGTCTTGTAAACGCGGTCGTTCATATCGTTGCGGGCAATGGGGCGGTTGGTCGGGATAACGACTACATCCAGTTTGTAGATGTCCCAAAGTTCGCCTGCTTCCGTTTCGGCAGTACCGGTCATACCGGACAGCTTGTGATACATACGGAAGTAGTTCTGCAAAGTGATCGTTGCGAATGTCTGCGTTGCGGCTTCTACTTTCACACGTTCCTTCGCTTCGATAGCCTGGTGCAATCCGTCAGAGTAGCGGCGGCCTTCCATGATACGTCCGGTCTGTTCGTCCACAATCTTCACCTGACCGTCGATAACCACGTATTCGTCGTCTTTCTCGAACATGGTGTAAGCTTTCAACAGTTGGTTGATGGTATGTACACGCTCGCTCTTGATGGCGAAGTTGGTCATAAGGGCGTCTTTTTTGGCAAGGCGTTCCTCATTCGTCAGGTCTTTTTCATTTTCCAGTTCGGAGAGCTGGGCGGTGATGTCGGGAAGTACGAAGAACGTAGGGTCGGCGGAGTTACCGCTAATTAAGTCTACACCCTTGTCGGTGAGGTCTACGCTGTTCAACTTTTCATCGATTACGAAATACAGCGGGTCGGTAACCTCGTGCATACGCTTGTTGTTCTGCTCCATGTAGATTTCCTCGGTTTTGAGCATACCGGCTTTGATACCCTGCTCGCTGAGGAACTTAATCAATGCCTTGTTCTTCGGCAAGCACTTGTGGCTGCGGTACAGGGCAAGGAATCCTTCTTCCTGTTCTTTCTTGTCGTTTGAAGCTATCAGGCGTTTGGCGTCGGCAAGGTATTGCGTGGCAAGTTTCTTCTGTGCTTCTACCAGGCGTTCTACCTGCGGACGGAGTTGCTCGAAGAGCTGGTCGTCGCCTTTGGGTACCGGACCGGAGATAATCAGCGGAGTACGGGCGTCGTCAATCAATACGGAGTCCACCTCATCGACGATGGCGTAATTGTGCTGGCGTTGTACCAGGTCTTTCGGGCTGATAGCCATGTTGTCGCGCAGATAGTCGAAACCGAATTCGTTGTTCGTACCGAAGGTGATGTCTGCGAGATAAGCCTGGCGGCGTGCATCGGAGTTGGGCTGGTGCTTGTCGATGCAATCCACGCTCAAACCGTGGAACATATAAAGAGGACCCATCCATTCGGAGTCACGCTTTGCCAGATAGTCGTTCACGGTTACCACGTGTACACCGTTTCCGGTCAGTGCATTGAGGAATACGGGCAGAGTAGCCACCAAAGTCTTACCTTCACCGGTTGCCATTTCCGCAATCTTGCCTTTGTGCAGTACCACACCGCCGAACAACTGTACGTCGTAGTGTACCATGTTCCATACCGTATCATTGCCGCCTGCTACCCAGTGGTTCTGGTAGATGGCCTTATCGCCTTCAATACGTACGAAATCTTTGGTAGCAGCCAGATGGCGGTCGAACTCCGTAGCGGTTACCGTGATTTCTTCATTTTCGGAGAAACGCTTGGCGGTTTCCTTTACGATGGAAAAAGCAGCGGGCAGCACCTCGTCCAATGCTTTTTCGTAAATATCCAATATCTCTTTTTCCAGTTTGTCTATTTGAGCAAAGAGTTCTTCGCGTTCTTCCAGTTCCGTGTTTTCAACGCTTGCTTTCAGTTCTTCCACTTTGGAGCGTTGTTCCGCTGCCGAGTTACGGATGTATGCTTTCAGTTCTTCGGTTTTGGCACGCAGGGCATCATTGTCCAATGCGGCTATTTCCGGATAAGCGGCTTTTACTTTGTCTACCCACGGCTTTATTTCCTTCATGTCACGGGTAGCCTTATTTCCGAAAATCGAGCTTAAAAATTCATTAAATCCCATTATGTATTTGTTTTTATTATTATTTACTAAAGTTTATATGGCGTGCAAAGTTACTGATTTTGCAATAGATAATGTAAAGTTGCACTGATTATTTTAAGGACTTGCCACGGAGAATGCGGAGTTTGTTCCTTAATTGAGCGGTGCGGCTGTGCACGCATTGGGGGCGCGGATGCGCATCGCACTCGATAGGGTGGGAGCAACGCGGTCTATGGCAACCGGCATGCGGATAATTTCCGGCTTTATTCCTTTGCCAAGAAGAATAAGGGGAGTGGCTATGGTGGCAGCGCGTACTACGCGGTTGTCATTGCTGTTTTCCTGCATAACGGTCCAGCCCGGCAAGACTTCGATAATCAAGTCGCCGGAGCGGTGGCGGTGGAACCCGTTGCGTATGTGCTCCATCTGCGGAGCCCAGGAACCCAGCAGTAGTTGGTAGGCGGAATATACTTTGTTAACTCCGCTGAACTGCACCAGAAATTCTGCCGACTTTTGTTGTATTTCGGCAAGATTCAACTGCTTCTCCTCTATTAATTTATGATTGAGATATATCTGTTGATTATAAAAGCCTTCTACATATTGTCCTTCACCGTAAGTAGCCATCAGATACATGTTCAGCAAAGTGGCGCAACGGTTCAGATGGAATTCTCCTCCGGGAATACGGTAGATGCCTATGTCTGCTCCGTCCGGGTCGGCATATCCTGTGGACGCGATGCATAACAGTACGTTTTGCAGGCCTACTTTGCTTTCCAGCATATCCAGCAAGCGGGCGATGCTTTGGTCTAAGCGGGCGTAGGTGTCTTGCATTTCCATGGCACACTCTTGCGTGCTGCGGTGATTGTAGTTGCCTGCATAATAAGTGATTGCAAGCAAATCAGTGATGTCGTCCTTGCCGATATTGCTTTTATCCAGCAAATCCTCTGTCACACGGTTCACTTCATCGTTGATGAGCGGGCTGGTTATCAACCGGCGGTACTTGTTGTCCTTTTCTGTTTCAAACCTATACTTGAAAGGGATGGTACGCCATTCGGGCAGGAATGTATAGCTTGTGATGGGGTGAAGAGGATTCCACTCCATCTCCTTGATGCGGAAGTCGGGTGATTGCCCGTCGTTGTATTGGCTCAGCCACCAGGGATACTCGCCGTAATAGGTTGTGCCGCACCATTTGCCGGTTTGATGATTCAGCCAGAATGCGCCGTTACCGCTATGTCCGGCCGAAAGGACAGCAGCATCGCGAAAGGGGGCAATGGCATACACCAGTGCGGCGTTTTTAGTGGCTATTTTAAGTTCGTCGGCAAAAGTGGAAGTCAACAGTTGGGTAGGGGCGGTGTTCTGGTCGGTATAGTTACCCATGAAAGCGGAGTCGTCTACACAATTCTTCGGACGCAGGGTTTTGGGGTCAAACCAACGTTCGGCTATGATGCCGTTCATGGACGGTGTGGTACCCGTGTAGAGAGCGGCAATGGCAGAAGCGCGGTCGGCGACATTGAAAGAATAGTCAGCTTGGCGGAATACTTTCCCTTCCCTTAACAGCCGTTTAAACCCCTTTTCTCCATACAATGACGAGAATGCTTCCATGTAGTCTGTACGCAGTTGGTCTATTGTCAACGTCACCACCAGTTTCGGAGATGGCGGCAGTGGCTGGGCTTGCAGGCTACCGAATGTCAGTGCGAGTATGGAAGTTATCAGTCCTTTCTTCATTATTTCTTATCGTATGTGAGAATTAGGTTGCTTGCAGAACGTATCAGCAAACAAAGTGCCAAAGGTAACACTGCTAACGGAAATCTTTGCGGTATTACGAGCCAAAGCAATATAAAAAGTGTTAAAACAATAAAGTTCGCCAGCATATAACGGCTTCTTTTCCTTTTTCGCACTCTGTTCAGCATACAAGGCAGGCAGAAAAGATGAAGCGGATGGAACACAAACAGCAGATAATTGGGACTGACGGCAGGATGTTGGGAGAACAAGGCAAGGAACGCCAATATACATCCCGCCGTTCCGGCGGCAAAGAACAGCGCGAAATCAATTCCCCAAAGCGTTTTCTTCCGGCGTATGCCGTAGATGGTGGCGGCTGCGGTCAGTATAAGAAGGAGCAGGGCGGCCTGCATAGGGGTGAAGCCATCGGAAGGCTGTTCCGCTTCTTCGCTGCCGGTTACTATTATTTTCTCTTCATTCAGTACCAAAGGGCGTGTTTCTCCTTCTTTGTTTACAATGCGGGCTTGGTTGAAGTACTCTTGTACATAGAAAGGTACAAACATCATCAGTCTGCGGTTGATGGTTTTGTCGGCTTGGCTGCCCATACATAAGTCCATGCCGAAACGCGACCAGGGATGCCCCTTGCTGTATTTGTGCAGCAGGTCTCGGAAAGAAATGCCGGAATCAGTGTCTGTCATGTCGCCTGCGTATTGCAGCGTGCCGTCAATGGATTTTTCTATTAAATCGCGCGGACGTGTGGCACAGTTGTCGTAAAAGAAGTTATAACGATATATCCGGTTTTCGGGGCGGTAATTCTCTTCAAGTAACATAACCAACTTTCCTTTCTCTTGTACAGTGAGATTCAGCTCTTGCTGCCAGACATCGCGTTCCAGGTAATAATATTCTGCGGCAAAGCGTTCATAATCGGTTACTCCCAATTGGTAGTCCGTTTCACCCAAGGCAAAACGAAGGATGAAGTTGGGAGCATTGAAGTTGAATATGCCGTAATTGAATACTGCGTCAATGCCGCGGGTATAGTTTTCGTACCGTATGGCCGTATGTCCGAAAAGGGAATATATTTCTTCTCCCGAGGCACATGTCAACAGACTGATACGTATAGAGTCCGGAATAACTCTTTTTGATTCTTGTGCCTGCATAGTGACGACGGACAGGCTGAAGAAAAGAAAAATAAGTGAACGGAAAACCGATGGAGATAACTTCATTTGTCTTTTTTATTATCATTGATTTAATCAAGAGTGTATCTTGTAATTCGTTACAAAGATAGACTTTAAATCTTAAAACAGCAATTGTCATAGGAGAACCTTTTTCTTTTATGCATGTGGAGCAAAGGAAAAAAGTGCTATCTTTGCGCCGCTTTAAATATATGCAGAATGAATCTTATTATCGATATAGGTAATACCGTTGCAAAGATAGCGGTGTTTAAAGATAAGGATATTGTAGAAATATTCTATGATTCTAATCAAACGCTTGAATGTCTGTCGGATATATGTGCGAAATATGTTGTCGAGAAGGCAATCGTGGCTACCGTTATCGATTTGAATGAACGGGTGTCGGCACAACTGAAAAGTTTACCCGTTTCATTGTTGTGGCTAAATGAAAAAACATTGCTTCCGGTGGAGAATCTTTACGAAACGCCCGAAACCTTGGGATATGACCGGATGGCGGCTGTGGTGGGCGCATACGAACAGTTTCCCGGCAAGGATATTCTGGTTATAGATGCCGGGACTTGCATTACTTATGAATTTATAGATGCCGCCGGACGTTATCATGGCGGAAATATTTCGCCGGGCGTGCAGATGCGCTTTAGGGCGCTCCATGAGTTCACAGGAAGGCTTCCGCTGGTGCTTCGGGAGGGACGGCGCCTGCCGTTGGGCAGCGATACCGATACGGCAATGCGCGAAGGAGTGCTGAAAGGTATGGAATATGAAATTTCGGGTTACATAACGGCGATGAAACATAAATATCCTGAACTTTTGGTTTTTTTAACGGGCGGCGATGATTTTTCTTTTGATACAAACTTAAAAAGTATCATCTTTGCAGACAGATTTTTAGTGTTGAAAGGATTAAATAGAATTTTAAACTATAATAATGATAGGATATAGACAAACACTCTTGGTGTTCTTGCTTATGATGTTGTCCGGAGCGGCAATCGCTCAAAATAATACGAATTCTCCCTATACACGATACGGATACGGACAATTGGCGGACCAGGGTTCAGGTAATAGCAAAGCCATGGGTGGTATTGCATACGGATTACGGGATAAATATCAGGTGAATTTCGCTAATCCGGCATCCTATACGGCGATCGATTCGCTTACTTTTATTTTTGACGGCGGTATTTCCCTGCAAAATACGAACTTCAGTAACGGTACGATAAAGCAAAATGCCAAAAACTCCAGTTTTGACTATATTACAATGCAATTTCGTTTGGGTAAATGGGCTGCTATGAGTCTGGGATTGTTGCCTTACTCGAATGTAGGGTATAGCATGGCGGAATACAAGGAAGATACGGATTATCCTTCCCAATCCAGCGCGTTGCAATATTATGGAGACGGCGGATTACATCAGCTATATTTGGGAGCAGGGTTTAAAGTCTTGAAAAATCTTTCTGTCGGTGCTAACATCTCATATTTTTGGGGAGATATAACGCACACAAGAGCCATAACATTTCCGGGAAATTCGTCTACTTTGCCGCTGACTACGATAACAGGTACATCTATACAAAGCTATAAGTTGGATATCGGAGCACAGTATACGCAGGTATTCGGAAAGAAACATGAAGCTACATTAGGTGTAGTATTCTCGCCGGGACATGATTTGAACAACGACTCATATGTAGAGGATAGATTGGGAAATGAGAAAACGGGAACTACTGTGAATAACAGAGATACGGTTGCCGCTTTCGGTAGTCCGATGAGTTTGGGTGTTGGTTTCAGCTATGTGTATGACAAGCGTTTGACGGTAGGGGCTGACTTTACTTTTCAAAAATGGAGTTCAGTTACTTATATGAATGAGAAAAATGCTTTCTGTAACCGTACCAAGATTGCTGTAGGCGCTGAATTTCTTCCAAACCCTATGGGAAGGAGCTACTTGGCACATGTAAAATATCGTTTGGGAGCTTACTATTCCCAACCTTATTATAAAATAAACGGTATGCGTGCCGCTGACGAATATGGGGTAACTGCCGGTTTCGGACTTCCCATTCCGCGTACGCGTTCTGTGTTAAGCCTTTCGGCCCAGTATGTAAGAACCGAAGGCAAGACAGCCGCATTCCTGAATGAAAATACGTTGCGTATCTGTGTTGGAGTAACTTTCAATGAACGCTGGTTCTTCAAGCGGAAAGTTGATTAATGCTGAATGGTGAAAATAGACAATATAACAACTAAAATTTAAATACAATGAAAATTAAAACGCTTGTCGCTGTTTTGCTCCTTTCGGGTGGAGTAACCAGCACTTTCGCACAAAGTGATTGTAATGCCAATAGTAGTATCTCGCATGAGGCAGTAAGAGCGAAAAACTTCAAGGATGCTTACGCGCCTTGTATGGCAGTTCTGAAAGATTGTCCGACACTGAGATATTACACTTATACCGATGCGCAAAAGATTCTTACAGGTTTGATGAGTCAGATTAAGGATCGTAATTCAGCAGAGTATAAGAAATTGTTTGATGAACTGATGGCTGTGCATGATCAGAAAATGAAGTATATTCCTGAATTTGCTTCAAAGATGAAGGGTGTACCGAGTGTTGCGTCTGCATTAGGCACAAAAGCTGTGGATTATCTGCAATATGCACCTGCTCCTGATTTGAATCAGGCTTATGCCTGGCTGAAAGAATCAGCAGAAACCGCTAAGGGTGAGTCTGATGGTGCTGTATTGCACTATTTTGTTGATGTGTCCATGCAGAAAGTAAAGGCAGATACTAATCATACAGATCAATTCTTCCAGGATTATATCAATGCTTCGCAATACGCCGATGATGCTATTGCAGCAGAGGATAATGCAAAGAAAAAAGCTGTTTTGCAAACAATCAAGGATAATTTGGTAGCTATGTTCGTTAACAGCGGTGTAGCTGATTGTGAATCATTGCAGAATATCTACGGCCCGAAAGTTGAAGAAAATAAGGCAGACTCTGCTTTCCTGAAGAAGACCATCACTATTCTGAAGATGATGAAGTGTAATGAATGTGAGGCATACTTCAAAGCTTCCGATTATTTGTATCGTGTTAATCCGACTGCTGATGCAGCTGTAGGTGTAGCATATATGTACTATAAAAAAGGTGATTATGACACTGCGGTGAAGTATTTCGATGAAGCATTGGGCATGGAAACCGATAATGCAAAGAAATCTGAAATGGCTTATGCTACCGCTGCAGCTTTGTGGCAGGCTAAGAAACTGTCTCAGGCAAGAACTTATGCCCAGAAAGCAATCAGCTTTAATGAAAACTATGGCGAACCCTATATTCTGCTGGCTCAAATGTACGGTTCAAATCCCAACTGGAGTGATGAGCCTGCATTGAACAGATGTACTTACTACGTAGTTATTGATAAACTTCAACGTGCTAAAGCCGTAGATCCGAGTGTTACAGATAAGGTTAATGAACTGATTGCAACTTATGCACGTCATACTCCGCAGGCAAAAGACCTCTTTATGTTGGGTTACAAAGCCGGTGACCGTATTACGATTGGCGGCTGGATCGGTGAGTCTACAACCATTAGATAAGAATATGTCGCTACAACCTAACGTTGTCGGACATAAAAATATGAGCATAACCATTGCCCTGAGGGTGATGGTTATGCTTCTTTTATTTTCTTCCTGTTCCGGACGTAAAAAAGAGATGGGAGCTGCCATTACCGAACGTGATTCGTTGCCGGTTATGGATACTAAAGGGGTAACAACGCTGATTTCCGATTCGGGTATTACCCGTTATCGGGTCAATACGGCGGAGTGGTTGATTTACGACCGTAAGAAACCACCTTATTGGGCGTTTGAAAAAGGTATATATCTGGAAAAATTCGATTCTTTGTTCCATACTGAAGCCAGTATCAAGGCCGATACGGCTTATTACTATAATAAGAAAGAGTTGTGGAAGTTGATAGGAAATGTACACATACAGAACCTGAAAGGAGAAAAATTCGATACGGAGTTGCTGTATTGGGATCAGAATAAAAAACGTGTCTATTCCGATCAGCGGGTGCGTATAGAACAACCCGACCAGATAATTTATGCCATTGGTTTTGAATCAAATGAGCAATTGACAAAATACCGTTTCTTCAAGACGGAAGGTATCTTTTATGTGGATGAGGACAGTGTCACCCCTTCTGATACGTTGAAAACAGACAGCATCAAATAATATGATGAGCACTATAATTTACTTATTGATAACCATGGCTTTCTCCGCTTTTTTTTCGGGGATGGAGATTGCTTTTGTTTCCGTGGACAAACTCCGTTTTGAGATGGAGCGGAAACCGGGGATTACGTCAAGCATCCTTTCTTGTTTCTTCCGCAATCCGAATAATTTTATTTCCACCATGCTGGTGGGAAATAATATCGCGCTGGTTATTTATGGTATCCTTATGGCACAGATTATCGAGGTGAATCTGCTGGCGGGTATGATTGATAATCATTTTGTAATGGTGCTGGTGCAGACTATCATATCCACTCTTGTTATTCTTGTAACGGGCGAGTTTCTTCCGAAGACGCTGTTCAAGATTAACCCGAATCTGGTATTGAGGGTATTTGCTATACCTTTATTTGTCTGCTATGTTATTCTGTTTCCCATATCAAAGTTTGCTTCCGGACTGTCTTATCTCTTTTTGCGCTTATTTGGCATGAGGATAAATAAGGAAGCGTCCGATAAGGCATTCGGCAAAGTCGATTTGGATTATTTCGTGCAGTCGGGTATAGAGAATGCTGCTAATGAGGAAGAGTTGGATGCGGAAGTGAAAATCTTTCAGAATGCACTTGATTTTTCTAATATAAAAATACGCGACTGTATTGTTCCCCGTACGGAAGTGGTGGCAGTGGATGTGACGGCCTCGCTCGAAGACTTGAAGAACGTGTTTGTGGAGTCGGGTATCTCCAAAATTATTGTGTACGATGGGAATATAGATAACGTAATCGGCTATATTCATTCATCTGAAATGTTCAGAAATCCGGCGGACTGGAGAAATAATGTCAAGGAAGTACCCATTGTGCCCGAAACGATGGCGGCACATAAATTGATGAAACTTTTTATGCAACAGAAAAAAACAATTGCTGTTGTGGTAGATGAATTTGGAGGTACATCCGGTATTGTTTCACTGGAAGATTTGGTTGAAGAAATATTCGGGGATATTGAGGACGAGCACGACAACACTTCCTACATCTGTAAACAAATTGGCGAACATGAATATGTGCTGTCCGCACGTCTTGAAATAGAGAAGGTAAATGAAACGTTCAATCTTGAACTGCCCGAATCGGATGAATATCTTACGATAGGCGGACTGATTCTGAACCGTTATCAAAGTTTCCCGAAACTGCATGAAGTGATAGCCGTTGACAAATATCAGTTTAAGATAATTAAGGTGACAGCCACTAAAATAGAATTGGTACGGTTGAAAGTCACGGAATAATTTCGTTTCAGCGTAAATTTTTAAAGAATAAATAGATGCGTATTAGCATTTTTTGTATCTTCGTGCGCTAAA
>OGIH01001241.1_pt1 | contig 14625 bp, 13 predicted proteins | sample 1571721 | NCBI WGS metagenome assembly OGIH01 (sample SAMEA2582068, study PRJEB24529) | metagenome | biome: Human gut stool | place: China | collected 2011
TCGCAGCCGTAGAAGGCCAGCACGATGTAGCCCATGAAGAACAGGGTGTTGAGGGCCGGGGCGCACATGGCGCTGACGATGTAGCTCCAGGTACCGGGCTTATCGAAATTCTTGACAGCGTTGAAGATAAGGCCGACGCACACGCCCATCAGCACACGCATACCCACACAGAGGATGAAGGTGTTGACGGGGCTGACCTGGAACAGCGCACCGGTCATGGCGGAAGCGCCGGTGACGGCGTCATAGAAGCTCACGGCGCCGAACACGCCGCCGAGGATAGCGCCTGCAGCGGGACCCATGGTAATGGCACCCACGGCGATCGGCAGGGTCAAAAAGCTCATGTAAAGCGGGCCTACAGGGACACTGCCCAGGCCGACGGCCTTCATGACCAGCTCAATGGCGACCAGCAGTGCCAGCCGGGTGAGGGTGCGAATGTCATTCTTTTTCATAATTCAGTTTTCCTCCTTGCTGCCGTTCCGCCCTGAATCGTCGGATACGGCGCAAACCTGCCCGTGAAATACACGGGGTCTTTTGTAGAATACGGTCTGAAATATACGGGATGTTTTGTCAGGGAACTCCCGGGGATAGCATTATAGATCCGTAGTGAAGCGGATGCCCGCATCGCGGCGGGCCGTTTCCAGCACACGGCTGACGGCCACCGAGGTGTCCAGCATCCGGCTGCAAAGCTCCATATCCTCGCTCTCGATGGCGCGGGCAAAGGCGTGGAACTCCGCCGCCTGCCGGGGACGGCCTGCGCTGAGGTTGAAGTGCTCTTCCTTGCCCTTATAGGGGTGGAAGGTGACGCCGCCGCAGAAGTTGGCGGTGGATTTCTGGAGCAGATACCCCTTGGTACCCTGAATGATGTACCGGGCCGGGGAACTGCTGTCCTTGGCATTGATGCTCACGGCCTTGAAGCTGCGATACTCCATCGTCAGCACGCCGCTGGTGTCGATGCCCCGGGTGATGTTGGCCGCATAGTGGACCTTGTTGGGCGAGCCAAAGAGACCCACCACATAGCTGACATTGTAGACGCCCAGGTCCATCAGCGCACCGCCGGCGCAGGCCGGGTCAAAGGACGGCCAGACCTTGCCGGCGCAGAAATCATGATACCGGCTGGAATACTGGCTGAAATTACACTGCACCATCGTGACGGCGCCTACCTTGGGCAGCACCTCACGGATCTTGGCGTAGTTGTCCTGATACTGCGTGGTGACAGCCTCGAAGAGGAAGAGCTTTTTGCTCCGGGCCAGCTCGGCCAGCTCTTCGGCCAGCGCCGCCGTGGGGGCCATCGGCTTTTCGACGATGACGTGGCGGCCCGCTTCCAGAGCGGCACGGGTATATTTTACGTGCAGGATATTCGGTACGGCGATATACACAACGTCCACCCAGCTCAGCAGTTCGTCGTAGCTGGTGGTGTGGCGCGGCACAGCATACTGGTCGCAGAGGGCCTGTGCTGCACCGGCGCTCCGCTCCGTGCTGCAAAGAGCCTCGACCTTGAAGGGGCTTTCCGGCCCGGTGAGCCAGGGCAGGAACTCCCGGACGATCATGCCTGCGCCGAGAATGCCTAATTTCATCATAAGGTCTCTCCTTTCAGGGCTCAGCCCGCTTTGGCCTCATCGTCCCGGCGGGGACGGCGGTTATTGTGGCTGCGGCGGCGGGGGCTGCTGCCGTTGTTGTAAGGGCGTCTGCCTGCCGGGCGGGGACGGCGGTGCTCACCGTCGCTGCGCGGCTCGTGGTGACGCTCATGCTGCGGCGCATTGAGCTGGTAAAGGAGAGCCAGTCCCTTCAGCAGCAGCTCGGGGTCATAGGTGAGCGGGTGACGGCAGAGCGGGATGACATACTTTGCCAGACCGCCCGTGACCACCAGCGTGGCCGGACGGCCCAGTTCTTCCTCGATGCGCTGCGTGATGCCGTCCAGCAGGACAGCCGTCCCCAGCACAGAACCGGAGAGCATACACTTCTCGGTATCGACGCCGATCGCGCTTTTGGGCGAAGAAAGATGTACCTGCGGCAGCTGGGCGCACCGCTCCCCCAGCGCCCGCAGACCAGTGGAAAGTCCGGGGCAGATGACGCCGCCCCGGAAGACCTTATTCTCATCCACCACGTTGAACGTGGTGGCGGTGCCGAGGTCTACTGTGACCACCGGCAGGGGGAAGTTCGCCGCCGCGTAGGCCGCATCCACAAGGCGGTCTTTGCCGACAGCGTGGGGGTCAGGCACCCCCATCGTGAGGCCGGTGCGGATGTCGGGCGAGACGATGACCGGCTTTTTTCCGGTGTAGTGGCGGGCGCACTCGGCCAGCGCCCCCGTGATCTGGGGGACGACGCTGGTGAGGACAGCGCCCTCGAAGCGGATGGGCTTTTCCGGGTGTCTCCGATGAGAGAACACCTTTTCCATCTCGGCACGGTACTCCGCCGCTGTGCGGGTGCGCACCGTGTCCATGTGGGCCACAAAGCATACACGTCCGTCCCGGATGCCCCCGAGGGCGACGGTGGTGTTGCCTATGTCAATGGCTAAAATCATAATTCAGTTCCTCGCAGGGTCGAACCTCTCCGCAAAAGGCTCCCCCCTCTGGGGGAGCTGGCGCGAAGCGCCTGAGAGGGCAAGGCCAGTACGACAGGACTCATACACAGCGATAAGCAGACTTTTTGTCAGAGCGATGCTGTCGCCGTGTCTGCGGTCTCCCGTCAGCGTCCTTGCCCTCTCCGTCACCTTCGGTGACACCTCTCCCAAAGGGAGAGGCTTGTGTGCGCCAGCGCTGACGGAGAGCTTTTTTGTATAAGTCAAGCTGTATTTTACCGCATTTTGGGCCAAGATACAACCCCCATCAAAGATTTTGTTGTGCTCTGGGCCGTTTTGCATTATACTGTAGTTATATTATCCCTATTTATAGGAGGTATTTTGGATGGATCTGAAGGGAAAATGCGTCCTTCTGGGCGTCAGCGGCGGCATTGCCGCCTATAAAATGGCCAACGTGGCCAGCGCACTGCGCAAGCTGGGGGCCGACGTGGAGGTCATCATGACCAAAAACGCCACCCAGTTCATCACCCCTATCACGTTCGAGACCCTGACGGGCCACAAGTGCATGGTGGACACCTTCGACCGGGATTTCAAGTTCGAAGTCACCCATATCTCGCTGGCAAAGAAGGCCGACGTCATCCTCGTGGCCCCGGCCACCGCCAACATCATTGCCAAGATGGCCCACGGCATCGCCGACGATATGCTCACCACCGTCGTTCTCGCGGCCAAGTGTCCCAAGCTCGTCTCCCCTGCCATGAACACCGGGATGCTGGAGAACCCCATCACCCAGGACAACATCGCCACACTGGAAAAGTACGGCTTCACGGTCATCCCCTCCGAGAGCGGCGTGCTGGCCTGCAAGGATGTGGGCAGCGGACGCCTGCCGAAAGAGGATGTCCTGCTGGACTACATCTTCCGCGCCATCGCAAAGCCGAAGGACCTCGCCGGCCTGCGCATTGCCGTCACGGCCGGCCCCACCCAGGAGCCGCTGGACCCTGTGCGTTACCTGACCAACCACTCCACCGGCAAGATGGGCTATGCCGTGGCCCGTGCCGCCGCGATGCGGGGTGCCGACGTCACCCTCATCCACGGCCCGACGGCCCTGCAGCCGGTGCGGTTCACCGAGGATGTCCCCATCACGACAGCCCAGCAGATGTACGAGGCCGTGACCAGCCGCTTCGACGAGATGGACGTTCTGGTCATGGCCGCTGCCGTGGCCGATTACCGCCCCGCCGCCGTGGCCGACGACAAGATCAAGAAGAAGGATGGTGACCTCTCCATCGCCGTGGAGCGGACGCCCGACATCCTCGGCACCATCGGCCCCAAGAAGAAGGGGCAGTTCCTCTGCGGCTTCTCGATGGAGACGCGGGATATGCTGGCCAACTCCTCGGCCAAGCTCGAGAAAAAGAACCTCGACATGGTGGTGGCCAACAATCTGAAGGTCGCCGGTGCCGGGTTTGGCGTGGATACCAATGTTGTCACCTTCATCACGCCGGACGGCGCCCGTGAGCTGCCCCTGATGAGCAAGGATGATGTGGCGGACGCCATTCTGGATGAGATCCTGAAACGCAGAAAATAAGCTTCAAGACGCAAAAAGTGCTCTGCCGGCCGGCAGAGCACTTTTCCGTTATACAGAGATTTACTTGGTGCCATAGATACGGTCGCCTGCGTCACCCAGGCCGGGGACGATGTAGCCGTTCTCGTTCAGGTGGTCGTCCTGTGCGCCGAGGTAGATGTCCACATCGGGATGTGCCTCGTGCAGGGCCTTGATGCCTTCCGGAGCAGCGATGAGGCCGATGAACTTGATGTGCTTTGCGCCATGCTTCTTGATCTGGGTGATGGCGTCGATGGCGCTGCCGCCGGTAGCCAGCATCGGGTCAAGCACCAGAACGTCGCGCTCAGCGATGTCCTTCGGCAGCTTGCAGAAATACTCCACGGGCTGCAGGGTGGTCTCGTCGCGGTACAGGCCGATGAAGCCGACCTTAGCGGCGGGCAGCAGGGTCAGCATACCATCCAGCATACCCATGCCGGCGCGGAGGATCGGCACCAGAGCCAGCTTGCGGCCTGCCAGCACCTTGGTCTTTGCCATGGTGATGGGAGTCTCGATCTCCACCTCTTCCAGAGGCAGGTCACGGGTAGCCTCATAGCACAGCAGAGTGGCGATCTCGCCCACGAGGTCACGGAACTCCTTGGTGCCGGTCTGCTTGTTGCGCAGAATGCTCAGTTTGTGCTGCAGCAGCGGATGCTCAACGATCATAGGGGTCATAATACACGCTCCTTATATTGTAAATAGATATTGGAATACTAAGGTTTACCGATTCTCGATCGCCATCAGCTTTGCGATGCGCTTCTCGTGGCGGCCGCCCTCGAACTCGGTGTTGAGGAAGATGTCTACCAGCTGGCAGGCGAGGCCGGGGCCGACGACGCGGCCGCCCATGCACAGGGCGTTGGCGTCGTTGTGGCGGCGGGTATACTCGCAGCTGAAGCTGTCAGAGCAGCAGCAGGCGCGGATGCCCTTGACCTTGTTTGCGGCCATGCTGATGCCCACACCGGTGCCGCAGAACAGCAGCGCCTTGCTGCACTGGCCGCTCACCACGGCGTCGCAGGCAGGCAGAGCCATGTCAGGGTAGTCCACGCTGGCGGTGCTGTGGGTGCCGAAGTCGATGTACTCCAGCCCCAGCTCGTCCAGATGGGCCTTAACGGCCTCTTTCAGTTCAAATCCGCCGTGGTCGGCGGCAAGTGCGATGGGTTTCGTCATTGGTGTTGATCCTTTCCCTTTGCAGTATCTTCCGGTATTTCGGTACGGGCAGCTTCTGCGGCCAGACTCTCGGCCCGCTCCCGCTCGGCCTGGCTCAGCCGGTGATAATCCGGCAGCAGAGCCTCGGGCAGGACGGCTTCGCCCCGCTGAGCCATCTGCTCTGCCACATAGGCCACCGCAGCGGCACGGCCATTGCGGAGAGCCGGCGGTACACAGAGCACGCCCGGGACATTGCCATATTTATTATAGCACAGAGCTGCGCCATCACCAACAAAAAACAGAGGCTTTTTGCAATTTTCTACAAACTCAGCCAGGTCGGCCACGGCACGGGCATCGTCGTCCATCAGACGCTCGTGGGTCTCAAGGTCGAAAGCCGCGCTGTACACCTGCGCACGGCGGGCATCCAGCGCACAGAGCACGGTGCCGCAGCCGGTGTGGGCCGCCGCCAGCGCTTCCAGCGTGGACACCGGGGCGCAGAGCGTCTCCCGGGGGAAAGCCAGACCCTTCACCGCCGCCAGCCCGATGCGCAGGCCGGTAAAGCTGCCGGGGCCGGCATTGACGCCGTAGAGGTCGATGTCCCTGCAGCCCATGCCGCAGAGCTTGAGACAGTTGTCGATGAGGGGCATCAGGGTCTCGCTGTGGGTCATGCCCGCATCGAGATAGCACTCGTAGAGCAGGCGGTCATCCTGCAGAAGGGCCACGCCCACGGTCTTGCCCGCCGTATCCACGGCTAAGATATTCATACTTCCACCCCCTCGATGGTGATGCGGCGGGTGGTGTCGTCCACCCGCTCGATGTTGATGTGGATGGGGTCTTCCAGCGCCAGCAGGTCAGCGAAGTTCTCGCTCCACTCTGCCGCCACCACAGCGCCCTCATCCAGATAGTCGTAGAACCCTGCCGCGCACAAATCGTTCTCCGTGGAGATGCGGTATAGATCAAAATGCGCGAAGGGCCGCGGCCCGCGGTAATAGTTCACGATGGCGAAGGTCGGGCTGCTGACCGGGTCAGTGCAGCCGAGACCTCTGGCAATGCCCTCGCAGAAGGCCGTCTTGCCCGCGCCAAGCCCGCCGGTAAAGGCGATGAGCGCCCCGGGCGCAAGATGCTGCGCCACCTGCGCCCCCAGTGCCACCGTCTCCTCGCGGGAGTGGGTGATAAATTCAGACATGGGTATCCTACCTCATATGCGTTTCTATAAAAAAGGGACGGCAGAGTCCTGCCGTCCTGTTCTGCCGTCCCTTAGTATAAACTATTTCTGTCAAAAGTGCAACGCTCAGGCCGCGCTTTCGAGCACATCGGCCAGCATATCTTCCGCGGCCTCCGCGCGTTCCTCGAGCGAGAAGTTTTCCGGCACATTCAGCCGGGCGTTCTCGTCACCGTAGAGCACCAGATACGCTGCGGCGGCGTGGGGGCGGCGTCCGCCCTGCTCCGTATACCAGATGATGTCGTTCTCGCCGTAGGTATCCTTCGCGTGGGCCAGCGCCCTGCCGATGGTCTGTCCCATCGCAAGATGGTTGACGGTGTCCCAGAGCATACTGCGGGAGTAGACCGTGTAGACGTTGTTCACATAGCCCAGCACAGTCCGTGCGCCGCCCGCCAGCAGCGCTTCGGCCATCGACTCGTCCACGCTGTTCGTGACGCCCAGGAACTCACAGGTCTCGGAGTAGATGATGGTATTGCTGAGCTGGCCCGAGCGGTACGCATTGCGGAAGAAATCCGCCGTGACGCAGTAAAGGCCGTTGAGCTTGATGATGCGGTGAGCCAGCAGGTCAAAGCCGTAGATGATGTCTTTATACAGCGTGGACGCTTCTGTCAGCAGGATGATGGGCTCGGTCCGGGTGTGCTTCCGGAACGTACCGTAGCTGTAAGTATAGTAGGCACCGTGGGCGCTCAGGATGCACAGATCGTATTTGTTCATCCGGCGCAGGTCCGACAGGGTCACCCGGGTGTTCATCGTCGTGCGCAGGCCCATGCCTTCCCAGAAGCCCTGCATATAGGAATAATACGGAAAGCGGGAGCTGTTCACCGTATTATCGAAGGCATAATAAATAGCGGCACGGCCGATCGTCTCAGGCAGAGCGTTCTCCCGGTACTGCCGGGCCTCCGCAGCCTGCCGGACATCGTCGGTCAGGGGCATCTCGGCGGTGCGGGGAGTGCATTGAGCAATGTCCCTCGGGGCGCGCAGGCCGTTATCTCCGGCGTCAAAGGTCATCTCGTCCAGCTCGTCGGGCAGAGTGAGCAGGATGCCGCCCAGCACGCCGCAGCGGTAGGTAAAGCTGACGATTCCGTTTTCCTCGTCGGTGCGGATGGAGTCCCGGCGCACCAGCCCCTTCCGGGCCAGTTCATCCAGCTCCGCAAGGGCCGCGGTGAGCCGCTCTTCCCGGGACATCTGCTCGTATTCGCCGCTGCCGGTCAGGGCCGTCACAGCGGCGTCCGCCTGCTGCATCTCGGCGGCATCACCCGTGGTGAGGGCGGACTTTGCCGTATCCTGCACCTCGCCCGCTCCGTCTGCCGCCCATGCGGCGGGAGCCAGCACAGCCGTCAGCACCAGTGCCAGTGCGCAGACCGCGCACAAAATTCGATGGCGTTGTTCCTTCATGTAAAAACTGTTCCTCCAAGAACGCCGGGGACCGGCCATTTACCGCCCCGGTACGTTTCATTTTAGAGGGCATATCGGCCTTTGTCAAGCGTTCTGCGCCGATTTTGCAAAGCTGTCACAACCGGCCATCTTGCGCGCCTCTCTCCCCTGCTGTATAATAAGGTATATTGGGGGATCATGCCCGGCTGTGAGGCAGGGTTTCGAGGAAGCTGTTTTCGTAAGCGGAGTGCAACGCTTAGAAAACGGCTTCCCAAGGATACAGAAAGGTGGTGCTTTTTTGGAAAGCATTCAGCGATATTGGAAACGGACAGACAAGATGTACCTGCTGCTCTGCCTGTTCAGCAGCGCGATGGCGGTGCTGGCGCTGTCGTCGTGGGCGGCAAAGCAGGGCAGCGGCTTTGCCGTGGATGAGCTCACCGGCCAGATCACCGGCATCGGCGACTACCGCCGGGCCGTGGTGCAGGCGGGCGCAGCGGCCATCGGCATCCTGGCGGCCATCCTTCTGTCCAACATCGACTACCGCAGCCTCGTCAATGTCTGGCCCGTCCATGTGGTGCTCACATGGGGCCTCGTGCTGCCCACGCTGGTCATCCGCAACGTGACCATCGGCCCGCTGACCATCGGCTACAACGCGGGCGACACCGACAACTATTCCTGGTACAAACTGGGCGGTTTCACCTTCCAGCCTACCGAGCTGGCAAAGATAAGCTTCATCCTTACCTTCGCCATGCATCTGAACAATGTCCGCAGCCGCCTCAACGAGCCGAAAGAGCTGGGCAAGCTGCTGCTCCATCTCTTCGTGCCGATCGGCATCATCCATATCCAGGGTGACGACGGTACGGCCATCATCTACGGCATCATCGGCTGCTGTATGCTCTTTGCCGCCGGGCTGAGCTGGAAGTATATCATCGGGGCCTTCGCTGCCCTCGCAGCGGCGGCAGCAGTGGTCTTCGCCTTCTTCAGCGACAAGATCGGCAAGGGCTACCAGTGGTACCGCATCCTTGCGGTCATCGACCCCAACAACGAGACGGGCTGGGCGCCCAGCGAGACGATCTGGAAGAACATTGTCTACCAGCAGCAGCGGGGTGAGATCGCCATCGGCTCGGGCGGCATCTTCGGCAACGGCTTCTTCGGCGGCCGCTACTACAGCGTCCCCAACGCCCACAATGACTTTATCTTCAGCTGGATCGGCAACGCGGCAGGCTTCGTGGGCTGCTGCGTGGTGCTGGGTGTGCTGCTGGCCATCATCATCAAGACCTTCGCCACCGGAGCGTGCAGCGAGGATATGCTGGGCTCCTTCATCTGCGCAGGCATCGGCGGCGCGTTCATGGCCCAGATATTCGTCAACGTCGGCATGAACCTCCGCCTCCTGCCGGTCATCGGCGTCACCCTGCCCTTCTACTCGGCGGGCGGCAGCTCGGTGCTGATGCTGTATATCTGCGTGGGGCTGGTGCTGTCGGTGTATATGCACAATACGAAAAAACTGTTTGGTTAAGTCTCTCTCCGAACAGGCGCTGTCGTTCAGCGCCTGTTTTTGTTTTCCGGCCAGATCTCCAAAAGTCTTGTAACACGACAGAAGTCGTGATAGAATATTCAAGTATTTTATCTATATTCTTTTGACTTTTTCAGGAGGTCCCATGAAGCATAACTCTCTCTCCAAAGTCCTCAAGCGTCTCGCCTGCGTGCTGGCGGCGCTGGTCATCGCACTGGCCGTTGCCGTGTTCGCCCTCTGGCACAACGAGCTGGCCACCCTCTCGTCCCTCAAAAAGCTCTCTGACCGCGACGAAGCCCACCGTGACGGTGCTGTCTACCAGCTCAACGTCTCGGGCGGCTACTACTTCGACGATTTCCTGGCCCAGGGCGGCGCATCCACTGACTCTGAGCTCATCTCCTTCATCACCCAGAGCATCACCAAGGGCATCATCCCCATGAACATCAAGACCAGCACCATCGCCTGCTCGGCCTTTACCGCAGACACCCAGAGCGGCGACCGGGTCTTTGGCCGCAACTACGACTTCTCGGCCACCAACACCGCCATCGTCTACACGAACCCCGGTAAGGGTCGTCACGCCTCCTACTCCACCATCGACCTGAGCTTCCTCGGCCTCGACAAGGACAAGGACGTAGAGAGCCTCGGCCAGAAAATTCTGACCCTCGCGGCCCCCTATGTGCCGCTGGACGGCGTCAACGACGCCGGTGTGGCCTGCGGCATCTTCATGTCCTATCAGGGCGAGGGCAAAGGCACCCCCACCGACACCCAGACCGACAAGCCCGACCTCACCTCCACCACCCTGCTCCGGCTCATCCTCGACTACGCCGACTCGGTGGAGGACGCCGTGGCGCTGGCCCAGCAGTACGACCTTCACGACTCGGCAAGCAGCTGCTTCCACTACATGGTGGCCGACTCCACCGGCCGCAGCGCCATCCTCGAGTGGGTGGGTGCTGATGCCGACCACGACGCCGACGGCTCTCAGCGTCAGCTGAATGTCCTCTGGAACGACACCGACGCCCTCTCCGATTCCCCCGACTGGCAGGTGGTGACCAACTTTATCAAGGCATCCGGCTACTACGACGGCACTACCGTCGAGATGAAGGGCCTCGACCGCTACGAGCACCTTGCGGCTGCCCTGCGCCAGACCAACGGCGTCGTGGCCGACAAGAGCGCTGCCATGGACCTGCTGGCTTCGGTGGGCCGCCGCACCTGGAACAACGACGACTCCAACACCAACACCGTCCACAGCGTGGTCTACGATCTGACCAATCCGTCTGTTCTCTGGGTCGGCAATGAGCACTACGGCGAGGATGGGTATACATTTGAGTTTCAGCTTGCTTCGTAAATCTATATAAAGGGCTTGGCGGTGTGAGCCCTCTGTTTCATCCTGTGCCCCCTCCCGGTGTTCTCCGGGAGGGGGCTTTTTGTCGATGTTTTCCAACTTCCGGCGTATAACCCCGTCAAATTCCCCGGGTTTATCCAATTATCTTAGGCAAAACGACGATTTTGTAAAAAGCCCTTGAAATAATAGTAGGGGGGGGGGTATAATGATTTGGTTCTCCGCATACGGACGGAGGAAATATTTTGTTCAACACCGGATTAGGAGGTCTTTTATATGAAATCCGCCAAAAAAATTCTCGCCCTCATCCTTGCAGGCGTCATGGCTCTGGCCCTGCTCACCGGATGCGGCAAGGCAGCGTCTCTGAACCGTACTGTGGCTGAAGGTTTGGCAGAGTACACAAAGTTGGCACTCGCTGAAGCGGGAAATAACAATAATATCTCCGTCAGCTATCAGGTTCCCGAGCTCAGCCGTAACATCGCCCCCCTGTTTGATGAAAACTGGGTCAAGTATGACGAGAGCAAGAAAGAGGATGTCCTTAATGAGGAGCACAAAATCAATGGCAAGACCGTCAAAGAGACCCTGACGGACATCCTGAGCTCCTACAAGTCCGCTCCCTTCGTCGCCTTCCTTGCGACGGATGTCACCGATGTCAAAAACCCGGTCTTGGAAGTCTTAAATTTGACCTACTCGGATATAGCTTTCCGCCCCACTATTTCGGATCCTTCTCAGCTCGCTTCCATCACCAGCATGAAAATCGAAGTCACTCACAAAACCGTCAATGGCCGCACCTATGCCCTTGCTGTGATGATTGGGAAGTAACCCCCTGCCCCGGAGCCCTGCGGCCCGGGGCTTTTTTGCGCCCCCGGTCAAAACAAAAAGCATCCCCTGCAGCCTTTCCGGCCATTGCCGGCCGGGCCCTGCAGGGGATGCTTTTTGTTGCAGAAAATGCGCCTTACTTCAGCACTGCGCCGAGGTTTGCGCTGGTGACCATGCGGGCGTAGCGGCTGAGCCAGCCGGTCTTGATGTTGGGCTCGGGAGCGACATACTTTGCCTTGCGCTGGGCCAGCACCTCATCGGGCACTTCCAGCGTGATGCTGGCGTTGGGGATGTCGATGTGGATGGTGTCCCCCTCCTCCACAAGGCCGATGGGGCCGCCGGAAGCGGCCTCCGGGCTGACGTGGCCAATGGCAGCGCCCCGGGAAGCGCCGGAGAAGCGGCCATCGGTGATGAGGGCCACGGTCTTGTCCAGCTTCATGCCGGCCAGAGCGGAGGTGGGGTTGAGCATCTCACGCATACCGGGGCCGCCCTTGGGGCCTTCGTAGCGGATGACCACCACGTCGCCCGGAACGATCTTGCCCGCATAGATGGCGGCGATGGCCGTTTCCTCGCTGTTGAAGACGCGGGCCGGGCCGGAGTGCTCCTGCATCTCGGGGGCCACGGCGCTGCGCTTGACGACGCAGCCATCGGGGGCGATGTTGCCCCACAAGATCTGCAGGCCGCCGGTCTGAGAATAGGGATCATCGATGGGACGGATGGCCTTGTCGTTCAGGATGTGAGCGCCCTTGATGTTCTCGCCGAGGGTCTTGCCGGTGACGGTGGGGACATCGAGGTCCAGCAGACCCTTCTTGGCCAGCTCTGCCTGCACGGCAGGGATGCCGCCGGCGGCGTAGAGGTCGGGCATGTGGGTGGGGCCTGCGGGGGCCAGATGGCAGAGGTTCGGGGTCTTGGCGCTGATCTCATTGAAGAGCTTCAGGTCGATGGGCACACCGGCCTCGTAGGCGATGGCCAGCAGGTGGAGGACGGTGTTGGTGGAGCAGCCCAGCGCCATATCGCAGGTCAGCGCATTGCGGATGGAGCGCTCGTTGATGATCTGGCGGGCGGTGATGCCCTTCTTTACCATATCCATGACGGCCATACCGGCGTGCTTTGCCAGCAGCAGCCGCTTGGAGTAGACGGCGGGGATGGTGCCGTTGCCGGGCAGTGCGATGCCGATGGCCTCGCACAGGCAGTTCATGCTGTTGGCGGTGTACATGCCGGAGCAGCTGCCGCAGCTGGGGCAGCAGTTACAGGTGCAGTCTTCCAGCTGCTCGTCAGTGATCATGCCGGCCTTATAGGCGCCCACAGCCTCGAACATCTTGGAAAGGCTGACTTCCTCGCCGCCGTAGGTGCCGGCCAGCATGGGGCCGCCGGAGCAGACCACGGCAGGCACATCCATGCGGACAGCGGCCATGACCATGCCGGGAACGATCTTATCGCAGTTAGGCACCAGCACCAGACCGTCCAGCTGATGAGCCATCAGCATGGTCTCCACGCTGTCGCAGATGAGCTCCCGGGAGGCAAGGCTGTACTTCATGCCCACATGGCCCATGGCGATGCCGTCGCAGACGCCGATGGCCGGGATGAGGATGGGGGTGCCGCCTGCCATCTGGACGCCTGCCTTGACGGCGTCGGCGATCTTATCCAGATTCATGTGGCCGGGGACGATCTCGCTGTAGGCGCTCACCACACCGATGAGGGGGCGGTCCAGCTCTTCCGGGGTGTAGCCCAGGGCGTAAAACAGGCTTCGGTTGGGCGCGCGCTCCGAGCCTTTGATCACGTTGTCACTTCTCATGTTATACCCTCTCAGGCATCGCCTGCTGGCGCTGCCAGCTCCCCCAGAGGGGGAGCCATTGGCAGGCCGGGCAGGCTTTTGCCTCTATCACAAAATGCCGGGCTCCGCTCTCATTCTTCAGCGACATCAAACTCAATTCGCTCCTGATAAAAGAGCAAGTATCCATGCAGCTGAGTGCGAGAACAGCGCCCGGCGCTTTACATCCAAATAAACTCAAATCGTCCAGCGTGGGCTTTACCGACACGCCAGTGGCTCTCCCCTTGGGAGAGCTGTCGCGTCAGCGACTGAGAGGGCTTACTTCTTCAGCCAGCTCATCATGCTGCGCAGCTCTGCGCCCACCTTCTCGATGGGGTGCTCGGCCTCCATGCGGCGCTGAGCGAGGAAGTGGACCTTGCGGCCGCCGTTGGGGCTCATCTCGGTCAGGAACTCGGAAGCGAAGGTGCCGTCCTGGATCTCGGTCAGGACCTTCTTCATCTCCTTGCGGGTCTCAGCGGTGATGAGGCGCTTGCCGGTGCGGTAGTCGCCGTACTCAGCGGTGTTGGAGATGGAGTAACGCATCTTGGAGAAGCCGCCCTCGTTGATGAGGTCAACGATGAGCTTCATCTCGTGGCAGGTCTCGAAGTAGGCCATCTCGGGCTCGTAGCCAGCCTCGACCAGAGTGTCGAAGCCAGCGTGGATGAGCTCGCAGACGCCGCCGCACAGGACAGCCTGCTCGCCGAACAGATCGGTCTCGGTCTCCTCCTTGAAGGTGGTCTCGAGGATGCCGGCACGGCCGGCACCGATGCCGGAAGCGTATGCCAGAGCGATGTCCTTCGCCTTGCCGGTGAAGTCCTGCTCGACACAGATCAGAGAGGGGCAGCCCTCGCCCTCGGTGTACAGACGGCGGACGATGTGGCCGGGACCCTTGGGAGCGATCATGATGACGTCAACATTCTTGGGGGCGGTGATGGTCTTGAAGTGGATGTTGAAGCCGTGTGCGAAAGCCAGAGCCTTGCCCTCGGTCATGTAGGGAGCGACCTGCTTGTTGTAGATGTCAGCGCACAGCTCATCGGGGACCAGCATCATGACGACGTCGCCGGCCTTGGCAGCCTCCTCGACCTCCATGACCTTGAAGTTGGGATGAGTTGCAGCGAACTCCGAAGCCTTTTCCCAGTGAGCGGAACCCTTGCGCAGGCCGACGACGACATTGACGCCGCTCTCAGCGAGGTTCTCGGAATGTGCGTGGCCCTGGCTGCCGAAGCCGATGACAGCGACGGTCTTGCCGTCCAGCACGCCGAGGTTGCAGTCGGAATCGTAGTATTTCTTGAT
>OGIH01001260.1_pt1 | contig 14473 bp, 9 predicted proteins | sample 1571721 | NCBI WGS metagenome assembly OGIH01 (sample SAMEA2582068, study PRJEB24529) | metagenome | biome: Human gut stool | place: China | collected 2011
GTGTGTAAGTTAATATAATACGTTTCATATCTTTATTAAATGATACTCGTTCGTTTCGTAAAATCGATAATCTCTTTTATATATCCGAAGGCCATACCTACCACAGTATCTGCCGCACCATAATAAACAGCAACACGTTCACCATCTTGCAAAGCAGCACAGGGGAATACGACATTAGGAACGTCACCTTGAAGTTCGTAAGGAGCAGCCGGACCAAGCAGATATTCACGTGTACGGTAAAGAACTTTTTCCGGATGATCTTTATCCAATATGGCAGCTCCCATAGCGTAACGGAAACCATTACAAGTAGTGATTACACCGTGATAGAACAGCAACCAGCCTTCATCTGTAAGGAAAGGAACTGAACCTGCACCAATCTTCGTACACTGCCAAGCGCTTTCCGGGAAAGGAGTCACTTTCATTACACAACGGTGTTCACCCCAATATTTCATATCCGGGCTATAGCTGATGTATATGTCGCCAAACGGAGTATGTCCATTATCACTGGGACGACTCAACATCGCATACTTGCCATCGATCTTCTGCGGGAAAAGTACACCATTACGATTGAAAGGCAAGAAAGCATTTTCGCACTGGAAAAACTCCTTAAAGTCAAAAGTATAGGCAATACCAATCGTAGGGCCATGATAACCATTACACCAAGTCACCCAATAACGGTCTTCAATCCATGTAACACGCGGGTCATATTTATATTCCGACTCAATCATTTCCGTGTTACCTGCTTTAAACTGAATAGGTTCATGATTGATATCCCAATGAATTCCGTCCTTACTAAAACCTGCAAAGATATTCATCTGTACAGCTTTGTTATCACAACGGAATACGCCTGCAAAACCATCCTCAAAAGGAACGACGGCACTATTGAAAATACTATTGGATGAAGGAATATGATAGCGTCCGATGACCGGATTTTGCGAGTAACGCCACATTACATCTGTACATCCGACAGGACGTTCTTCCCAGGGAATTTGAATCTTATTCATAATAATTATTTATTTAGTAATTAGTTATCTATTATCACTCAAAAATAGCAATTTATTTTTTCTTTTTTGAATCATCATACGTAAAAGGTATAAAATAGGTCATCAAAAAAGCAGGAATTGTTGCGATCAGTACATAGATAAAGAAACTACGGTATCCCAGTAAATCACTAAAATAGCCGCTGATCATTCCCGGAAGCATAACTCCCAGATTCATGATTCCCGAAGCAAATGCATAATGTGACATCTGATGTTTGCCAGGAGCAATCTGCTGCATCATGAACAAGGTCAGTCCGACAAATCCGAAACCATAGCCGAAATACTCCATTGTGATACATGTTCCGATCAGATAAAGACTGGTCGGCTGGACTACAGCAAGGAAAGTATAAGCAAGGAAAGGAAGGTTGAACACGCAACAAAGCATGAATAAAGTTTTCTTCAATCCATATCTGGCAACAAATATTCCACCCAGCAATGAACCGATAACAAAGGCGGCAGAACCAAAGACGCCATTCAATGTTCCGATTTCTGTCAATGACAGCCCCAGACCTCCGACCTCTCTGGAGGCACGCAGAAACAAAGGAGCAACCTTCATTATAAATCCTTCCGCCAATCGGTAGAGAATAATGAAGAAGATATAATATACTATATGTTTTTTAGTAAAAAAGTTTCCAATCACATTTACCAAATCCTGCATGATTTCTGAAGTAGTTTTTTTTCCGGTAGCAGGAACTTGTGTAGAAGGCAACATCTTTATATGATAAAGACCGAGCAATACCATTACTGCAGCAATTACGGCAAAAATAATCATCCATGCAGATGAATATGCACCCTTATTGGCATCTATCGAAGCTCCTTCTATTGCCCCGAAATGTTCGGCCAGCATACCTGCCAAAGCAACTAATCCACCATTGGCAACCAATTTTGCCACATTATAGAAAGCCCCCTGCACTCCAATATATTTAGCCTGATCCTCTTTATTCAGTTCTGCCATATATACACCATCGCAAGCAATATCATGTGTGGCTCCACTGAACGCAATCACCGCCATAGTGGAAATACTGATAGCAAAGAAATAATCAAAGAATAACGAAAAAGCTACTACTCCAAACAATATACCACTCAACAGTTCGGTTACCAGTACAAAAAACTTTTTGGTCCGATACATTTCAAGAAAAGGGCTCCATAAGAATTTGAGTGTCCAGGGCATCATGATAAGAGAAGTCCAAAACGTTATCTGAGTATCAGAAATACCCAAATCCTTAAACATGAATACGGAAACCAAATTGATGGCAATAAAGGGAAGTCCCATTGCAAAATAAGCGGTAGGTACCCAATAAATCGGGTTGATAGTTTTTCCTTGAGAAGCAGTTTTATTCTGTTGCATAGTTCAATAGTATATAGATGAAAGGGTCATTTTTCTGACCCATCTATATATAATACAACTAAGAAGGGCAAACTACTAACGCTTGCCCCTACTTTTTTTTATTTTATTGTTACTTCGTCGATAAAGAACCACGAAGGATGTCCTACACCATAATGCCATTCGGGACATTCTTTCGTACCGGTGACCTCAACTTTCACATAACGGGCATGCACTGGCATTTCCGATTCAGTCTTCACTCCGCGGAACTCCACTTTCCCCGAACGGTTTTCCGGCATATCATGTGTTCCCCAATGTGTATAATTCTCTCCATCTTCAGAATAGGAATAAACCACCTTCAGAGGGAAAAGAATCCAAGCTCCGATCTGATGCAGGAAATCCGTATCTATACTATGTATTTCTTTCTCTTTACCCAAATCTATAACAAAAGCACCGTCTGTTCCTTCCCAGCCAATCCAGCTTTCAACGAAAGTAGATCCTCCGAATAGTCCGTCCACTAATGCCGTTTTTCCGATTTCTGCATATTTACCGGTAGGAGGAATAAGATAAGTAACCTTCGCTCCTATCGCAACGCTTTTTTCTGCACGGGGCATATATCTCTCCCGATACAACTGGCAATATTCCACAGGAGAATTGGAACGTTCATTCAATGTCGGTACATTAAATTCTTTCACCCGTTCTTCAAAAAGTGCCAATTTCGGACTGATCTCATTCATATCCGTACCAGTCTCAGTACGGGCAATTTACAATTCCGATTTATTATCTTCAGCCACCGCTTTCTCTGCATCATCAAACAGTTGATTATAACGTCGCATCAGTTGTGGTTTCAGCATTCCGTATTTATGGGAAACAGGAGAATCATAAATCCACAATCTTTGTCCGCTGCCTATCAACGCTCCCTCCATCACCTTGATATACTGATAAAGGTATGGCGCAGCCTCTCCATAGTATCCATGCAGGAAATGCTGCATCAAAGAATCAACATTCGCTTCGGGGTTCCACATTAACTTAGATACCAAATAGGCACGTAACTCAGCGAAGTCTCCTCCCCTGCTTCCTGCAATCTGTGAGAAATGCATAGTGGCATGATTCTTTTTGAACAGACGAATATTATCCTGCAAGATAGGAAAATTAGGGAACGGAGCCAGATAATTATCAAAATTAATACCATAATCCCACACGAAAATATTATTAGTGATGGCAGCCCAGCCTTCCATTGCTTTCACAAACTCTTTACCTGAGGCATTTTCCGTCAAAGTCACTTCACGGTCACAATCTATATCACAAAGCATGATATTCACATTCGGCAATGGCTTCACATGTTTCGGAGGATTCATAGTATATAGATAAGCCAATGTGGAAAATTCTTTATCCGGGAAACGGGCAGCCAACTTATTCAGAAAAGTGATTATGCTTCCTGATAATGCTCCTTCATAATCATCAATTGCCTTACAAGCATCACACGTACAATTTGTATAATTACCATCATTCTGACTTACAGACATGATATGCTTATCTGGATTTGCTTTGAAAATAGAATCAACACGTTGAGCTACAATCTCAAAAACCTCCGGATTACTCAAACACCACTGACTGGCCTTTCCCGGGTGGCGTTTTCCTTTGAAGTAAGAATAATATTCCGGATGTTCTTTCCCATAAATGGATGAAGGCAGAAGCTTATCAAAAGTATGCACCCAATAACCGGCAGCAAACACTTCGTTTGGCTCTTCCAGCCTGTTCCACCATTTATATATGGAGTCTGTACGAATAGCATAACATTGTGTCTGGCGGTAACGGAAAGCCGGATTATCTATTTTATCGATAAGCGGCAGTTCGATTGTCTTCGCAGGGTTAAAAGAGTATTCGTTTTCTCCCCAGTAATCCACTCCAAGATATTGTTCGAGTAAAGTTACAACTCCGTAGACTGTCCCATTCCCACTGCCTGAAATACGTAAGATTCCATCTTTCGTAGATAGGCTGAAACCGTCTTCTGTCACTCCAGCTGGGGTTTTGCTACTGATTATAATATCTCCTTTTTTTGCATTCTGCCCTTTTACAATGGGAAATGTACAACCTGAAATTCTCTGAAGGAACAATTGAAATAAATTTGCTGATATTTGATTAATCTGGTCATTTTCTGATAGAATAATCCTGGATTTAGTTTTTCCATTATCAACTAAAACGACTTGTGCTGTTGCAGGAATATAACAACATGCTCCCAACAAACAAATCAGCTGAAAAATAATACGGCGAATGATTCTCATAGCATTTCCTTTAATTAGTTTTTAGATAATACAATCCAAAAATATAAGATACTCAAGAAAAAAAACAGTTCTAAGTTTTATTAACAAAGAAAACTTAGAACTGATCACAACATGATATAAACAGCAAATAGCCCAAGCTCATTCAGTAATAAACTTGGGCCATTTTTTATTCAGTTTCAGTATAAATACCTACAGTATTAATATAAGGAGAATAATAAAGAGCTCCATGGAAAGTTACTCTTATATATTGCGCTTGTTTAGCCACAAGAAGAAGAATGTAACTTGTCTTATTTGCAAATCCTGAAGCTACACCAAGATCCTCATATTTCTCTCCATCATTACTTATCGCTATACTTGCACTTTCCGAAGAATAAAACCATTCATAGAAATGTAAAGCAATAGTTTTTATATTCTCTTGTTTTCCCAAATCGATATCAAGTATGCTGCCATCCGGAACATAATCATACAAGTCGCTAGATTGTCCATTCAAAGTAAAACTCCAACCCGAATGGTCATTTATTACAGAACCTACCGGTTTGTCTACACAAGATAAAAACCCGACAAGTGCTGTTTTATAAACAATATATATAACTTTATTCTCGCCTATATCTGCTCCTACTCCATCAACATTCGTGATTGTCACTGGAATAACATAGTTAGTACCCAGCTGCACAGAAGCCATATCATCCGAAAAACTCAAGGCAACACTCTCTTCCGGAGTTGTTTTTCCTTGTTTAATCATTATTGTCGATTGCTTCAAACTTGCACTAGTCAGTAAAGAATAATCTGTGCCATGCAATGCATTATACGTTCCAACTAATGCCGGATTAATAGCAAGAGTAACTTTGGTGTCACCATCTGCGGCCCATGCCGATTTTAAGATACCGTCAAGCTTCCATTCACTGCTTAAATTTGTAAATCCTTGACTATACTGATACTCTAACAGATATTCTTTACTTGAAGTCAGTGTGACATGATTTGGTTTGTAAGTCGATTCAAATGTCAAGAATATCTTACTATTACTTTCACTCGCTGATACTCCTGTTCCATTAATAGAAGTTATAGCAATCGGGAGAATATAATTTTCCGATCCGTTCTTAAATTCTTCCATATTAGTATAATGCACTTTTAAAGTATCTGCAGAGATATATTCCCCTTGTTTTATATACAAAGTTGCATTTTCCAGTTCTGCATTTTGTAAAGCTACATAGCTCGTTCCATATTCACTGTTGTATGCATCTACCAATGACCTGTCAATAGCTAATTGGATGGTCAAATCTTGTGGTGCAGGTTTAGTACACCTGACAGGAGACAAAATATGTTCGGTGGCGATTTCTTTCAAAAAAGTTCCGTCTCCTTTATACTCTAAAGTAGCATTTGTTTCACTTGGTTTATAAATATAGACATAATTGATATCATACGGATCTGTTGCTTCGTCATCGTCACATGCTGTGACTAATGGCAATGACATAGCAAAAAATGTACTGTATAATATATATTTAAATAATGCTTTCATATCATACTGTTTTAAATTATTGAGCAAATGAATATGTTTCCCATGTCACCTTTTGACGGTTTTCGTTACCTAGGTTAGAATTGCCAATTTCCACATCATGACCATTACCGGTTACATCGTGTAGTATTGTAGCTCCTTCACCTTCATTCATTGGCAGATACAACAACAAATTCTTGTCTGTATAGTCAACTTCGGTATACATAGATTTCTTTATCTGATTAACTGTGCGTGTAACTTTCCAAAAACGAACCTGACACATTTCACAGAAATCCGGAAAATATTCTTCTCCTGAAGAAATCATCTGAAATTGATCAATATTCATCGGTTGTCCTATTGAAGAAGATAATGAGGCAACTACAGTACCATTTTGGTACAATAAAGTAGTACCGGATGCTGCATCATAACTCACTGCAAAATGATACCATTTTTGTGCTTCTAAACCTTTTCCCTTAGTTGGATCACCTGTATCAAATTGAGACCCCATCGTTTTTACTTGTAGGAAATTATTTTTATAGCTACCATTCTCGGAATAGATTAAGTCACCAAACCGTATATATAGTTCTGTCCCTGAACCTCCTGAGTTTATTATAGCCTGATTATTCTTAGTATATCCACCGTTCCCTGATTTAGAGGTGACTTTACTCCACCATTCCAATGTATAATTTGGCAAAGCTAACCCCCAAGCTCCTTCCGGGGCTGCATGCATACCATTATACCATGTTAATTTAGGAACAGCTTGTTTCAAAGGCTTCACAAGAACCAATAAAAAACTGGAAGAGGATTCCGACTTCTCAATACCTCCTTCCACATTCTTAATACTGATGGGAATTGCATATTGAGCACCGCCTTCAGCTTCAAAACTTTTAATATCAACATTCACAGGATCTGCACTTACAGAACCTGCTTCAATTGTCACTGATTCAGGAAATGATATATATTCTTTAGGAGGCATTTTATAATTAGTTTCATTCTTCTTATTATAAGCATCTAATACAGATTCGTCAATAAATAAATTAGCTTTTATTGTTTGATTAATAATATTCACCAAACGTACAGTTAACGAAGTACGCGTCGTACCCTCTGTCAATGTCAATTCTTTAGTTTTGGATGTAGACGCTTCATTTATATAGACTAAATTATCTATAACATCATACTTAGCATTTTCACATGCAGTATGGACCAGTGCCAGTACCCCAAATGCCATTATTTTAAGTAAAGATATTCTCTTCATTGTTTAACCCTTTCTTTTAGTTATTAATAGGAGGATTCTGTGCAGCAATAGCTGCACGCACTGTGGGATAATCAGGATTTCCAGGATAATCATACTCAATATGATAAGCCCCCATACCTGCATGTTCTATTCCACAAGCCGGATGATAGCTCTGTTGCTCGGTAAAGTAATGCTTATCCACTGCTCTTTCAAAAGTTGCAGTCACAATAGATTTCCCCATAGCTTCTTTAAAGACATTAGGGTGACTTCTACGTACAGCTTCAAAGAAAGAATCCAATCCAGAATGTCCTAGTTCATAGGTCTGCCAAGCTATATAATCAAGACTTAGAACTGTTTCCTCTGAAAGCACTTCATAAAAGCTCAACCAACCTGCACCACCAGGGATATCAGCAACCAACATTTTCCCCGTCTTATCAAACTCCTCACGTAAAGTCTTCATAAACGCATTGGGTACTGATGGCATACTGGAGTTCATTAAAGTCCCCCAATCCTCAATATCATAATCAAATCCATCGATATTATATTTGTTACATGTATCTACAATAGCAAGTGCATATTTCTTAGCAGCCTCAATGCAAGATTGCTCATCTTTAGGATCAAAGCCCCAAAACGCTTCCTTCACTGCATCATCGTTACCCCCCGGTGTGAGATTATCACCAATATCTCCTGCGCGCCAACAAAGCACTGCTCTGGAACCCTTAGCCTGAAAGTCTTTTAAATCAGCCTGTTGCTCAACCGTCAGATTTCCCCAACAGAGCCAAAGGCTCACAAAATCCGTACTGTCCGGTAATCCACATAAAGCATATTGCATGGAAGAACCTCCCTTACCTGCCCAGTTACCAAACCAGCCAAACATAATCTTATGTGGAGAGTTAAAATAATCCTTCAAATTATTTTCATAACCTTGCGTAGGAGGTTCATAATAATCTTTCGCCTCTATGTCGGTCCAATCACTACATGCGATATTTAAGAATCCCTGCGAAAAAAAGAGAGAAATTCCTATTCCGTATATTATTTTTTTCAATTTGCTCGTTTTCATAATAAAAATTATTTTAACGTTCTGATTTAATTTTTCTTAGCCCACCAAAGATCTGTGGCAGAGTTATCTACACCACCTAACATTGATACAGCTGCTTTCACATTTGCATTATTCGTATTATATTCTGACTGAGGGAAAGGCAAACGACGCATACCACGCTGCACTGTCACCCCATCTGTATTCAGATTATTCACGATAGGGAATAGTTTAGGATAACCTGTACGACGAATGTCAGCCCACGTTTCCCAACCATTCGGAAAATTGGCAATCCACTTCTGAATCAAAATACGCTCCAAATTCTCTGTAACACTTGCTGATTCATTATATTTCGGAGTTACAGTTGACACTGCTGCTATATCCTTACCTGAATCCGAAGGATCACTGTAAGCAGCAGGAACCTTTTCACTTTTCAAATAATCGCCAATAGTAGCTTTACGTTCTTCCATAGACACTGTCACTCCTGTGTCATAAAGTTCTTTGGGAGTTCCTCCCATATTCCATTTATACATCAATGCAGCTTCTGCACGTAAAAAATAAGCTTCAGATGCAGACATAATGAGCAATTCATCATCTATACCAATATTCAGGCGGGAGAATTTTGTATAATTTGCCTGAGTTGTAGCACTTTGGTAAATACCATTTCGCACTCCTATTTGTCCTCCACCGATAGAAGCATCTGCTTCTGATGCATATTTAGCCAAACGAGGATCATTATAACCGCTTAAATATGAAGTGATATTAGCACTGATACGAATTTCATTCCATGAAGAAGTAACACGATAATATGGATTCATACCGTCATTATATTTACTATATGCAGCATCTGATGCAGATGTCATCACACCAATTACATCAGAAACAGCTTCTTCTGCTTTCTCCTTGGCAAGTGCTGGAGAAACACTAGAAATGCGCATTGCCATACGAAGCTTTAAAGAATTGGCAAATTTCACCCATTTGTTAAAATCTCCATTAAATACAAGATCGTATTCTGATAAAGAACTCATATCTTCATTACCTAACACTGCTACTTTAAAAGCGGAAATCGCTTCATCCAAATCATCAAACATGTGTTTATAAAGATCCTCCATATTGTCATATTCTACAGTAAAAGCAGTTCCTGTAATTTGAGAATAAGGAATCGGTCCATAACAATCACTAATTTTAAGTGAAGCTGCCACACGAAGAATCTGTGCCCATTGATAAGCCAATCCTTTGCCATCAGAAAGATCACGTATCTGGAAATATCCGGTATAAATCTGTGGCATAGTAGTATCAAACATATTTCCATACCACCCAACTCTTGGATTGTAAGTATAATAATTACCTCCATTACCCCATTGGGCGATACAAGTAATTTCTCCACCATATTCAGATCCAATCATCTGATCCAACATCTGTGAATTGTTCTGTTGTCCTTGTACTAATGCAGGAATCATGCTTTTAATCAATGATCCGGTGATTGCATTATCACCCAGCATTTGGTCAGGTTTAGGTCCAAAGGGATTTGTATTATACTCTTCAAATTTATCGGTACAACCTGTTCCTAGTGCTACTAACAAAGTATACACAGACAGTTTTGCAAACTTCTTTATTATCTTATTCTTTTTCATAATCTAAACTAGAATGTTAGTTTGACATTAAATCCGAGACTTCTCAAACTAGGTTGTTGAAAATAGTCAACCCCCTGATAGAAATTACTAGTGACAGAAGATGTACTTTCCGGATCATAAGGTGCTTTACAATAAATCATCCATAAATTCTTTCCTGTAAGCCCCAGTGTCATATTTACATGATTTTTGAACCATGTTTTAGGAAGTTGGTAGCTCAAGCTCAGTTCAGAAAGGCGAATATTCGTTGCACTATATGTATAATAAGTACCAACAGCGGTAGTTACTTTACTATAATATTCCTCAGCATCCACTTTACTGTCTCCAACCCATACACCGCCTGCCTGACGAGCAACTGCAGAACTTTCAGATACACCATATTTATCAATCATGGCTTGTGTATCCGATACAACTAATCCTCCAAAACGCCCGGTGAATGCAAATCCAAGATTCCATCCCTTCCAAGCAACACTACCATTCCATCCCAAATAATATTTAGGAAGAATAGAGCCAACCTTGCGGTATTCCGTATTTTCAATAGCCAAACTTCCATTAGAGGGGTCTTTCCAAATATATCCATTAGGAGACTGACGCAAACGCTGATTGATATAAATATCTCCCATTGATCCGTTTTCATAGAGTCTTAAAGTCGGACCACCACTAGTTCCCAATGTTCCTTTTGAGTAATACTCCATTTCGATAGCTTCGCCGGTTTCCGGATTGATGGCACCATTCGCTAAACTAACGATCTTGTTTTGATTAAGAGTGTAAGTGAAATTTGTAGATACCTTCACTTTATCAAATGTATCAGAATATCCTAAAGCCAGCTCAATACCCTGATTCTGAATATTACCAGTCTGCACAATATTATTCTTATATCCAGATGAAGCCGATGCATCAACATAGAATGTCTGATTGAAGGTATTAGAACGATAGAAGGTCATATCTAAATTAATACGGTTGCCAAGGAATTTAGCATTGACGCCTAGTTCCCATGATTTTGTATTTTCTGGTTTCAGATTAGTATTATAATGACTTGCAGGATATTCATATGTATTTGTTTGCTCATTATAAGTATATTGCATTTGGGTAAGGTATCGATTAGGGGAAGAAGCGACCTCCGCCCACGAACCACGAACTTTCAAATAAGAAATAGCTTTTGGTAGCTTTACAGATTCACTAACAAGCCATGACAGACCAACAGACGGATAAAAGTAGGAACCTTTGCTGGTAAAAGCTAATTGAGATGCCCAGTCATTACGCCCAGTGACAGTCAAATACAATTGATGATTCCATCCTAATTCTGCACTTGCAAAAACACTTTGTACTTGATCATGCCATTTTGATTCATTACGCTTGGAAGTATTGACATTAATATTGCCATAATGGAAGAAATTAGGAATTTGCTCCAATCCTCCTTTTAGATACATAGCATCTTCCTGAATATCATTAATAGAAGCACCAACAGTTGCATTCAATGAAAGTTTGTCATCAAAGAAATTCTTATTTATGCTAGCCATTACATCAGCATAAACAGACCGATCATTTTGTTTAGTATGTCCATAATAACCTTTAGAACTACTTTCTGTAAAAGTACCTCGTGTACTAGCATAATACTTTTCATAACTATCGCTATCTGAATTATCCACACGTCCTTGCGCTGTATCATCCAGTCGAGTATCCTTATACCGTTGTACTTCCTGAAAGTTTTCACCTCGTGGAAAAAGATAAAGAGATACCAAGGGATTAAAATATTGTCCACTACCTACCATATTCTTATTATTTTGAATAATATATTGAGCTCCCAAATCAAGACTCAACTTATTATCACAGAATTTAGCGGTATTACGAATAGAGAAATTATAGCGGTTATAAGCATTATTAGGTAAGATACCTGTAGAGTTTGTAGTAGAGACAGATGCGTAAGTTTGATTTTGTTCAGTACCAGTGGTCAACGTGAAACCATTCATCTCCGTCATTCCCGTATTGAAGAAGTCAGATGGATCAAAGTTGCTAGGAGTATCCATCAAGCTCCCCCAACTGCCTAACTCTCCTTCACGATTACCATAAATATTCTGAAACTTCGGCATCATCATCGGAGATGAAAAACTTGTACTATTACTATAAGAAATTTGCACTTTTCCTACAGTAGCTTTTTTAGTAGTGATAAGAATAACTCCATTAGAAGCATCCGAACCATACAAGGCTGCAGCGGAAGGTCCTGTTAAAATTGTCATGCTCTCAATATCTTCAGGATTAATATCAGCTACGCTATTAGATCCTGGCTGTTTGTTCATCGTACCTCCAGCATTATCTCCTGAATTTACATTAAACATTGGAATACCATCAATAACATAAAGTGCATTATCATTTTTCTCCAAAGACTTTGTACCACGCATAACTACACGAGCCGCAGCCCCAGCACCGGCTGAAGAAGCATTTATTGTTACGCCAGCTACTTTTCCTGATAAAGCATTAATAAAGTTAGCATCCTTTATATTAGTCAATTCATCTCCCTTTACTTGCTGTACATTATAACTCAACGCTTTTTGTTCACGTTTGATACCCAACGCAGTAACTACTACTTCGTCCAAGGTTTGCGTGTCTTCACCCATTGTGACTTTTAGGGGTTGGGCGTTGGCAAGCGTGATTGATTGGGAGATATGCGGAGTAGTATGAGAGAAGAACATCTCATACTAAATATAACCATTAATATTTGTATTTGATAATTCATATATTTGTGTAAATATATAAATTGTTGAGTGGATAGTTCTGTCTCTTTATTTATGTTGTTATTATTTACAATGTATAGTAAAAACAAAGGCTGCCTCATTCCAAAGGCAGCCTTTTCTATATGTACAATTTATTGTAGTTTGTTGCTATTCTTGCGGTGGGAATATAAACCCGTTCCCTTTGTTATCATCAAAAGAATAACTTGATGGCTTGGGTAAATTCTTACCATTCTTACTCCAGTCCCAAAGCAGAGTCTCATCCTCTGTAATTTCTCCGGTAGCACTATCCCTCTTCTTCCCATTCAATGGATAATAAAGCAGTAAATTGTCATCGTCAGGATTTACCATCTTCCATATATTCGAAGCTATCTCTTGCGAAGTTCTGGCCGTTTTCCAAAAACGAACCTCACGAATCAGCTCGTTTGAACCACCAATCCAAAAGCCAATCAATCCATAAGGACCTGTTCTGATTTCCCGGTCAGCAACCAGCACTCCGTTCACGTATACATAATTCTTTTGACCATCATATACGAAAGCTAACATATACCAAGTGTCAGGCTGTGCAGAGAATTTGTCAGCGGGAACATCAATCTGAGAGCTTCCCGTCTTAATTTGTAATTGATTAGGGTTAATAGTTACATCACCGAAACGAGTATAAATCTCATCCATAGGACCAGCATTGGCAACCAATTTAGTTCCACAAATAGAACGATTGTTACTTTTGTAACTAGCCCTGTTGACCATAACTTCCATTGTCCATTGATCAACTTTGAAATCGTTAGGGAACATTTTATCATCCTCGCTCCCCGAACCACTTCCACTTGTACTTATCCGGAGCGCTTTTGTATTCACTCTTTGCTCAAGTACAAGTAAAGTCTCTTCTTGCCCTCTGATAATATTCACGTCACCTCCTGTAATACGTATAGGCAAAGCATAGTTACCTTCTAATGAGAATTTTACATTCTTCAAAGAAATAGGAACATCCATCATTGCATAAAGAGGCATAAATGTTATTTTCTGTGAGATCTCATACATCTCTTTAGGAAGTACTATATAGTTAGTTCCATTTTTAGCATTATAAGCATCTAACTGAGCTTGATTACCAGCCTCCAATGTAACTTTTATTTCTTTAGTATCTTGAACAGCTAAAGCTACTTGCAGCCCTTTAATTTCCACATCTTTGCCTTCTTCCACAAAGCTTTGTAATACGCTGTTATTAGCTATATATACTCCTTGCTCACTTTGAAAATCATCCAAAGGATTTTTATATAACTCATTTTGACAACCTGTTAAGAATAACAGAACAGCTAAATAAATATTCTTTTTCATAATAGTCATTCTTTAATATTAATCGAACTTACCAGGATATACCTGATTACCAAAATACAAGGCTTTTCTCAACCATTTGTAAGGAGGGTCATTCGGGTAGTCATACTCCATATGATAAGTGCCTATACCACCTATTCTCTTACCACTGGGCAAATCGAGTGTTGCATAGTCAAGAATCTGATTCCCTTCCATGCTGTTCAATTCAGGACGTACACTTGTATAATAAGTTATACCACCAGTTTTCCACCCTTGTTCAAATTCTACGGTAATAATTGTTTTACGCTCCCAGTCGTCCAGATTCGGTTTATTTATTTTATAAATTACAGAACTAGTACTTGATTCCCAATATGCCTGATCGATATACTGAGCA
>OGIH01001292.1_pt1 | contig 14187 bp, 7 predicted proteins | sample 1571721 | NCBI WGS metagenome assembly OGIH01 (sample SAMEA2582068, study PRJEB24529) | metagenome | biome: Human gut stool | place: China | collected 2011
TTCTTGCTTTAATTGCTGTACATTCTCTTATTTTAACATATCCCTTATTATGTTCACAAATTTTCTTGTTGTTCCTATGGAATACATATCCACAGAAATCACAAGGTTCATCAAGTGATTTTATTACACTTGTATTCCTCTTAGATCTTATATTAAGATTATACCACCAAAAATTCTTTATTCTCCATTTAGCTGCCTGAGCATCCTCCTTAGTATAAAATGCTAAGAAATTATCATCTGCATATCTAACTGAAAATGGAGATATTTCCTTAACAAAGTAGTCAAAGGTAAGCATTACTATATGATGAATAAATGGACTTGTAGGAGTTCCTATAGGAAGTTTTCCATTTACGAAGCATGAATCAACTGCAAAGTCAATTATCCATTTGTCATCTATAATTTTCTTGACTATCCTTCTGAATACTTTCTCAGTGATATGATCATAACATTTTCTTTGATCTATGATTAAACAATATTTTAAATCTATCCTGTCATAGTATATATGTTTTAATTTACGGACAATTGATCTAGATCGAATATTTGCAGTTATTCCACATCCTATCTTACAATTAAGTCCATTAAAGTTATCTTTACTTTTATAAATTGGATTTAATAAATTCAATAATAAGTGCTGATAGATCCTAGTTATTAATGAAGGACTTTCTATATATCTAACTTTATTATTGTTATTAATTTTAACGAATGGTCTGTATTCTAATAGCTCTTTCCAAGTACCATTCATCAATTTCTCATATAAGAGATTACAAGAGTCATCAAAAGTTTCTCTGAATTTAATAACTTCAGGTTTCTTATTATGACCTACGAATGAATCCATCGCTGCAGTTCTAATATCATCTATAGTTATGTTAGAACTAATATTTGAAATTTTCTTCATATTTATATTAAAAATGCAAGCTAGGAAGAGAAAGTAACGCATTAACGTCACTACGTACCTCAATCTATTTACATAGAAATATACGCATTGTCTTTTATTAGTTTGTCGTTCCGAGACACGAATAAGAAGGGTTATCTTTAAATTAATGTCTTCTTGGTCAGATCCAGCATTGTTACGGTTAGTGTTAGAAACTCCATTGTTAGCATTCAAATAACGAGGTGCATCATAACCGTTATTAGCATTACCACGAGATCGATCACTGGCTGGCTTCTTATCCGTTATTTCAACCTTTCCGTCCTAGTTCAGAGGTTTAGTCCCAATGCTAAACTTGCTAAGAGCCTAAAGGATTTTATTCATCTATTTATTAATGTATATCATATTAGTAAGGAGTCCTGCGTCCTCCTTTATAACGCCTGCGGCTACCGCTGCGCTCATCCAATCAGAGCTTGGGCAGAGCCAGCAAGGGAAACGGGCAGAGTGTAAGAAACTCCAGCGTGAGCATGCAAAGAACGAGGGGCAACAGAACCGATAGCAGCAGCACCACGAGAGCGAACACCTATTCTATAACGAGTATTAACTGTATCTCCCCAGTTTCTATAATCCAAAGTATAATAACATTCACCTGTACTTATACTTCCTCCCTTCTCAGTTCTATATGGAGAATATGATAATCTTTTAGATGTATAACTGTCACCTAAGTTAGTAGTTGAACCTAATTTTATATATTCAGATTCAAACTCAAATACTCCCTTATTAGGCATACTAGTAGTAGATGTATTTCTCCACCTAGTTTGATCAGGTTGTAGATATATGTCAATAGGATTTCCTACTCTAGTATTTCCATCCTCATTAATACAAGTTCCTACTTGTTCATATCCACCTCCCCAATATGCAAATATGTCACCTGATAAGTTTACTCCTCCTATTAATGACATTCTAAGAACTACCTCAATATCATAGTCAGTAGCAGTACCTTCAGCATTAAATGCAGATATAGTTTCAGTCATCAGCTTATAGACTACTACGTTCATTTGATTGTCATATAGTCCATTCACATTTCTATACCAATATTTACCTCCATAGAATTCAAACTCTTCTCCCTTAGTTACTCCAGTCTCAACTGCAAATGATGCAGCCATCTGACTTTCCATGCACTGTTCCTTAGGAGCTTCTTGATTTAGTAATGATGAAAAATGAGTCTTAGATCCAGTATTATTATAACAGATATCTCCAGTCCCACTCCATGTGCTATATTTCCAAGTTTCAGAATCTTTTACTCTATAACGTACTCCTCCATTGAGTTTCCAGTTCTCTTCATTGTTACTACTATCATTTGATGAGATACCACTACCAAATAGAGTATTCTTATGAAGATATTTAGTTCCAAATAGTAATTCTTGAGTTGTAATATATGTATTGTATGCTAAGTAACCTCCCTCAGCAAATGGATAAAACTTTCCTGTAGAATGATTGTTATTTCTAGCATATGTAGATGCAGTTATCTGATTCATATCACTAGTTCTAGGATAAGTTCTTCCATTATTGAACATATTACTCAGATTACTTGTTCCAGAAGCCGACTTACAATTAGTTTCTCCTTCATATAAGTAGAAGAAACTTCTAGATTTATTACCTATAGTACATACTGGACATGGAGATATTGCAGTTGGTTCTAATTTATACTTGGAGGTATCAATACCATCCCATATAGTTGACTTCCTGAATATACCTTTCCATACTTTTCCACTCTTACCAATTACATTATCTAGCAGATAAGTAACTGTATCTCTTCCTATCCCTATAGTGTATTTAGTTTCAGTAGTCTCCCATGGGCGTAATATTCTTACCTCAACTCCAGATGCATTATACAATTTCTGAGTCATTCCATAAGTATTATAGAATTCTTCTGCATTGAATTGACCTGCATTGCAGTATTTCTGAGAGTGAGTTGAGTCTAAGTATAACTCAACATCACACTCAGCTCTCATCTCTTCAGTAATACCTACTGTAGGAGCAAATGTACCATCTTCAAATCTTAATAGATTATTACGTTTTAGTTTTCCTATAGGTTTTGTAGTAGTACCAATGTTGTCAGTAGTATCTATAAGGTAGAAGTTCCATTCAGTCAGATAGCTAGTATCTCCAATTACTTCATACACTTCTGGACTTAAATCATCTGCTATCCAAGATCCTACACAATAATGATAGCTTAACTCTTCTGAAGAATTTATTAAGAAATCAACTTTCTCACCTAAACTCTCGATTTCCGTCTTAAGCATATCCTCATTACTATATACTAGATCAGCTACTTGCTGTCCAGTCATACCAGATATCTTTTCTATATTATTCATAATTAAAATTCTCTGTCAAATTTTGACTATTTAATATCTAAATATTCCTGTTGATTTCCAGATTCCATTACTATCCCATCTATTTGATGCATCTAATACAAAACTATCATTATTCGTAATTATTGATATAGACTGAGGAGATGTAGTTGGAAATGGAATTGTATATGTTCCAGGAACATCTGAAGAACATTCTACTCCATTAACTAATACTGAAGATATATTAAACTGATCATAAGTATTAATTATTATCTTAAGAGTAGAGTCCTCATAGTTATAAAGTTTATTTTGTTCAATTTGAGTTATTTCATTTCCTTTTATATGAATATACTCTATACTATCTATAAGTATAGGAGAATTAACTATAGGATACCATACTACACTATTAAAGTTTAGTGATCCTAGCTTCAATTTCTTGAGTTGACGATCTATAAGATAGCTATTAAGACTATATGGATATAATAGGAAATTGTATATAGCTATATTAGCGAATCCGAATCCTGGACCTCTTTCTCCTAATAGTAATGTATCAGTAGGAGATTGAGTTCCCACTTTTAAATCTATACTTCCATTATACGAATATTTAGTTTGATAAATAGTGGATTTATTAGGATTAAAATAACTACTGATATGAGTTTCCTTTCCATATGAGTAGGAATGAATAGTATCAGAATTACTAATAGATTCAGTGATAAATTCTCCAGTTCCACCTCCAGTAGTCTGATTATTTCTTTTACTAGCTAATGCAGATCCATCAGTATATCCCGTAGTTCTAATCCACTCTCTCGTAGATACCATAGTAACATCTGTTAAAGTTGGACGACCATCTACTCTTCCACGATCATCGATTCCATCAAATACTAGAGCATCTGAGTATTCATTAGGAAGAAATTCTACGGTTATACTTCCGATATAACCATTAATTAACGCATTATTCATTCTAATCCATACCGTAGCAGTATCATCTCTCATTTTATGTAAATGAATACCATTACTACGATAAGTTGTATAATAAGCTAATCCTTCACTAGTGTATTCTGCTATCTCTACTCCTATTCTATTATCATAAGTACCACTAATTTTAAATCTGAAATCACCATTAACTGGAACATTACTAGGAGTAATTAGAGATATATAATTAGTAGGTAATTCAGTAAAAGTTTTTACTCTATCTATATAGGTATAATTGTATTTCCCTACTCCACTACCTCCATTCCATGCAAAATTACTTAAAGTAAGATTCCTACCATATCCAGAGAAGTCAATTAACTTATCATTAAATTTGGAGTGATTTTCATTAGTAATTCCTTGTTTCTCTATATTATAGTATACATCAGGTTTTATTAATCTATCTAATATATAATATCCTAGTAAGGTACACATTTCATATTCAGATAATTCTCCTGCAGCTATTATAGTTCCATACCATGATAATTTATAATCACCAACTTCACCTACTCCTTTATTTATTAATATCTTATTATTCTCAGTTAATCTATACTTATCAATAAATTTTATTTTACTCTTATCCCCTAATATAGTATTTATTAAAGTAGGATTTTCATCTTCGCTTGTTCCTGAGTATCCAGATACACATATTCCTGAATCAGTTAATAAGCTATTTCTTATGTTACTTCCATGAAGATCACCTCCTATAAAATTAACAAAAATTTCCTTTTCATCTAAATTCTCAACTACACTAAGTACAGTTATAGTATTAGAATTCCCAGTTATTTTAGATATTGGATCCTTAGAACTTATCAATTCATCACTAGATCCACTAGTAATTAGTGCATGTTCATTATCAGGGATTTGTTCTATCGTTAATCCTACCCAATCATTAGCTGGAGCTGAAACTTGACTTATAAAGAAACTAACATCATCTCCTGCTAAAGTACTAGGCAATTGGTATATACCGTCATTACGTATAAACAATGATTGAAGTTCTTCATTATCTTCTACTCTATATCTATATGACATCCAGCCATTATTAGGTATATTAGTTATTTTGACTTTGAACCCACTTTTAGCATTTCTATCCCATAAAAAGTACCCAGCATCTGTTAGTGCTTCTCCATTAGTAATTGTGAATTTATTCTTAGTTCTAGTAGAAAATCCATATTTTGCAGTCCATTTTGTAAAATCTACTGAATAATCACTGTATCCACTATCTTTAGTCCATTGAAATCCAGTAAGCTCTAAATTATTACCATTTCCACTCAGATCATATATAATATCTCTATCTTCATCCTCATTAGACTTTCCATATGGAATCCAAATAGCTTTAACTTTATCCGTTAGCTCACTGGGAAGTCCATATCGTACAGTTTCGTCCTCGTCTATATATGAGGTAGAAGGATACTCTAAATTATCAATATTCCCTATGTAATCAGATAATTTATTAAACCTAGTTAAATACTTCATATTCAAGTCCCATTTATAAGTTCTTTAAATGTACATTTATTAAGAACGTTTTTTTTTCTGTCTCTTGGCTGTCTCATTATTCCACTGCCTGAACATAAATACCTACTAAACTCTCTAAAGTCTGATAAACTGCCTGACCAGTACTTCTATTACATAGATACTTAGCTTCGTTCTGGATATAATATTTGCCTTCAAATAATTCCATATTGTTATTATATGGGATAGGATCTTCTAACGTTCCTTCATGTGTCTCATTAATTTCTTCATATAGAGCGGCAGTTCCTATGCTAGGGTATTGGTCTTGAAGAACTACAGAGATATCTTGTCTTACTCTCCATAACTTATCGTTATGCTGAACCTTCATTCCTGTAGTCAATGGTTTACTTACAAACTCACTCTATTGAGGATACATTGATTTTACTGCCACTGATTCATCATCAGTTAGTTCTACAGATTGAATACCTGCCTTAGTTACATTCAGTAAATTCTGAGCTGCAGCTGCTTGAGTGAATCCTGTACTAGGAGATACTTGAGGTTCCTCTCCTTCAGGTCTAGTCCATTCATCAGAACTTAGTATAGTTCTTAATTCTTGACTATCAAATGAATATGTAGGAAAATTAGCATCTTGATAAGGTTCTAGCATTTCTGCATGTACCAAAATTTCACTACCATCTAGTTTTGTTCTCATTGTAGGGATGGCTATCAAACCATGTTCTGACAACCATTGAATACTTACAATTGCGTATTTCATATCAATTTATTTAAATTATATTTTTCTAATTGTCTATTCATTAAGAATTTTGACATACTATAAGGATATAATAGTATGTAATAAATAGCTACGTTTGAATATCTAGAATCTGAACTCCTAATCTTACCTATATACAAAGGTGAATCTAAATCATCTGCATTTACAGTTAGTGACAATTCATTACCGAAATAATTACGCTTAGTCTGATATACTACACTCCTTTCATCAACTATCCCACTTAGTTGAATAAAATCTTCACCAAATGACCAAGTATGTATCATTTTATTATCAGAAGCTGATTGTTCTAATATAAATGCTCCATTATAGCTTTGACTAGTCTTAGATATTAATCCTCCATTATTATACATAGGAGTTATCCATTTTCTATCAGATATTATAGTATAATCCTTTAGTCCAGGGACATTTACTTCAGTATTTCCATAGTCATCAATTCCATCTAGTACCAATGCATTCTTATTATCTGGAATTATTTCTATAATTATAGGATTAGTAAACAAGTTATTTAAGAAATCTTTTAAATATAATCCCATCCAATTATTAATTGAAGGAGTAACTACTGATTCAGGAAGATTATAAATCCCATCATTAATTATTTCAATAGATTTTATAGAATTATCATTACAATAATCATATGAAAGTTTTACATTATTCTTACTAATACCTGATACTTTAATAGTCATACTAGGTAATGATTCTGTATTTCCTAAGCATCTAGTTAATCTACATCCATCCTTAATTCCTCCACCTATAGGTATAGACGATGATATTCCACATATCTTTACATCAGTGAATGTTACGTATCCATTAACGTTATTATCATTATTATCGTTACCATTACTTACCCAGAACCATTCATCACAGTGAGATGAATATTTTCCTATTCCACTTCCTAAACTCCATGACATATTATTTAACTTTATATCATATCCATTTCCTGATAAATCTAATAATTTATCATTAAATTCAGTATGATTGTCATTAGTTAAACCTTGTCTTTTAGGATTATAGTAAGCTATTGGTCTAATCCATCTATCCAGATCATAGTAAGATATTAATAACTCTATTTCATCCTTAGTTAATACATCATTGGCTATTAACGTCCAATACCATGCCACTGAGGATACAGAGTCAATATGATCACCAGTTCTTACAAATCCATTAACCGTAAAATTAGGCATGACGCTATGATCAATTTTACTATCAACTGTATATAAATGGTCATCACCTAGAATATTAGATATTATTGAAGGAGATGAATTATTTAGATCACTAACAGAGTATCCATATATTCCAGTAGTTCCTATTTCAGATGTTAAGTTATTTACTCATGTATCTGAATTAGATCCAGACATTCCTATAAAATTAGTCCTAATAATAGACTGATTACCTTTATCTAATTGTTTTATCATACTAAGAACAGTTATTTTATCACTGCTACCTAGAATAGATCTAATGGAGTTATTAGATGATATAATATCATCGACTCCATCAGTAACTACAGCACCTTGATATTCTGGAATTTGTTCAATAGTTACAACATCAGTCCCATTATTAGCAAAACCACAATTTGTGCCATCAGAACTATTTTGTATATTGTAACATATAGGTAAATCATAATACCCATCCTTTGCCATATCTATGGAATGTTGAACACCATCACTTGATCTGTAATAATATCTAAGGTGATAAGTCTGACTTAATCCACTAACTTTTATTCTAAATGAAGGTATATCCTTATTCATTGATGGGTATGGTAATAACAATTGTCCTCCACTATTAAATACAACTTTACTATCACTTATATTTATTATTTCCTCCTCATAAGGAAAATCTTTGAAAGCGATGCTATATTTACCATAACCACTATTCTTACTGAACGAGAATCCACTAAGTTCCAAATTATGACCATTACCTGATCTATCAACTATTATATTCCTATCTGAATCCTCATTGGATTTTCCATCAGCTATCCATAATGCACGAATTTTCGACTTAAGAGAATCTGGTATTTTAACTGAATTCTTGTCATAAAATACAGTATTATCCTTTTCTACATAAGTGACGAAAGGTTTATTATCGTACATCTCTGACTTTATTTCAGTCCTATCTTTATAATAATTTAAATACTTCATCTCTAAATCGTTTTATTACATCCGTTTTTTTTTTGATATTATATCGATTATTTGCTAGCATTTTCTAGAGTTTTTAATCGATTATTTAATTCGTTCAAAGCTTTACTGACTATTAATTCATTAGTCAATGAGTTATTTTCTAACTTAGATAATGCTATAGATAAAGTATCACTGCTTTTTATTTCTCCAGTATCATCAGTTTTAGAATAATTTAATTTTCTATTTGAAGAATTTAGGTCTATTATCTCATTCAGTTCATTCCCTACATATAAAGATCCATCTGAACAGTTAACTGCTAGTTCTCCATAGTCTAGTGACTCAGGGACTGCTCCCTCAGTACTACTCTTCTTTATTAATATTTTTGCCATAAAGGTAATTGTATATTATATGAAGGGGGGGGGGTAATTTTTATCTACCTCCCCAATGAAATTATTTATATTTTTAATTATAATCCATTAACCTTCTTAGATAACTCATCAACTTTCTTACTTAACTCCTTAATAGCAGATAATGCTATTATTGAGAATTTAGAGTAATCAACAGTTTTATATCCATCTGATCCTTTAGATACTAACTCAGGAAACACTTCTTCTACTTCATCAGCTATAGTACCAATTTGAGCTCTCTTATCTTCATCAGATATATAATTAAAATTAACAGTAGGTATTTTACTTATTTTATCTAAAGAAGATTCAAGATCTACTATATTTTCCTTTAATCTCTTATCTGAAGTTTGAAAGAATCCCGTAGTAGCATTAACTTTTCCATCATGAGTAATAGTGATAGGCGATCCTGAATAACCTGATTTTATGGTCAATAAAGTATTATTATCTACAATAGAATTCGAAATCCATACCCCATTATCTCCAGGTCCTAATACTAAATCACCAAATCCGTTATCACTTCCAGTGTAATTAACAAATAATTTAGAATAAGATTTTAGATATATTTCAGAAGTTTTAGAACTAAGAGTTAATCCTAATGACCCTATTGAATTACTAGATAGTACTAATCCATTATCTGAACTAGTCCCTCCTACTAGTAATGAAGTCTCTCCACTATTATTTAATAGCATTAACTTAGAATCAGTATAAGTACTTCCACTACCTTGAGTAGGAACTCCTAAAATATGCATCTTCGTATTACTAGAAGGTAATTGAGAAGACTGAACACTAGCTGCAGGAGTAGCCCAAGTTCCATCATTTCTCAAGAATGTAGTAGTTGATGATCCCAATGCAGGTCCATTAGTAACAGTATTTGCTCCACTAAATTTAGCTATATACCCACTAGTACCTGAACCAGTAACATTATTCGCTATACTTGGAGTTACAGTAACAGTCTGAGCACTACCACCACTAGGAGTAACTGTGAATCCGTTAGTTCCGTTAGCAAACGTATAAGTGGTATTACTATCTGCAGTAGGTGGAGTATATCCTAATGCTGCTACTACATTAGCCTTGGTTAATGATATAGTACCTGATGAATTAGTAATATTAGATCCAGTCTTGACACCTCCTAATACACTGCCCGTAGCTGTAGGAAGTGAGTAATTGTTAGCTCCTGTAGCTATTCCATCAAGTTTAGATTTATCAGTAGAACTCATCAAACCATTAGCCGAAGATGTAGCTACGGGGTAGGTAGTGTTAGTCGATGAAATAGTGAGGACTCCAGCAGTTGCACTTAATGATACATTACTTCCTGCCTTAATATCTAATGTCTTAGCTGCAGAACCATTGAATGTATATAAGTTAGTACCCTCAGTCGTGCCTGAGTTAACTTTGAGAACTAAATTAGTATTGACCTTATTAGCTGAAGTAGCAGCTCCTCCTGCAGACGATGAACCTGCATAAGTAGTAGGTATTGCAGTACTATTAAATGCATTACTTCCTAATGTCTTAAGAGTCCATCCATTAGCAGTACCATTTGATACAATAGCTTGATTAGCGGTAGTAGTAGATCCTGTTAGTGTAGTATAAGCTTGAGTATGTGCAGCAGGAGTATAACTAGAAGGTTTATCTGATATATTATTCCAACTCCATGTAGTAGGAAAATCAGTTATTTGAGATTTAGTATGAGTATGATCTGCTGGAGTGAATGTACTAGGTTTACCTGTTACTCCTGACCATGGAACTGATGTAGCAGTACCAGCAGTATAAGGTTCCCATCCAGCTTCTGTACTAAGTTTAGTATCATCCTTAACATAATACATAACTCCAGTATCAGTCTGCTTAACTGTATCTCCATTCTGGACAGTAGCAGTAGTAAGAGCTAATCTAGCTGCAGTATTGGCTACTATTGATAATCTTTCTAATGCTCCTTTTGGTAATCTATCAATACTTATAGTACCTGAGGTAATCTTACTAGCATCAAATCCTGCAAGTGTAGTAGCTATTGAAGCATTAGCACTAAAATTAGTAGATACTGAACCTGTTACAGCTCCAGTTAATGATATTGTTCTAGCAGTACTTAAGTTTGATACTGATGGAGTAACTGCTACTACCTGAGCTGATCCTCCTGATGGAGTTACCTGAAAACTATTAGTACCTCCAGTGAAAGTATATGTAGTATTGGTATCTGTATCAGCTCCCCATACAGCAGTGCCATCTGCAGACCATCTTAGTATTTGTCCTGATGAACCTCCTGACGGAATATGTTTATTTCCAGATGTAGTAGGATGAATATAATTATTAGCTCCAGTAGCAACTCCATCTAACTTAGTCTTATCAGATGAACTCATAAGACCATTAGCAGTAGTGGTAGCTACATTATATGTAGTATTAGTAGAATTAATAGTTATATTACCTGATGCATCACTAACTACAGTGGTAGCTCCTGACCCTATTATCTTATGAGAACTAGTAGGAGTAGTAGAATTACTTTCTAAGTGATTTATAAATACACTTCCATTACTAGCTGCAGCATTAGCTGATGCAGTAGCACTAGCACCTACTATATTCTTAGAAGTATAATGAGTATCAGTATTCTTCTCTGTATTTATAGTAAGAGTCTTAGTACCTGATTTAGTAATATGACCTTGAGCATCATAGGAGAAGTAAGGTATACCTATAGAAGCTGCAGTACCTACAGTATTAGATACATTACCAGTACCTGAGACATCAGTACCTACAGTTACAGAATTACTGTGATTAAATGTAGTTCCACTTAATGACAAGCCTGTACCTGCTGAATACTTAGTGTCAGTATTAGTAGATGATATTGTGATACTTCCTTCTTCAGCTAGTAGTGATACATTAGTACCAGCTTTAATATCTAATGATTTTGCTGATGATCCATTAAATGTATACTGATCAACACCTTCAGTAGTTCCTGATTTTACTTTTACTGTTAATGCACTATTAGTTCTATTAGCTACATCTGACGTACCTGCAGTAGAAGGTTTTCCTATATTTACTTTCTGAGCAGTTCCACTAGATGGAGTTACAGTGAAAGATCCATCAGATCCATTAGCGAAAGTATATGTAGTACTAGATGGAGATCCAGGAATTGTACCTGTAGTTACTCCTACTATATGACCTTTATCATCCTTAGTAATTCCAGTTACCACTGCACCTCCCCAGGTTACTGCACTTCCTACTGTAGGAGTATAAGTAACTGACGTAGGTGAATAGTGATTAGCTGCACTAGTAACTTTAGTGTCAGTATTAGGATTAGCAGGCATGGTGACTTTAAAATCCTTACCATCCACTGATCCTATCTTACTAGTACCACCAAATGAAAGAGTAGGATTTGATGATGATACTGATGATTTATCTACTTTTGATGAATTCAGATCATTAAGTGACTCACTAGTTACTTTTTCATCATCAATTATATTATTTTCTATTTTAGATAAAGCGGTTTTAATACTATCTTTACTAGTTATCTCTCCTTTGATAGTTCCATCATTAGAGTACCCTGACAATTTTCTATCAAATGAATTTAAATCAATTATATTATCAGATGTATCCTTTGAAGTTAATAACCCATCAGCTAAGTTAATAGCTAACTCACCTGGATCAAGTTGATCTGCTGTAGGAATTTTCCCAGCAATACTGCTTCTTTTAAGTATAATTTTTTGAGTTTTTACCTCTGCCATAATTATATAATTATTAATAATTTATATTAGAATGTAAGGGACTAAGTATTTACTTAGAATCCCTTACAATTATAGTTAAATTAACCCACCTCCATAACTAGTAGGTATTTTGGTATTATCCATATATCCAGATAAACCACTACAATAAGCATAGCAATTTGATGAATTCTTGATAGAAGTAAATTCTTCCCAGAACTTTATAGGATCTCCAGTTAGATTAATATTTCCTCTGAAAGCACCTTCAACATTCTCAAGTCTTTGACCATTCCCTGTATTAGAATCATATTTACTAAATAATCCTGATGGAAGTGATCCTTGTAATCCGTTACTATCTCCCTTACTATCAGACCATCTACTAAACATATGAGAAATATTTGTTAGTCTATTACATTTTCTAAATAATAGAGGACTTAATGTAGTCTCCTTCATTGATGATGCATAGAACAAATAACTTATATTTTCAAGCATAGTTAATTTAGTAAATGTATTTATAGGGATATCATAGATAGTTCCACATATTCTGAAACACCCTACCATTGATTTAATCATAGGATTATTATCAAAGAAACCTTCAGGAATAAGATAATTCTTATATGTAGGTGGATCTACTGAATCATCATATACTCTATGATAACTTAATTGATTACATTCACTAAAACAGTAATCCAAATTCTCTAGTTTAGGATTGTTAGCAAAAAGATTAGCTGGAAGTTCTCCATTTAATCCTGCAGTAGTATTACCATTTTCCCATCTACCACATCCTCTAAACATATTACTAGCATTAATAAGATTAGGCATAAATGATAGAAGAGTGTCAGGAATAGAACCAATTAATCCATAGCATCTACAGAACATACTAGCAGTTGACTGAATAGCTAGATTAACATAATCTCCCATATTATTCTTTATCATGAATAATTTTCCAGGGATTTCTCCAGTTAATTTAGTACAACCATTGAATAGTGATTCTACGTTTACTAATTTAGTCATCTTAGAGAATAATTCTTCTGGAATACTGCCAGTTAAATTATTACATCCATTAAACAAGTTAGTTACTGATGTTATTTCAGGATTGTTCCTAAATAATCCTCCAGGAATATAACCTGATAGATTACTCATTCCACTAAAGAATCCATTTACTGTTATTAACTGAGTATTATTAGCAAATAAATCCTTAGGAATTGATCCAGTTATTGCTGTAGATTTAGATCCTGCACAAAAACTATCTGCATAATTTAAATTAGGCAAATTCTGGAATAATCTATCATCAAAACTTCCTCCTATTCCAGTATTATTAAATGCAGATCTAATATCAGTTAATTTAGTAGGGTAGTACTTCTTATTATTTGGATCAGATTCGTCAACTGGAGTAACTCCTCCAAATATATTAGGATGAAGATTTCCAATTAAACTTACTCCATAGAATGAACTGTTTATACTAGTTAAATTAGGATTATGACAAAATATCTCATCACCTGTATAACCTGCTGCACTATTCTCTAATGATATCACAATGCTAG
>OGIH01001310.1_pt1 | contig 14043 bp, 6 predicted proteins | sample 1571721 | NCBI WGS metagenome assembly OGIH01 (sample SAMEA2582068, study PRJEB24529) | metagenome | biome: Human gut stool | place: China | collected 2011
TTTCTTATCGCTTCTCCTTTGTGAATGTAGCCTTTCAAATATAACTAATGCTGATAAGGTCCGATTGATTTTAGATACGGACTTGGGACCTGACTACGATGACGTGGGTGCCATGGCAGTGATGCATGCCTTAGCTGATAGTGGATATGTAGATATACTGGCTACTGTATCTTCTAATAAGTCCGAATTAACAATTCCTTGCATTGAAATCATTAATACATACTTCAAGCGACCTGATATTCCTCTTGGCGTTGCCAAAGGAGAAAGTGCAGTCACATTGGAATGCCCGCACAACAAGAAATGGACTGAAGTCTTGCCTCAGAAATATCCCCACCGGATAGCCAAATCATCAGATGCCCCCAATGCCGTCAAGGTATATCGCTCTGTTTTATGCACGCAACCGGATAATAGTGTCACAATCTGCACCATCGGAGCTTTCTCCAACCTAAAAGAACTACTACAATCAAAAGGAGACGAATTTTCACCGGAAACAGGAATAGAACTTGTACGCAGAAAGGTTAAAAAGTTAGTTTCCATGGCAGGAATATTCCCCGAAGGACGAGAATATAATGTATATTGTGACGCTTCCTCCTCCTCTTTCGTTGTGAACCATTGGCCTACAGAAATTATTTTCTGTGGATTCGAGATTGGCTACAACATAATAACCGGTCGCCGGGTTAGCCGGATGCCTGTAGAAAATCATCCTATAAAAGATGTGTTTTTACTAAGCATGTCGCAGGGAGAACCACAAGGTAGATGGAGTTGGGATCAGGCAACTGTTTGGGTAGCCATAAAAGACTATACACCTTATTATATCAGTGAACGGGGAATTATATCTGTAGACTCTGAGGGTAATAATACATGGAGAGCTACAAAAACAGGAAAGCATATCCGTTTAATAGAGTCTTTACCTGCAAAAGAAATGGAGGATTTACTCGAACAATATATGATGCATTGCCCTAAACATTAAAATTATGAGAAAGCTATTATTTATATTCGTACTCTTTTTAGCTTCCACTGCCGGAGCACAGAAGCTATTGCATTATGATTTAGCAGATGGATTATCAAGTTCTGAAATCACTTCTATCTGCGAAAATGACTATTATATGTGGATTGCCACAGAAGATGGGCTCAACCGTTTCGACGGACATCGGTTTAAAGTCTATAAATCGGGGAAAGCAACAAACAACAGTCTTAAGAATAATAATATAGAAACCTTGTTCCTTGATTCCAAAGGCTTGTTATGGATTGGCTTTAAGACCGGAGGAGTAGACATATACAATCCGCGGACCGACCAGTTCATCCACCTCAATGAGCAGGTTTCCGAACCCATCCCTAACCGGATTGTTTCCATATTCGAAGACTCTGATCATAACATCTGGTTGGGAAGCTGGGAAGAAGGTATATGCAAATTAACTCCCAAGAATACAGAACGTACCAGTTTCACAACCGAACGCAGCCATTCAGGAGCCATTGTCTCCAGTTTTGTGGAAAAGCCTAAAGGACATATATGGATCAGCACCTATACAGGACTTGTGATGTACAACTCCCGAAAACAAACATGGACAGACATTACTCCCAAGAATCAGACCATCACACAACTACACGACACCGGAGAAGACAATACACTGTATTACTCTTCATGGGATAATGCGCTCTATGAATTAACCTGGAGCCAACAACCCGAACAAGCCCGGACCATCCATCTGCATAACAGCAATACCCCCATATACCGCATAGAAGGAGAAGCAAACAAACTTCTGATCGGCACCTGGGGAGAAGGAATAAAAGTATATGATAAAGAGCAAGAGCGTATTTATCCACTACCCGGCACAGAACATCTGGGTACCACTTTTATCAATGCCATTTATAAAGATAGCCTTGATAACATCTGGATAGGTTCATACGGAAAAGGACTCTATAAGTACTCCTCCTCAGACAGGGGAATCAGCCAGTTGCTCTCAATTCGTAAAACGCATTCTCCCATCACTTCTATCGCCCTTTTACAAGACAAAATATTGTTGGGAACCTTAGGCGACGGTATGTATCATTTCGATATGCGTACCTCTACTGAAAAGGAGAATTATAAAAGCAAAGACAAATTCAAGGACCATATCTTATCTATCGGGCAAAATAAGGATATTACATTAGTGGGGCACGATGGCATAGGATTACTATATTCTTTCCAGAATAATAATTCGCAGGGAATTCAATGGAAAGAATTTACGGCAAGCACTGAATTAGAAAAGATTACGACTTTCTATATAAAAGACAATAAAGTGTGGATAGGCACCAAACAAAACGGTCTGATGTCCCTATGCCTGGACAAGAAGAACCGGCAAATAAAAGATTATATCCATTATGACTATTTCAGTCGGGACAGGATAAACGCTATCATACCTTATCGTGACAATCAATTGTTTATAGCTTCACATAACGGGCTCTCCATCTTCAATGCATCAGATCAGGTCACTCTAAAAGACAAAATCATCGACCAGGAGATTGTGTACTCTATCATAGAAGATAAAAGTAATAAATGCTGGTGGATAGGAACATCAAACAATCTGTTGAAGATGGAAGTATCCAATGATTCACTGCAAGTTTCTACCGCATTCCCTACATACCCATTGCCGCAAGGGGCCATCAAGTCATTGTTGCTCGATGATAACCAGAATCTATGGTTCTTTATCGGTGAAAAGATATTCTGCTACATAAACAGTGAACAGCGCATCTGCGAACCGAATATCAGCTATTGGGGCAACTCTTCTATCCTTTCAGCCGAAAAAATAACCTATGAAAACAAAGAATATATCCTGTTCGGCAATACCGAACAACTCATGGTTGTGGATGTGGAAAAGGCGCTGCATCAGTATGATAAGACCAAACTCATATTGACTGATCTGGAAATCAACCACCAAAAGATACAGGTAGGCGATACGATAAACAACCGGGTGATTTTAAAAGAGAATACCGAATATATTCCTTCCATCACCCTGTCTTATGCCTCCAAATGGATATCCCTGTCCTTTACTGAAATAGGGGAAGCCAACTACTGCAATAAATACCTATACAGGATGATCGGTTTTACCGACAGCTGGCAATATCTCGATATGTCCGTACCCCTGACCTTCTCACAACTCAACCCAGGTACATACACTCTGGAAATTATGAAATATAACGAAGAGTCAGGCACCAAGCCATGCTGGTCCATGAGCATTATTGTCGCTCCGCCCTGGTGGAAAACACCTTTGTTCTATTTCATTTCCTGCCTGATTATCCTGTTGAGCATCGCACTCATAATATATATGATTATCAGACACTACAGAAGAAAGAGTATACAAAAGATACAGGAGATGGAGACTTTGAAGAAAGAAGAACTATTAAAAGAAAAGGAAAGTTTCTTCGAAAGTCTCGGGCACGACCTGATTACGCCTTTATCTTTGATACTGGCACCTGCCAATGATATGTTGCGTGAAACCAAAGAAGATGATATTCAGTATGAAAGGCTATCCATTATCACCAAGAATGCTGCATTCTTATCCGATCTGTTTTCTACAATCCTTGACTTCAAGCGAGTGGAATTCTCTGAAGTAAAGATAAACAATAGAAACATAGAAATCGTATCATTCTGCCGCATCATAGTGAATGCATTCAATTATCTGGCAAGCTCTAAAAAAATCCAGCTATCCTATCAGGCCAACATCCCCTCCATACACATATGGATTGACAGTGTGAAGTTTGAAAGGATTTTATATAACTTACTGAGTAACGCCATTAAGTACACCCCCGATCAAGGCAGTGTATCGGTGGCACTGGAATATATAGATGGACAATTGAGTGTATTCATAAAAGATACGGGACCGGGTATCAATCAGTTATACCAGGCAACCGTATTCAATAAATTCTACCGGGAACCCCAATACAATAAGGAAAACACTCCCAACGGATTGGGCATAGGATTATATGTCGTGAAGAAATTCGTATCAGTAATGAACGGCACAGTTTCTATTGACTCACAACCCGGACAAGGCACCACACTGTGCATCAAACTACCGGTAGAGAATTCTGAAAAATATCAGGAAGCAACTGATATTACCGAATTTAAAGCACAGGCAACCAATATGGAGAACAGTGCCACCATACTTCTTGTAGAAGATAACGAACAGATACTTAAATACCTTGCGGGCAAATTGGCGGAGCACTTCAACGTAGTGACAGCCACCCGTGGAGAAGAAGCCTTGAAATTAGTAGGTGAGTATCTTCCTGAAATCGTAATATCGGACATCATGATGCCCGGTATGGACGGTCTGACACTGTGCCGCCATATAAAGGAAAATTCCCTTTATGCCGATATATTCGTTATATTACTGACTGCCAAAACTTCATCTGAAGATGAACTAAGGGGTTATAAAGAAGGCGCTGACATCTATATCAAGAAACCTTTTGATACGGAAGCATTGATCAATCAGATCATGAATATCCTGAATACGCGCCAGAAACGAAAAGAACAACTCCTAAAGAACCTGATAGCCAAAGACAGTGATACCATTGAGTTCAATTCCAAGGAAGTATTCCTGCAACAGGCCATGAAGGTGATAGAAGAGAATCTGGATAAGGCGGACTTCAACATTGAGGAATTCTCAATAGCCATGAATATCAGTAAGACAGTGCTTCATAAGAAATTCAGAATGCTCATCGGGCAGACACCCAATCAGTTTATCCGGGCTATCCGGCTTCGAAAAGCATCCGAGCTATTGATAAACAGTGATTTGTCAATAGCGGAAATAGCCTACCTGACCGGCTTTAACCAAGCACATTATTTCATCAAGTGCTTTAAGGAAGTATATAATGAAACACCCAAGAATTTCAGGGATCTGAAAAAAGGAGACCGATAACCTCAAAAAAGGGATGACTGTGAAACTGTTCCAATCATCCCTTTTCCAATCTTATTTCTTTTCAGCAGAATATTCAACCTCGTAAACTTCCAATAAGCAGTGTTCGCTATTCCCATCTATAGCGGTACAACTTATTTCCAACGGACGTCCTTCTTTTATATCGTCAGCAGAAACCTCTCCTACCGCCCATGACAAGCCGCACCAGATCATCTTATCATGCGATTTCTTTATCGGAACAGAACGCTTGCCCTGCTTTACTTCTATATTGAAGAAATGGTCCATTTTAATCCCGGTAGGAGGAGCACCGCCCCACGAACGGAATGCTTTTCCACGCTCATCCAGTTGCTGAAAGAGAATTCGCACAGTTTTCCCTTTTGAAGAAGTGTAATGTGCCTGCAAGATATGCTCATTTTTCTTTTGCACATCTATTTTTACCTTTTGAATTGTTGCAGGGATAACGATATCTTTCTCAATACCTAAATCATACTCCCGGTTACTGAACTTGCCGTATCCGACAACAACCATCTGTTCAGGCCCCAATTCCACAATATTCTTTTCTAAAACAGGCATAAAACCACTGTCCGTAAAAAGCACCCTCCCCGTTCCTGTCGCTTCAGGCAACATTACTTTGGCTTTCTCTTGTGATGCGTTTACCACAGTATAAAGGTTTCCTCCTTCAGCGGAAGCCATGTATCCGTATGGCAGCGCTTTGCCGGGGATAGCCCCGAATGCTGAAATACTTCCATACTGCTGTACCTTCATATACAATTGCTGCACTTTAGCCATCCAGCGGGCATCATCATCACTTAGCAAATCAATATTTCCATGACAGACATTCAGCCAGCCCCCGCGTGCCATCGTCAGAACCATCATGCCTTTCCAAGCATTTAAAGCCCTGTTATAACAAGTACCCGTGGTACCAATCATAAAAGCACAGTTGTCAATGCGCCGGACCGGTACTCCGTTAAACAAGTATTGAAAGGTCATGTGATCCGAATACAAATCCTGTGAACGCCAGAAGTTCATCATCGGCACATCGGATAAGCGGGGATCACCGCAATACATCGTATCAAATATTTCCAGCCAACGCAGGTCTACCGTTTTTCGAAACGGGGTAACCGTATTTTCCATATCACCCCCAAAACCATTGTAGCCAATAAAAAGTACATCCGGATTCCTATAACGAAATTCTTTTATGGCAGAAATAAAGGCATTTTTATTCTGTTCCTCAATATCAGTAGGCAACATTGTACATTTGGCATCAGGAGTTGCCGCATCAAAATAAGCAAAATCAAATTTGAACATCTTGATACCCATATCCGCGTACATTTGCAGGGTCTGCATAAGATGGTGCAAATATCCTCCCCTGAACAGACAAAGAGTTGTTCCGTCTTCTGCCACAGAGCTTTCCCACTCCGGAATAATCCTCATCGTATTTGCCTCTCCACCTATGCGCAGCAGGTTCGTAGAAAACCACAATCCGGGCTTTATTCCTTCTCTTTTACACGCATCCAGCCAACGTTTGGGACCTTCCGGCCAACAGTCCGGCCTCCACTTACGATATCCTTCATTCACATCAAACCAGAATGCGTCCATCATATAATAATCCACCTGTACACCCAATTTTTTCAAACGCACAATGTGATCCAACTCTTTCATTGCCAATGCCTCATCCAGAGGAATGTTATCAGACAATTCATCATAGGCGGACCAATTGTTATAGACAAATACAGGTTTGGTCAATCTTGCCGTTCTATTTTTATTCCATCCGTCAGATACATTCTGCGCCACTCCAGGAATGAATATGCACAACAACAGCAACAGGATATTTACTCTTATTCTATTCATAAGTCATATCTATTTTTATCAAAGACTGTTTATTCATCGGAAAACTTAGTCCACCACTTCAAAAGTCAGTTTCCGGCCACCTACCGACACTATAAATTCACCCGGCTCTAAAAAGCGCTTGCCCGTTGCATCCGTATAGCTCAAATCTCTCATAGGATCAATATCAAACCGAAAGACTCTGCTTTCACCTACCTTCAACGATTGTTTTTCAAAGAATTTCAGTTCTTTCATAGGACGGGAAATGCTACAAAACGGATCGGACACATACCATAGCACAGTTTCTTTTCCTTCCACCTTACCCGCGTTAGTCACTGTAACCTCGGCTGTTATCTTCTGATTTTTCTTGATTTTCAAGGAAGAAAGTTTTGCATCAGAGTAAGTAAAGGTAGTATAACTCAATCCATACCCGAACGGATACAGAGGTTCGGTAGGAATATCCTGATAATCCCCCATCGCATCGAACGGACGGGCAGACTGCCGCATGTTATAATAGACCGGTATCTGGCCTGTAGACAGTGGGAATGTCACTGACAACTTTCCGGAAGGATTTACCCTGCCCGCTAAAATGCCCGCTAAGGGAGTTCCTCCCGCAACACCGGGCTGCCACATCTCAATGATAGCTTCTACCTGAGGTTCCAATCTGATCAACTCAAGAGGGCGACCACTGGAAAGTACAAGTACAATAGGCTTATTCGCCTGCTTCAAATGCAAAAGCAACTTTTCCTGAATATCGGGCAAAGCAATTGTAGAGCGTGAAGCATTCTCTCCACTCCACTGTTTGGACTCACCTAAACATACCACTACTACATCGGATGCCTCAGCCGTTTTCAAGGCAGCGGAGAAACCCGATTCATCATTTCCATCCAATGAACAGCCCTGCTCATAATCCAGCCGCACTTTATCACCAAATTCTTTCTGCATTCCTTCATAAATGGTCTCCACATCTTCGGCCTGACCTTTAAAAGCCCAGGCACCCAACAAATCGGAACGATCCTTGACCATAGGTCCTATCAACGCAACTCTTTTAACCGTTGAAGAAAGAGGCAACAAGTTCTTTTCATTCTTCAACAGCACCATTGATTCTTCTGCCAGACGCGCAGCCAAAGCAATATCCTCTTTCTGCAAATAACGTTCCTGCTCGGTCAGCTCTTTCGTATAAGGTTCATCAAATAAGCCCAGGCGAAATTTGACCCGAAGTATACGGGCAACCGCATCATCTATCTGCGAAATTTCTATCTTCTCTTCAGCAACCAACTGCTCTAAATATTCATAATAAACATTGTCCCGCATATCCATCTCCACACCGGCATGGAAAGCCTTATACGCAGCTTCTTTGCGATCCTTGGCAACACCCTGATAAATCAGCTGCTCTATTGCATTCCAGTCAGATACGACAAAACCGTCATGCTGCCACTTATTCTTCAGTATTTCAGTTAAGATGTAATGGTTTGAAGTAGCCGGTACTCCGCTAATGTCATTAAAACTGCTCATAAGAGTGGCGGCACCTGCTTTCACACAGGCCTCATAAGGCGGTAGATAGGTTTCCCACAAAGCTTGGGGTGATATATCCGTATACCTGTAATCCCGTCCGCCTTCGGATACACCATAACCTACATAATGTTTCAGGCAAGCTGCGATAGAATACGGATCAGACAGTTTCTCGCCTTGGTAACCTTTCACCGATGCTACACCAAAGACTGTATTCAGGTAAGGATCTTCTCCATAACATTCGGAAATACGTCCCCAACGGGGATCCCTCGCCACATCAATCATAGGTGAAAATGTCCAGTCGATACCCGACAATACAGACTCCTTAGCAGCCATCCCGCAAGCCTGAGTCACTAAATCTGGATTAAAGCTACAAGCCTGTGCCAATGAAATCGGATACACCGTACGCAACCCGTGAATCACATCAAACCCAAAAAGAATGGGTATCCCCAGGCGAGATTCTTCCATTGCCTTACGCTGAATCCGGTTACGCAACTTCGGATCGGTATGGAGATAAATCAGCGAACCAATCTCCGCCGGAAGATTTTTCACCTCCGTACCTATATTATTGGGATTATCATTCTCCCCAAATGTATATTGATTCAGTTGAAGCACCTTTTCATGCAATGTCATCCGATTCAGCAAATCTTTCACTCTGGTTTCAACAGGCTGTCCCGCATCTTTATAAACCGGTTTCTGTGACCGGACAGATAACCACGGGAGCAAAGCCGATACGAATAAAAACAATAGTTTTCGCATAGTATCATGTTATTAATTAATCCCAATCATCAGTGCGGAAGGAAGATACCGGCAGACCGCCCGTACCAAATAATTCCGCCTTTACAAAATCCTTAAATGCATATCTCACAGCTTTAGGCTCTGCCACATACTTGCATGTGACTACCACAGTACCTTTTTCCTCATCAATATAGGCGTCCGCCTTATGGAATACCTTATTGTCTCCGGATATCTCAAACAGTTCCAAAGTCTTTCCATAGCTGGTAAGCCCATTAAATTGATTGTCAAAATGAATAATAGCCTTATTTCCCTCAACCTCCATTTTGCTGAAAGTCGGACTTTCCGCTTCAAATCCTTTCATTCCATAGGTTTTAGAGAGTGCCAGCATGCCCAAACGGTCGCCTACTTCTTTTTTCCTCCTCGGATGGATCAGATATCGCTCTCCTACATCCAACAATACTGCCATTGCAGAGTTTGGAATTAACGTTAGACACTGTCTTTGCGCTTCCCGTTGATAAGCCGAAACTTCCGGCCATTGAGGTGTGAAAAAATTCCACTCTTTATAATCGTAAGGGGCAATCTGTGCATAATAGAAAGGTACTTCTCCCAATCCCCAGGCTTCGCGCCATTTACTTACCATGGCAGCAACCGAGGGAGCATAACGGGGCACATTGAAAATATTAGACTCACCCTGATACCAGATAATACCTTTTATGCCATATCCCACCAGTGGGTGAATCATGCCATTGTACAGAACCGTAGGCACATTACTAATCCCCGGAGAAGTTTCCTCACTCACTGGCGGTACGGGGATATCATCAAATTGTTTACAAGCTTCCGCATTCATCCATGCTTCGATGTTGGAACCTCCATAACTGGCATTGATAATACCGACCGGCACATCCATATTGCGCTGTAAGAAATCTGCAAAGAACCATCCCACAGCCGTACATTCCGCCACATTCTCCGGAGAAGCCTTCACCCATTCGGCCTCAAAATGTTCCAATGGTTTATAGGCCGCTAAAGTAGGTATATTAATGAAATGTATTTGCTTTTTTGCTGAAGACAATATGGCCTCTGTAGATCCCAGTACCGGCTGGCAATAATATCCTTTCAGCGGCATACTCATGTTGGACTGTCCGCTTGCCAACCATACTTCTCCCACAAACACATTCTGAAAGACTTTCTTCTTATTGGCAGTGACTGTCACCTCATAAGGTCCTCCGGCAGCAGGCGTAGGTACGGCTATCTTCCAGGTACCTTTAGAATTAACAACTCCCGTATATTCTTTATCCGGATTCCATGAAGTGGAAATAGTCACTTTCGTTCCCGGTTTTCCCCAACCCCAGAACGGATTATTTATCTTTTGCTGCAACACCATATTGTCACTGAAAATATCAGCAACCTTAAACTCCTGTGCCCCAGCAAAACATACCAAAGCAAAAAGGAATACCAGATTTAATAACACTTTTTTCATCTATCGGATTTCTATTTATTTATGAATATAATTCTTTCGTAAGTCCACGCAAATATAGCGCTATAGGGTAAGAAGTGATAACATAAAACCACCCAATAATAACACAATACTCCACAATATGCTTTCTCGCTGTTTTAATCTGTTATAATCCACAATTTAAGCTCTACAAATACTCTGTCAGCCCGAAAGTTTTTCGGACTATTCATAAAACTTGATGCCTGAACAGTTCTGGTCAAAAGCTCTTTTCAGCCGTACCCGGTTCGCATTTCCTTCGCTTCTATAGAAGGATGAAAATAGCGAAGCAGATACGAAGAGGGTACGAAGGAGGTATAAAGGAGGTACGAAGTGGAATAAATTGTCCTGTTTTTCTGCCTCGTAAACAGCTAAATTCGTATCTTTGACAAATCATTCAGCAAGTAGATTTCCTTATGGCAAAAGAAAAAACGGTTTATGTGTGCAGCAACTGCGGACAAGAGTCTCCGAAGTGGGTAGGCAAATGTCCGTCGTGCGGAGAGTGGAACACGTATGTGGAAGAAGTGATACGAAAAGAAGTCGTAAACAAACGTCCGGTATCCGGGATTGAGACAGAAAAGCCAAAACCCATCGTTCTCAGTGAAATAGAAGCGGATGATGAACCGCGTATCGACTTGCATGATGAAGAGTTGAACCGGGTGCTGGGAGGCGGATTGGTTCCAGGTTCTCTGGTGTTGATTGGTGGAGAACCGGGAATCGGTAAATCTACTTTGGTACTACAAACTGTGCTTCATATCCCTGAAAAGCGCGTTCTTTATGTATCGGGTGAGGAAAGTGCCCGTCAGTTGAAATTACGTGCGGACCGGTTATCGCACAATTCCAGCGATTGCCTTATTGTCTGCGAAACATCATTAGAGCAGATATTCGTACATATCAAGAACACCCGTCCGGAACTGGTAATCATTGACTCTATACAGACCATCTCTACAGAGAGCATTGAATCATCGCCGGGAAGCATTGCACAAGTACGCGAATGCTCAGCAAGCATCCTGCGCTTTGCCAAAGAAACACATACACCGGTATTGCTCATCGGACATATTAATAAGGAAGGCAGCATTGCCGGACCAAAAGTCTTGGAACATATCGTAGACACGGTGTTGCAGTTTGAGGGTGACCAGCATTATATGTATCGTATTCTGCGTAGTATCAAGAATCGTTTCGGCAGTACAGCGGAATTGGGTATTTATGAAATGCGTCAGGATGGATTACGGCAAGTCAGTAATCCGTCGGAGTTATTGCTGAGCCAGGATCATGAAGGGATGAGTGGCATAGCGATAGCTTCGGCTATAGAAGGGATACGCCCGTTCTTGATTGAGACACAGGCATTGGTGAGCAGTGCGGTATATGGTAATCCGCAACGTTCGGCCACGGGATTTGATATTCGAAGAATGAATATGTTATTGGCAGTACTGGAAAAACGAGTGGGCTTCAAACTGGCCCAGAAAGATGTGTTCCTCAATATTGCCGGAGGACTGAAGGTGAATGATCCGGCAATAGACCTGGCGGTTATCAGCGCTATACTTTCCAGCAATATGGATACGGCTATTGAACCGGAAGTCTGTATGGCAGGGGAAATCGGTCTGTCCGGAGAAATACGTCCGGTGAACCGAATTGAACAACGGATCGGTGAAGCGGAAAAGTTGGGATTTAAACGGTTCGTGCTGCCGAAATACAATTTACAAGGAATTGATACGAAGAAACTCAAGATAGAACTAATACCGGTAAGAAAGGTAGAGGAAGCATTCAGAGCACTATTCGGATAAAGAGAAATAGAAACAATCAATAATACTACTATGAAAAAACAATTACATTATCTATCACTTTTAATCCTGCTGTCGCTCTGCGGCTGCGAGGTAACATTGCACGACAACTACGTGGAAACGGAACCGCTGCCACTGGAAACCCCTATAGAAATAAAGCTGGACGCAGAGCAAAACAGCAGTGGAGAACTTCTATTAATAGAAGGCCTTAAAGTAGGATTTCAGATAAACACACCGGAATCCCGGCTGATCTCTGCCTCTTTTTACATTGGTAATAATCTGGTTTGCGAAACAAACAGTCCACAAGGCAGTTTTGATGTCTACAATAATAACTTGACGGGAAACAATCAGGTGAAATGCGAGATTATCACAAAATCACTAAAGCAAGGCGAAAGCATACGTGATCAAGCCTATGGAGGACAAACATACATGGGTGAAATGAGTTGGCCGGCACGCTTCACCACTCCAAAATTAACAGTTTATCAAATTCCCGAAGAAAGTTCTTTGGAAAATATTATCATTCATTGGACATTCAACTTGGAGAACTTCTACTTTAAAGTTATAGACAAAGGAGAGGTTGTAGTTGCAAAGACTAAAGAAACCAGTATCACTTTGCCAGCTCCCAGCTTTGGTAAACAGAATTATATAGAAGTACGGATAGTAGATGAAGCCGGCAATGAACCTTTCCATTCCATAACGGGAGGATACACGTATTCAGGACCTGGCGTCTCATTAAAAGGAAGCCAAATGAAAAGTCTATACAATTCTTACTCTAATACATTATATGCCAGTTCATACAATGAGGTGACTTCTTATGCTATTCCGTCACTTACCACAATCAGTGAATATAAAAATGGCAAAGGCAATGGAACCCCTATTGCCGCAGCACTCAATTCAGACAAGATAGCGGTAGATTATTCTGACGAAATATGTATCTTTTCCGGAAAAGAATTAAAACTTATTGCCACAATAAACTATCCGGAAGTGGCTTATGCTCCCAAAGATATACTATTTACATCAAATCATAAATTAGTACTATACTATAATCACCTCTCCAAGGTCTATATTTATAATACAGATAACGGACAACTTGAGAAGAATATATTTCTGCCGGAAACCGATTTCCCAGAAGAACACTCTGCGGCAACCTGGTATTATCAGATAAGCGAGAACTACCTGTGCGAGCCTGTGCAACATTACGGTTTCTACCTTACCCCTTTGCAGAATTTTGAAAAAGGAAAAACTGTTTTCTACCCACATGGTTACAGCAACTACTTTTTCCACCCAACCCACCCGCATGAACTTATAATAGTAAGCACTGAGAACAACAAGGTTTCTATCCTTAATTGCCTAAGTGGAGAGATTGTTCGTACCATCTCAAAAGGGAAAGAATACGCTTTCTGCAACATTGATCCGGTAACCGGAAACTATTTGTTCCGGAATTCTTATTATGTTCTCATTACGAACGAGAATGGAGATGAACTGTTCCGGATGAGAAGTGAAGATGCCAGTCCATATCTGGCAAACAATATTCTGACTTGTTGGGCAGGAGCAGCCATAAACGTAGAACCTTATCTAAAGAAACCATGAAAAAGATTATAATAGCATTAGCCTGCATGTTACTGGGAATAACCGGCATGCAAGCACAGGAATTTACACTGGAATATAATATCGGGTATGGGTTATACAATATGTCCGAGATGAAAGATTTTCTGAGTAATGCAGCCGGCAGTAGCCTGAAAGGAGTAAAAACCACCGATAAGTTTCCGGGGAACTTTACACATAACTTTCGGGTTGGTGTACA